>JAABUU010002616.1_pt1 | contig 25090 bp, 25 predicted proteins | sample 5559301 | NCBI WGS metagenome assembly JAABUU01 (sample SAMN10711884, study PRJNA513360) | rock metagenome | isolation source: Antarctica rocks | place: Antarctica: Victoria Land, Richard Nunatak white | reverse complement strand
CCTTCTCCCTCCGCTTCCGCGCCCGCTCCCTCTTCCTCTCCAGCAACTTCTTCAAGCTCTTCGCCCCATTAAACACGCCCCCCGTCCCCGCCCCGCACGCCGCACACGCCGGATTCCGCCGATACCGCTGCAAGGCACACGCCTCGCAGAAATAATGCCCACACTTCGTCACGATAGGATTCGCATACGGCCTCTTGCAAAGGAGACACGCGAACGGAATCCCCTCCAACACCGCATCCTCGTCCTCGTCCTCCTCATCCCCGTCCCTGCTCTTCCCCCCCCGATTCGCCGACGCCACCGTCCTCCCCCCAACCTTCTTCCCCTTCGTCCCAATCTCCCAATCCCGATCCAGCTCCCACCCCTGCTTGTAATCCTCCCGGGCGTGCAGGAACTTGCAGCTGTCGCCGAAGCCGCAGAAGCCCGTCTGCTTGTAGTCCTTGCACACGTCCGGCGCGAAGTCGGTCACGGTGATGGTGCGGATGTTCGTCGGCGCCTTGATCGGTCCCACTTGCCGGATCGGCGCCGTTGCGTTCTTCGCGATGAAGGTCTGGTAGTTGGCCGCGCCGCGGTACGTCCCGGGGCTGGCACCGTCGACGGAGGCGGGGGCGGCACGACTGGAGTGGCTGCTGCTGCCGAGGAGACTTTTCGCGCTCATGGCGTCGTGCCCGTTTTCGTCGAACCAGTTGGATTGCTTGGTGGCGTCGTTGGTCATGGCGATATGGGTGGAGCGGTCGGCGGCGAATTTGGTGGCCTCGAGGTTGTCGCTAGTGGTGTTTTCCGCACCTTTTGATGAGGCGGTGACGCCGCCGTTCTTTCGCCGCCGCTTCAGGCTTGGACCGTCGCCATTGTCGGAAGCGGAGGACTCGGAGTCGGACTGAGATGCAGGGGGGGGTGTTGCTGGTCGTTTGCGGATGGTGGTGTTCTTTGATGATCGCTTTTTGAAAAGGGATGGGCCCAGGTCGGACTGCGTGGGTGGCGCAACGGCGTCCATTGTACGACGAGATAGGGTCACTGGAGGCCGTCGAAGTGCGATTTATGACACAGTTATGGTTAGCTATCCTGGAGGTAAGGTCGGAGGATTAGGTACCTTACGAATAAACTCGCTGACTAAAGTGGTGGATGTTCTGGGATTCGCGATGCACGTGATCAGACGTGTTTGATCACTGTAGTATAGCAACCATCACAACACTCTAAGATCATGAATGTGGTCATCTGTTAGCATTTACAGTACGGCGGGTGGAGCCATGATACTGGAACAACCCTTTAACCTTCTTCAAAATTCTCTTATTAGAATCACATTAGATGAGGTACAATAAACCTGATGTTGACGAAACCGTTCCTTCCCAGTCGCCGGACTAGCTGTCGACGCCATGCACATAGTCAACAATATCCGCCTTCAGCTCCGGACTGCTGGGCATCTCCCTTTCCAACAGATACTCATGATCTCGCCTTGTAAGACACCCAAGGTCCTATGCCTATCGTGCCCTTTGTAGGAATCGCCAATGCACGGGAGTATTGGGAAGACCAAGGAGTTACTGTCCGGAGAAACCAATAACACTAGTAGGTATGGGGCCGGCCCCTGTTGCTAAGTGCACCGAGACATCGAAGAAGTGCAGACTGAGGAAGATCCGCCTCTAGGTCGAAGATGTGACTCCAGGCTAACATGATCAACAATGTGACCGTGATTGCTACCGGTTCCTGAGAGGATGCGGACACCATTATCTGAGCTCTGGGCCCTGTTCCTGCTTATTTACCCATGCGTCCAGCTCTCGAAATACCGCTGCGCCCCATTCACCAACCGTGGAGACAGGACGCGGGACCGTAGGTGCCAGATCTGAGAGGTAATATGTTAATAGCCGCTACACTGGATGTTAGGTGAATGGCTATGACTGACCTGAGCTAACCCTAGTCCGATACAGCATAGAAGGTGTCTCATCGTCTTGAATTGATGATACTGGCTTGACAGAATGGATTAGTTTCATAGCTGTTGCGGCTCGAGGCTGCACTTGAGGCGGGTTGGTGATGACGATGTTCGGTGGTGGCTCTCGACGTCGAATTGACGCAGGCCTGGCGGGTGCAATATCCGGGCTCGTGGTTTGGCTGGACTGTGGCTTGACTTCATGAGCAAGAGTTCTAGAAAATGATACGTGTTGTACGGATCCCTTAGTGTCCTTTGCCAAGTTGACCTGGGGAATTGATGTCGCATCGTGCTGGTGTTTTGCCATCTGCGGTGTCTGATTTGAAGGCGAAGGAGATCGGAACCCATTACTTCCGCTCGACGAGTCTGATACCGAGGAGGTATCATTTGTTGGTGACGTCGGGACGTTCCAGCTCATGTGCACTGCTGGGTCGCGCTTTGTTCTCCTATGGTACCCAGCACTCGAAGGTCCTAGTCTGGAACTGACAGTGTCTGGTTGTGTTCGCTTTGAGCGACTTGGCTCCAGGTGATCATCGACTCGGGAGATCACATGCTTCGCTAACGGTGAGCTGCAACGCCTAGAGCCCATGGCTAAGTTGACCACACTACCAGACGGCGACGTGCTCAATATCTTAGGAGACGGTCGGCTACCCATTGAAGTGCGGCTGAACGACCCCGAAGGAGAATGCGGACGAGAGTGTGTTCCAGCTGCTGAAGTGGGCCTCGACTGTGTGACACCTCCAAAATAGCCCGACTCAAGCGCGCGGATACCAAAAAGATCCCCTTCGTCTAACTCTCTTGTGTTCGGTTCCGATTGTTTTCCCTTCTTCTCTGCTGCTTCGAGATCGGCTGCTCTGACATGTTTTCGGAGCCTACCGCGCGTTATCAGTAGCTATAAAACCGGCAAGGGAAGGCGACCAACTTTCTGCGGTTGAGGTAAACCTTGACCGCACCGGCGGTGAGGGTAGCTATAAGAAGTGATCCGAAAACAATCCTGATTCAAGCCCTCATCAGCTTTGTCTGGGTCATAGGAGCCCTGCGGTGGTTAAACTCACGCATATTTGTACGCAAGCTGCAATGATCCGAACCAACCCATTGTGCACTTCCGTAGTAGCAACACAGCCTGGTGCCTCGCTCCTATGTCCACGCTTGACAGCGCTGGTCTTTGTCCAACACGCAACGTCACCAGCTGGGTATTATGACTCAAGAAGACGGTAGTTGGAGTCTTGAGAGGGCGTCAATGCGTGGAGAAGCATGCACGTAACTTGTTGTGCTGATGAGCGTCGTCGCGCATGTGTGGCAGTCCGTTAGCGATGTTCCTATGCTGAAGATTGCTGCAGCTTCTCCCCGTAGCTACCAGGCCAGAGGTCAAGACCGTGTCTTAATGGAACGTAGACGTGACATTAGTATGTAGTGGTATGTACAAATACAGTGCTGAAGTGAAGATTGGGAGCTATTGACGGAGTACAATAGCACGTAGATGAGTGATTAGAACAATTGTTCAACAACAACTATGAGACTTGAACAATGCACTGAGTGAATATGAATGTAGTCATAGATCTCAATGAAGCAAAGACACGGCCGGACCCATAAGACAGTTCCGCATTGGTTGGGCCGACCCAGAGAAAGGGGTTTTGAAACAACAAAAGAGAAAGCAACCAGCACACAGCCTTTCCGGGCATGGCTCTCTATACCCGCCCGTGCCCTATGCGCGCCAATATGCATATTCGGTATGGACGCCGTATGGAGCAGCCCATAAGGGGGCATGGCGAGCGCTCCAAAGAGAACCGTTTACTGCGCCTTTAGGTGTATCCGTATGGAGAAATAGACGTTTAAGCCGCGAACCTAGGCTTCAAAGACGTTTCATGTGTTCTCGTAGTTAGGAAAGTTAGATGGGTAGAGGTTTCCACTCTGTTGCAGCGTGGCCATGTGCGTAAGCTCGCCATGGCAGATACGAGCTAGTCAATAATGGGGTCTCTTTTGAGGCAACGGCGGGTTTTCTGCTTGATGCGACGTTTTGGATCATGCACGTACGAAGACGCTAGCTCCGTATAGCTCCTTGGCATTCAGGAAACGACGTCACTCACCTATGGTGCCTTAAGCTAATGCTCCAGGTTCAACAACAGTAAGGTAGTCCGTCGTCGCCGCTGAGCCCTGCATCCAATAGCCACAAATAAAATGTCAGGCTCAGATCCAAAAGCCTCGGATGCCAAAGTCATCTCAACGGAGCCATTGGTAAGTCTGACACACATCACAGCCAACAACGTGCGTTTCCATTCTTATCAATTAGGATAGAACCCGCAAGAAGCTCGCTGGACGAAGCTCATAAAGTAGGCTACATTGATACTGTACAAAATGCGCTCGACTCAGGAAACCATCTGACTCTCCTCCTCCCCCCCAGAACAACCTACAAAGACCCCCTCGGCAAGACGCGAACCTGGGAACACGCCGAGCGCTCCACCCGGCCCAAGAACTCACTCATCGACGGCGTCGGCATAGTCGCCATTCTCGAGAAACCTTCGGGGCCGGAACTCCTGCTGCAGAAACAGTTCCGGCCGCCGCTCAACAAGGTGGTCATCGAGGTGCCGGCGGGCTTGGTGGATGAGGGCGAGACGGCGGAAGAGTCGGCGGTGAGGGAGCTGCGGGAGGAGACGGGATACGTGGGGACGACGGAGGAGATTAGTCCGGTGATGTTCAATGGTGGGTCCTTGCCGTTCGATTTGCGATGCTCCACATTACCCTCGCTCCGAGAAAGAGGGATGGGTGCTGATGAAAACTGGCGGGGGTTTGTAGATCCTGGGTTCTGCAACACGAATCTTAATATGGTCCACGTGAAAGTGGACATGTCCCTGCCGGCGAACCAGGATCTGAAGCCTGAGTTGGAAGAGAACGAGTTTATAGAGGTCTTTTCGGTTCCGTTGAGGGGACTCTATGCTGAGTGTAAGAAGCTGGAGAAGGAGGGCTACGCTATCGATGCGAGGGTCGGCACGCTCGCTGAGGGCATCGAGATTGCTAGGCGTTGGAAACTGATCCAGATTTCCAGTGCAAGCATATGTGCTGGGGTTCACTCATACTAAGCATAATGTGATATTCTCTCTGGGGTGTTCTGGTTTTGAGCTTTGAACGAGCTCTGGGCCGATTATGAATATCTAATGGCTAGTTGATTGAAGCTACGATTACTATCGCAAACATCCACCTGATGCAACATCACCTATTGGAGCAACCGTCCGAATTGGTCTTTCCTTATCAATGTGTGCCATATGAGGCGAAATGGATGAACTCCGCCTGCCATCGAACTACGTGTGCAGGTCACATGGCCTGTATACCTAATTTGGCTGCACCTGTTGGCCGGTACGTGCCATGACTGCCTTGCTAGAAGTGGGTTCTTGAGCCCGTGGGAATGTACGCCGAACCAGGCACGAAGAACAACCTGACTAGGAACGGATGACGGAATGGAAATATATTGTTGCTAGACAGCCGCAAGAGAAGCCCATGCTGACCGAATACGTCGTCGCCACAGGACATATGATATTCCTTTTCTTCACCAACAGTAAGTGCTGTGATGCAATAAATGCCACTGGAAGATGCCAGACATCTGGCCCTATCCACAGAACACCTTAATCTGTTCGAAAGATTAGTGGTCATAGCTCTACAGAGTAGGGAGATCAAGAATGCAGCCGACCTTCTGCCTGACCCGCTTACGGCACAGTGGACATTTCGCTAGTTTGCTCGGTCGTGTATGATCATGTTTGGATGAAGGAATATCTTGATTAGCACACCACTATCGTGTAGCCGAATCAGTAAGTCACTTCGCACCACCACGAAGCATGACTTACCTCGCACATCACAAGATGGCCACAAGGAATGAATGCTACATCGGCGACTTGACTGTAGCACACCTTACATTCCAGTTTCAAGGTCATTTCATCATCGCTCTTCGGAGCGGGCCGGCCGTCGTCATCGTCAAGGCCTTTGGTTCTCTCCTCGGGCTCTGATTCGCCGTGGTTCTCGCCATTCTCGACCGCCGGAACCATCACGGTATGACCCATATTGAACTCACGTCTGTTACGTTCGCTTGCATCTGATGGAGCGCCAAGCTGCCAAGGATTGTTTAGGATTGGCCCACTTGACGTGTATCTGACAAGAGGGTGATATATGGCTCCAGTCGTGTTATGTATTTCCCGAACTTGCTCGGCTTGTTGTTCGTTGTGCACACCCGGCTCGCCTAATGCCCTGTACAAGCGCGACTGCATTGATATCAGTCCACCTAGACCAGTGGGTTCAGCTTCATCAGGCCGAGGAATCGCCGTGATGCCTGCATTGTGAGCGATATTGGAATTAGCCGAAGTATGCTGTATGGTAGTAATGCCTTCACCATCTATGGCAGCCTCTGGGCCATGCATCGTAGCTTCAGCGATTCCCATTGCGGGTTCTTGGCGCCTCCTTTCTTCCTCCTGTACCCTAGCTCTCCAAACATATGCTCGGTTGAACATATTAGCAATAGGGCTCTCGTAATCAGATCCTAGTCTCTCCACCTCTTCTCTAGACCCAAAGATCCGTGTGTTTTGCTCCAAAATTTGCTTCTCTCGCTCCAATTGTCGCACACGTGCGACAGAAAGTTGGACTTCAGACTCCCGAACCTGCCGGATTCGACTACTCTCGTCTCGGGTTCTGCGAGCTTCCATTAAGTTTGCCGAAGCTAGGTCGAGCTGACGGTTTAGAGTAGCCAGTAATGTCTCCCCCGGAGGAGGGATGGATGTATTGTACTGAAAGTTATCAGTAGCCAGCCGGTGTGGAGCTGTCATCTCTGGGGAGCCAGCAGCAGACGGTGGACGATTTGTGGCTTGCTGTAAACCCACTGGCACTCCATTATCGGAGGCTCCTTCCAATCTGTCTTGAATAGTCTCCAGCCGTTGGTCAAGGTTCGTAGATCTCCGGATTGCATCTTGTGACTCCGGCATATACTCTCCAAGCTCATTTAAGCCAGCCATTACTCTTTCAATACCGTTCCGCATACGTTGGAGTTCCCTTCGAAGTGCACCTATACGACGGGCTTGATATTCAGCTTGTATAGCACGATTTTGTCTATTCTCTCGGGTTCCCGAGACTTCGTTGAGAACTCGCAGATCGTTGTGACCTCTCACGAGATTTGTAGCCAGCGTGTCTAAACGAGTTGCTTCAAGGATGTTCTGTCTTAGTGCTTGATTGTTCGACGCAGGCTCCGAAACATCAACGCGAGTACTCCGTGTCGAGAGGGCCCCATCCCGGGTTCTTTGCGACCCTACAACAACTGTATCATGAGCTCCAAGTTGTGCGATTCGAGCCGCATTTGCTCGTAAGTCAGAGAGACTTCTAGGAAGGTGGCCAGGGGCAACATCACGAAGAGGCTCTCCCCGCACTTCTACCCTCTCTTCTGTCCCGTCCCCACGCTTCTCGATTCTATACCCTCGATGGTAATCATACCAGCTCTGGAGAAACTCCGTTTGATCCGGAACTTCGGGTATTCGCGTCTGTGCTGGACGCATTGGTGGATCCGCGGCTTGGATCCTTGCGTTCCAAAATTCTGTGAGAAGCACGGTCAGCGTGAGCTAGCTATTGTCATAGTGTATACTCATTTACCTCTGCAGGGCCAACAATACCTTTCATGTCTAGTGCCGCGCAGCACGAATCCTAGCCCATCTATGTATTTTGAGTATGATGTTGAGTGTGGTCTTCGATCAACACAGGCGCAGCAACTCTCCGTGGCCGTTAGTCGGCATGATGTTGGCAGTTTATGGATGCAATGCTCAGGCAATCGAGCTGGATTAGCTGTGAGTGTTGCCATAAGGCCCTAGGTCAAGCCTTGAGGCGGGTTAGACCGCTTCCCTTCACTTGAGCAGGCGTGTCGAGAGAATTTAGCGGCTTGAATACTCCGTGTGTATAGATCTGACAACTTTGGGGTAAGTTACAGTCCAGTTAAGGAGACCTGGGATAGAGTCGATCAGCTGAAGTGGACGGTGAAGGATAAGACAAACGACAAGGATGGCTTACCGGCCCATGACACCACAAGCGTGGGAATTCTGGAGCCCGAAGCTCTTATACTGCTCTACCTTGAGGCCCTGGGTAGTGTTCGACAGGTGTTCCTAAGGTACCGGTCTGAGATCGGGGACACTGTGTGTAGTGGAGCTATCTTCGAGAGGGACGTCATGCTCGGAACCCCACCAACAATCACTAACTAGGGTCAAAGCAGCTCCAACAATGGTACTTCCTATCACATCCCTCGATCTCTACTGGCGAACTTCTTTATGCTATCTCGACTGCGGCTGACCAGCCAGCATCTCAATTACACCCTTTCAACGTCATCTGCCCGTGCGTTCCCAGGGGCATTGACAATGACTACATTCACTTTCTCAAGCCCTACTTCTGGAGAAGTCCCTGTGCATTTGACCTCAGACTTGACCAAGAACCAGCTGCTTTCTTTCCCAGCCTACAAAACATGGATGTCAACGCTGGAGCACTCCCTGTCGCTCCAACAGAAGGACAGGAATCATACTTTTCACGCTGCACCATACAAGCTACGCAAGATTGATGTACAAAGTGTGGATTTTTTCGGCAGTGGAAAGCTGGGATTTGTCAAGCTAAAAGCGGAGGTCTCTAATGACGATGGAGAAAAGCTACCTGGGAGTGTGTTCCTGAGAGGAGGAAGCGTGGGCATGATGGTACGAGCCAGCAGCTGCAGTTTGCTTAAAGATATGAATTGCTAAGGCTGGTACAATGTCATACAGCTCATTCTACAGCCAGACGATGTGCCATCAAACTCCGAAGCAGACAAACATGTCATCCTAGCCATTCAGCCTCGCATTCCTGCCGGTTCCCTTTCTCTCGCGGAGCTGCCTGCTGGCATGATCGACGACAGCGGTGAATTCTCCGGCGCGGCGGCAAAAGAGATCAAAGAAGAAACGGGACTTGATATCCCCAAAGATGAGCTTATCGACCTGACGAAGCTTGCCTTGTCTGATGTACAAGACTCGATGGGGGAAAAGTTGCAGCACGCGGTGTATCCAAGTCCTGGCGGCAGCGATGAGTTTGTACCGATATTCTTGCACCAGAAGAGAGTGAAGAGGGATGAGTTGAAGGGATGGCAGGGCAAGCTGACCGGGCTGAAGGATGAAGGGGAGAAGACCACACTCAAGCTGGTGCCTCTGGATCAGGTCTGGTAGGAAGGCGGAAGAGATGGAAAGGTGTTAGCAGCGTGGGCGTTGTATCACGGGCTGAAGGGCGAGGGTAGGTTGGGCTGAGGATGATGGTGATGGTGATGGTCCGCGTGGAGCCTTATGAGGTAGCTGTAGGCGTAGGCGTTACGGGCAGGTCAGCGTCACTCGACGTTCTTGAGCACATGTCCTTCAGCCGTGGAGCGCGACCTACAATTCGGCCCTTATTAGCAACAAAGGCACGGTGTCTTACTATCCCTTCGGACACCGTCGGTATCGATCGTCATGACGATTCGTCAACAGACGCAAGGCTGTGGTACATGCCCCCGCTCTCACTAGGTAGACACTCCGACCCAGTTGATGAGAAAGGCTCTAGCTTTGAGGGCAACCTCATCTGCTACCGGGATCGGCGCTCTACCAAATACCGAAACCCACCGAGGCCCCCACTCTCAGCCTTATAGTGATAAACTGAGGTATTCCAACCTCCATACTCGTATGAGCCTGTTCTTGTTGGTCCGCAAATTTGTCTGCTGCCTGTGCCGCAATCCTTTTGCGGTGCCCTAGTGCGCGCTGCCTACTGTAGCCGCTGACGTCGGCTATGATAACCTGAAACGGCGGAAGGGCTCATGTAGGCGTCCCACCCCCTGGAGTCGTGCACGCTGCCGTGCCTCAATGTGAGCTCCGAATTAGATCGCAATCTTAAAGTGGTTACAACATTGATTCGGAGTGTGAAAGCGCAGCCTTGCAGTTAGGCTGCAACGGACCGCTCTTGGTTCTAAATATTGTAAGCATGCTAGTCGGGTCATCAATCAGCGAGGCATCAAACGTACTAGTACTGTAGCTCTAACCTTGGATTACCGAAGAATCACGCCATCGATCTTCTGATCATATGTATCAATATTAGAAACCAGACCTGGATCTATACGGCACTGCAGCTACACCTGACCTTGCACTTGGTTGGTGTCCACCATAAGGCAGTCTTGTTCAAAGGGATGACTTGGTTGCCCAGTCCGTGGTAATACTCCGTCTTACTTAGGCCGTCAATCGAACCCGACTTGAACGTGAGATTGTTCATATGACCGCTTCATCATAGGATTCAATGGACCAACGGTGCTGGGCTGCCTTATGACAGACGATCTGAGCTTGTAGTGATGTTAGAGCGGATGAGAGGCCTGGAATGCTGGAGATCCAATCCTCTGATCAACGTCGGTGTCTTGACAAGTACCCCGTTCCGTGCGTTCATTGCACAGTTAGGGAACAACTAACGCTCGAGGTGTTATATTGGTCGAATCTAGCGCAGCCACCGCTGAAGGCTCTTTATTTGGATAGGCAGCAACAGAATATGGACGCTTTGCCGCCTCTCTAGGACCTCTGAAGTCTGGGCCATGCTGATTACTTGTCTTGACGGACGTGTTCGACCAACAGTTCCTCCACTGCCACTTGTGCCCATGCCTCTAATATTTCCACCGCTCACGATGCCTCAGTCCGGTGGGAGGACGCCTAGCGGTCCAACAATGGTGGAAATCCATCATAAGCGGTAACCAGCAAGCCATGCGTGAAGCTCGTCAGCTTGCTGTGCCTCATGGTTGCCGTATGCTGAAATCCTCCTTCTAAATGACTCGACCGCGCGGACGGGTAGCAGTAAGGGTAAGCATCAGGCGAACATGACTGTGTAAAGAAAGCCGTATAACCTGAGATGTGTCATCTTTCGAATAGAAACGCAAGCGTTTCAAGAGCCAAACTGTGTCGAACAGCTGCTCTGTAATGTCTGAATCGAGAGGACAAGGTCCAAGTAATCAGACTCTTGTGCCAAGCAGAGCGAGATTTGCTGGGCTATAGCAATGCAATGTGGTGTGATATGCTGACTGACGAGCTCTAGGCCTGCTCTAGATAACGCTGCGTCCTTGATTCTGCACGTTCGCTGTCTGTTGAAGAGTCACGACGGAAGACCTGTTCTTGAAGGTGTAATCATGATCAATCAACGAAGAGAGATCTCAAGACACTCGACTAACTCATCAGAACGTCCGCTCATGATGGGTTTGGGAGCATTTCCGGCTCTGCATTGGATATAGAGACCGCCGCTGTTATGATCCTTTCTGGTCATGACTGAATACAGGGCAATAAATCAGAAGCCTTCCAGCATTGACTCTTCGAATCACAGGACCTGGTTAGTCTTTGTATGGTCATATTATATTATTGTGATAGGTAGTACTTTGTAAAGGCTTCCACAGAGCCCGTCGCATTTCCTATCAAGTAGTGATTGCTTGCAGCGGATGCAAGATAGAGAAGCCGGAGGGAAAGACCAATTGATGGAGTAAGGTACTTTACAAAAGAGCCTAAGGTACCTGGGTACATTATTTTCGTAAGTTACATGTTGAGGCTGAAAAAGTGGGAAGGCAACCAGGCGAACCTACATAAGATACCTTACCCCTGTAAGGTCAAAGTAGACTAGTAGAAGGCAACTGTTCGCGCTCCGTGGAGGCTCTCAAAGGAGCCGCACCCCCTTTATCACGCTTAGCTTCTACATACAGTACATAGATATAATATCATGTCCGGATAGATCTTGCACTTTTAACTCTAGATCAAGAGCCATTGATGCCTTCATTCGCCCTTGCTAGAACCACACAATTTTCTCACCAGCTGGGATGGTGCTTATGTAACCTTGTTCTTTACTTTAAAATACCGTACCTACCCATCAATACCAACGGAACCCAATTACCACCCCACACGGCCAACATCAGCCGCAGAGCACAATCGCCATATGAGGCTCTGCTAATCCTAGCTCGCATGACGGTGGACGAATTCGAACTGGATAGAACGACTCGCTTCATTATATGATGATCCGAGTGCCCGACATCGATTCGAAGTTCACTCTTCACAAGAGGCAGGCTGCGAAAACCACAGACACGCATCCCCGCGCCTTTGGCGACCAGAATGTGCTTTCCGAGGAGAGGCCCGGTGGCAGACATGCCAGGCAAAGTCCTCCGGCGCGTCCTGCTGGCGCGCAGGAAGATGCGACAACGCTCGGCGAGTCTGGAATTCGGATGAAAGAATCTTCCCAGAAATGGTGCGTTCTTTTTCGGTGTGAATGTTTAGTGTATCAGCTGCTTGGAAATTGCCGACAGGCGTTGCACAAGTGAGAGACTTTACTGATGTGGAACAGGACGTCGCCAGGCGCAGGCAACGGCTTTCGAAAACTTGACCGATCTACGGGCTTATCGTCTCAACAACTGCCCGAGGTGTCCATGCAGATCCAGGTCGGAGACGATACGGGTGTAGTTGGCAGGACCCAGAGGCCGTTCAGTACTGGCGCACTTTCTGGAAATTCACATCTCTCTGATATTGGTGCGATCGAGAACCTTTCTTTAGAACAGAAACTGGCTACGACCGGTCAGAATGCGACTCCTCCACGGACCGGCTTCAGTACACCAATGAATACTTTGAATCTGAAGAAGCGGCCAGCAGGAACGGACTTTTCTTTTGCGGAAGCTCTACCAAAGGATCGCTTCTCCCACGATTCAATGAGTCCGAGGAGAGCCAAGGCCCGTTCGAGCAGCAACATCTATAGCTCTAAGCAGACTCCTGTGGACCCTGATTATGATAGGGGCGACGTAAATACTGTACGCCCCTTGACGGCTGCTAAGCCAATGCTCTTCGATCCAAGTACCGATAATCTCACTACTTCCTTCACCAGAGACATCCCAAATGCACTAGGGTTTACAAACACATCCCACGTACACGACTCCCGGGCTCATGTGTTCCGATCCAAGAAGGAGCCCCTGTCAAGAGGGGACGATCATCTCTGGGATCGAAAACAAGTACGTCCGTACACCGGCAAACAATCTCCATCCCAAGCGCCACCCGGTGATACGCACAAACGCCACAGACCCCACGTGGCCCAGCCTGGCTTCGCGCATACTCGGGCTCAGCCTGAGAGGGATCCAGACTTAGTTCTGCAGCCTGAGACGCGGCCAATCTCACAAGAGCAATTGGTTGCAGAGGTCAAAGGCATTTATGCGGGGCTGGTCATGGTTGAGGCCAAATGTGTCGAGGTTGACAACAAGCAAGCCTTGGCCGCACGGGACCCCGAAACTGGCCAACAGCCCAAGCTGAGTAATGAGCAATGGCAAGCTCTCATTGCCTTACATCGAACCCTTCTTCATGAACATCATGACTTCTTCTTGGCTTCCCAACATCCTTCCGCGAGTCCAGCTCTACGCCGCCTTGCAGCCAAGTACACTATGCCTGCACGTATGTGGCGCCATGGAATTCACAGCTTTCTCGAGCTCCTGAGACATCGACTGCCAGACTCGCTAGATCATATGCTGATGTTCATCTATCTTGCCTACTCCATGATGGCACTTCTTTACGAGACAGTACCAACCTTTGAGGATACTTGGATCGAGTGCCTCGGGGATTTGGGGAGGTACCGCATGGCTATTGAAGATGATGACATTCGGGACAGAGAAGTCTGGACCGGAGTCAGTCGCTTCTGGTATAGCAAGGCCGCGGACAAAAGTCCCACCATTGGACGGCTATACCATCATCTGGCTATTCTTGCCCGGCCAAATGCGCTGCAGCAGCTGTTTTACTACACAAGATCACTTACTTGTGTCCATCCATTCCAAAGTGCTAGACAGAGCATACTCACCCTGTTCGGAGGGCCTGAGCCAGCTCCCCATCGATCCCTCCCTGCCGACACTATGTTTATAAAGATCCATGGCATGTTGTTTTCGCAATTGTCTCTTGGGACCTTTTACGATGCTGTCAACCAGCTACTTCCCAATCTCGATCTTCAAATTGGTCGCGTTACTGCAAAGTGGAAAGAACAAGGCGTATATATGGTAGTCACTAATATTGCGGCGTTGTTTGAGTACGGGCTTGCAGAGGCTATCTTTAGTCAAATGTTTACAACAGCCAGGCAGGGCTTAGGGGAACCAGGGGAGACTGTGACGAACGAAACCGCACAAGAAACACCGATTGATACTATCCCTCACTCACCGACTGAAGTAATCACAGCTTCAAGTTTGCTTACGATCTCTTCCGCATCATATCTGACTTTTTCAATCCTCAAGCTTGCCTTACAGAGGACCGGGGACAAGAATGTTCTTCCTCACGTTCATGTTTCATTGGTCTTCTTGCTAAGTATCTCCCCACTTCAGCACGCAATGCGTCATATCGAAAAAGATGTGCCATGGACTGAGATTGGGTCCTTCTTGAACACCTTGGCGAAGTCACATAAAATAGGCCCTCGCAGCGAGGAGCCACACTTCCCTCAGCCAGAGAAAGGGGTTGGGCGACCACTGCCTGAAGATTTCGCTATCAATGGTCAGATCTGGAGTCAGGGCTATCACCCTAGTGGGTGGTTCGAAAATGCGATGGTAGACGATGAAGAGCGGTCTCTTGAGCTTCCGTCCATGGCTGCACCGCGGGTTGAAAGGATTTTCTGGCTTGGGATCCGAATCGCTTCAGTAACTCTTCGGTTGATCTGAGAGTTAGACAATTTTGCTAACATTGTGACCTTCTAGTATGAGAGATATCTACGATATGACAGTGGCTCCAAAACGTTCTCGGTCACTCCGTACGCACTAGGGCTCCAGCGTGAATTGAGAGAAACCTCGATTGGTACTCGATCACGAACCTTGTCCGCGGAAAGAGACATGGATACTAAGATGTCTGGAACGCAAGACTCGAACGCTTCAGCCAATAGCGAGTCCTGTCAGGACTATAGCCTTCAACCGGGAAATTTCCTGCTTCAGTATCATCTGGGACTGTGCGAGGGAAAATTCAAATTAGAAGGGCAGGAAACCAAACCTGCAGTTAAGCTTAGCCGCTTACTGCGGCCGTATGTCACAGTCCGTTCTTGCTACTCCGCACTTTTGCAATTTCGATACTGATTAGCTCTGCAGAAATTGGTACCGGATACGAACTGCATTCTTAGGCATTTTGAGGACCTCAAGAGCTTGCTCCAACGTGGCAGGTGGACTGTCCTCATACCGGACAGCGTTTTGAAAGAATTGACCGGAATTGCAATCAACGACACCGACCCCGGAAGATCTGCACAAGAAGCACTTGAAGCAATCCGTACCAGCATCAACAGCACAGCTACCATCTCCATCATAACATCCGAAGGCGCCGACATTACGAAAACAGCTATGTTGCCCGAGGACCAAGCAGAAACATTTAATTCCGCAGACCTTACGAACATTGATAATGATATTATTGATATAATCAAGCATCAAGAAGTTTCCAAACAACAAGAGCTCTACCTCGGTTCTGAATTCGATGCCGATGAGGCCAAGTCGGCCGTTCTTGTGACCGACGATCGCGCAATGCACCTGAAGGCCAGTGCATACGGGGTTTATTCCGTTTCACCCTCTGTGTTCAAAAGTCTCCAGACCGACGAAGAATAACACTGACCGGTCAACTCAATCGCACGAGACTTTAGTCGTGTCGATGAGCCGGGTTGACAAATTCAGACATTGTTATATTCAGGTAAGTTGACCATCTTCCTCAGTAAAGGCTTTCGTCTTAGAAAGTATTACTGCAGATATCGTTCATCTCGATACAATCGGACCTCCTTTATTGGCGTTTTCCGGGGTTACAAGTTCATCACAGACGATTCCAGATATGTTTGCATTTCCGCTAAAAATCGCCCTGGAGCAATATATCGTCGCCGCTCCTTTCGTCCCATATACGTTTGGGAGGTAATCTGTTACCGTCCTACCTATTAGGCTGGAGTAGCGGCTCGCCTTCTCGCTCGCCCCGCATTACACTGTTACACTCCTTTTCGGCTTCCCTTCATTGGCAACGCAGCAACCCTTACCGGATCATTTCTCACATCTGTCCATTGGCTACCATGTACAACGATCATTCTCTGCGCGCATTTTCGTCGGCGCACATCATCACTGATGAGAGCAAGTTTGGCGACAGATGATTTCACGGCTCACTCGGGGGGAGAAACCCCTCATTATGCATTCGGTCTCTTGTTTTCCTCTCACTCGTTCGCGATACCTTCCCTTACCAACTCGTGAGCTCTATAACAGGCTTACCACTGTACACAACTCTACCAAGTATGCACACACTCTCTCTATCATCGTACCAATATATCACGCCATGCATCGAATCACCTAAAGCTCGAACCCTACCTGAAGGTGGGGTCAACGGCTCATGCGTGTGATCAATTGCCATATCGTGCTTTTTCTTCGCTTGCTGCCGGGTCGAAAGAAGGCAACCTTCACACCCACTCCTTCCCGTCTTTCCTGACCATCGGAGTCGAAGCCTTCTAGAAAAAGTAAACCTCAGGCAGGCATGCGCTCCTCGAATCCGTCGAAACCGATGACATGCTTCTGCCCCCCGCTCGTTTTTCCAAGAAACATACGAGATGCCTGCGAGTCATAGACCCCAGCGGAGCGAGTCGGAGAATTCCGTGATGGACGTTACACGAGCAGTAGACGCATTTTGCGCGCGGCCATTGTCTTCCACCACCCCCATCCCGCAACTCCTCTACCGGTACAGTGGGTAGAATCTGACTCGCCATGACGTGACTAAAACACAAGGCCACCATTCTCTCGTTTCATTTCAGCGGACAATCAGCGGATGACCGCACCAGCCGTATCACATCGCACGGTCGTCCGCCTTGTGCTCGTGTACGTTATCCGCCCCACTTTCTATTCCTCGCTTTCCGTTTGCGTCGGCGTGGCGTGGTGCGATACCCGTGGCCACAGTATAGGTACTGTAGCCGGTTTGCTTCGACGGAGGAGATGATCGGATGTTTCTTCTTGGTCGTATCTTAGTCGCCGGTGATCGGTGGGGGTTAATTGCCCCGTGATAGGCGTTTGGGCCCCGTTTCGGGGGTATTGGTGGGAGGGAGTGAGTAAGCGAGTGATTGGGGGCCGGGAAGATGCGGGCGTGGGGTCGGTGATATCTGATATTCTGATAGCCGATTCGGGCCGAATAGAAAGGGTCCGAGACTGGGGACCGGTGAGAGAACGATTTGATGCCGACCCTTGTGCTGTCGGCGGCCGAAGAAACAAAGACGAGAGGACCGAGGATGAGAGGAAGGGTCATTTGGAACTTTCGCAGTATCAGTCCCGCATCTCTTCCATTGACAGTCTTAGCATCACCTCTCTCGTTTCTCTTCGCCTTGCTCCACGTCATGGCATGCTGTGTATGTCTCTCATTCCTACCGGGCTGTTCAACAGAGCAACTTCACTTGCCTTTGTTCTTTCACTCTTCTCCTCGTGTGAGTTCAATCAGATTCAGTGATGGAGTCGTTTGTGCAGCTTGTCCTCATGCTCCACTTGTCAAGACATGCAGTATAGCCACCATCCTTTTTCTATCATTCTTCTCGTGTCCTACGATGTCGTGATGGGGCTCTGACCGTAAGAAGGGGCTATATGCGTCACTATATTGAACATAAGGGGCTCCTGGTTGAAAGAGATACAGCATATGGTGAGATGGGCAGGGGGCATGCTATTTCAACACCGAGACAGCTGAAGCCATCGGACTAGAGAGATGGGAAGGACAGCTGGGCGGGGAGGCGAGAAGCGATGGCTCGTTCGTGCCTTAGGGGGTGTCAAGAGGAACAGTGATATGAGACTGCTCGAATGTGGATCGGGGCACCGCAATAGCCGCATATTGCCCACGGTGAAATGGGAGGGCAATCCGTCTCTGTTGTTGCCATTGGAGACCGCGGCGAGCCCATCACTGCTGGGATGATGTCAGGTATCTATTGCGTGCGTCAGATAGATCATGTCTGTCTATGGTCTTTTCATTCAGACTACACGCACTCATCGCGGTTCTGGATGCTGATCACTTTGGGATTATTCTTGAACAAAAACCGAGGAATAATGTCTGAATCAAATTTCGAGTTCTTCATACATACGACTTACGCTGCTATCTCACAGGGGAGTTGGTTCAGGGCAGCGCTTTGTCGCTGAGTTTAGAGGAGGCTTCATGAAGTGTGTATACCACCAATCTAAGGAGACGTTGAAGGACCGTTGGAAATATGGCTACACACGGCCGAAGTATATGAGGAGTACATGTCTAGCTTATTTCCTTCGCTCACAGACCGAAAAGAGAGCAGACCCTCCTCTCTAAGCATCTTTCAAAACATGCAAAATCAACACCAATGATGGGCGCAAACGGGACAGCAGGGCAAGAGCCCTACGCAGCTCAACTAGAACACCAACCTTGATGAAAATTCCATACCCTCCATCATCGAATATCCCAGCACGAGGCTGCCTGGACAGAGACCCGCGAGGCTTTCACCTTCTTGAAACAGCCTCCAGGCATAGCGGCAGAGAGACTCGAGAAGAGGGGTAAAAGCGCCGTTTCCAACTTTGCGAACCATATGAACCCGCGATAGGCGTAACGTGGCTTGGTTTTTGAACCTATGGGATGGTTTCGTATGTGTGCTTCGATGACGGAGATGGATGTTGATACGTTAGCCTTGCGAGGGGTCGATCTTGATGTCAAACGAGTTTCCACTACTTATCAAGGCAATTCCAGTGAAACCATAATAGGCAACCGGTCAAGAAGAGAATAGTATTGTAGCTGCCCTTTAGCCCTAAAGCGGACCCAATTGAAGGCAGAATATAAACTATGAAACGCCACAAGCCTTGCTTTTGACCACGTCCTAGGAACTTAATCTGGACCCAATATGTAAGGCAACCAGCTAGAGCACAGTACAGTATTACACAAAGTTACAGGTAAAGTATCGGGTTTTTACATACATAAGGTACAATACAGTACAGTGGGACTAATCCCGGCAATTTTGGCATGCATTGCAGCATATCGTCTCACCTCGCGACGGGCCGATTGGGGCCGAAATATGTCGGAATCCTGGCAAGAAAGACGTGGTCGATCAAACCCTTTTCCGGGCAGCACCACGGATAATCACATTGTACCTCATCCGAGTTTTGCCCGCGGGTCGCACAGCCACAAACTGAGGCGAATTCCGGTCATGGCCGAGCTGGCGGAGATTTCTGGGCTAAGAAATTTTCTTCAGCGCGACTGAGGTCTAGGGCTGGCTGAACGCGCAGCTTGACGGATCTTCATACTCCCATCTACGCGGCCAATTGCCACTGTGTAAGTCCGTAGCTGGCTTGTCCACCAAATCGGGACCGCTCAATCCTAGACTTCCTCACGTGACTCTGCCAGCCCCTGAGTATTACATAACCGTGGCTGAAAGCTGTGGGCGGTGTCATTATGAAGGGAGCTGTACGAAGTAATACCCATTGAGTCATACACAGCTAGGGTCATGTGGCACCAGTATGGTAATCTCGTCCAGTAGGCAGCTCGACGCAGTCTTTCCGAATGCTTTGTCCATCGTGACGGAAAGCCAGTTGTCCATAGAGGCCTCCTCTAAAGCTCTGCGCGACATGACCATTCAGGTGACGCGGACACCTGGCGTAGTGTAGTCTAACGCACACATCCAGCCGGAGCAACGTAATCTGTGTCAAGCTGAGGTTGAAGCCTTTCAGACAGACCGTGATCGTACAACGCCGACCCAACAGCGGAAGTCGAGTAGCTCACCGGGGCTTCCTTCTGAGCTTGCTGCGCCCGTAAACTTATTTGCACAAACACCGGCGAAGACCTGAGGTAACGTACGCTCATGCGGGCGTCTCTTACGGCGCCTTCGATATGCTCAAAGCCGTCACCGCTACCGGCTGTGGAGAGGACAGTGCTCCCAGCTATCAAATGAGACGACGGGGAGGTCGAGGTTTCAGTTGCCTTGTCCTGTTTGGCGTCCACGACGAGCGTTGAGCGGTAATGGAGACCGGTTTGGGACGCCGGCTAAAGTAGTCTCCCTCATCAGGCGAATCAAGAAGCAGAACCCTCGACAATGAAGGTTCAGGCAACCGACAATGTCGGCGAGCCCGTCATCACATTCCAATCTCGATTCGCTGCTCAAACAAGCAAGGCAACAAACACAAGGTCAATGGGGAACACAGGAAGGAGCCCGACGAGGTTGTAGCCCGAAACCCGTGGAAAGCATCTTGCAGGCACATGCAGTAGCGTCAGCGCGCTAACACTAGGAAGATTGCCAAGGTCAGGCGGTGAGGCAGTACCACGTTGCGGTTGCCAGTCTAGATTCATAATGATTGGGTCTCAAGGAATGACCAGCGTCGGGAGTTGAAGCCACGCGTTGTCCATGTTACAGTAGGCAGCAAGACCAGGATGCACGACTATCCAGGGCCCATAGACTGAGAACGAAGCACGGCGATCCTGTAGAGAGCCACATAATGCCACATGACTCATCGATAACAGAAGCTGTCATTGAAGGCAAGCTCTGCCTATGCCGGTTGGGGTGACTCGAACTCCGGTCAGTCCACTCTTGTGCTTTCTGCTGAATTAGAAATAGCCTTCGGCAATGAAGATGTGCTTCGCCGCAGTCAACAGTAGCTAAATGGTGCGTCCATGGGGAGGCGTGAGGTTCAGCAACAAATATGGCTGACGATATCCCCGATAATCCGGGTAGAACAATCTGCCGGAGCACTCGTACGTAATGTACTTCCCAACTCCGTTCGGAGAAGTAAGAAGATCTTGATTAGAAGTCAAGTCAATGTCTTCCAGAACTTTCCATGATCTGAACGATCGTTTGGCACGTTTCCACGGAACATGGCAAACCGATCCATTAGGCATTGATCCTGACCTCCATGTACAGTACTTACGAGTACAGTATCCAGAAGGATTAACCAGTGCCTCGTCATCATAATAACATCAATAGAAGATTAACGAAAGTGGCAAATGGATCTTACTGTAGCACTGGCGAAGTCCGATATGCGCATAAATGTACCTCTTGTTGAAATGGAAAATTTTGCATGTGGCAAATGCCGAAACCCGAACAAATGTGGCGATAGCGTCCAACAGGAGTGCCAAAAGAAATCACAGTAAGCATGCTTACTCGAAAAACTTGGGACCATGAAGAGCATGATCTCAAGAGCTTTGTTTGGGAGTAGAAGTAGAAGGCACAGACGTATAACCCGTTGCCAAAAGCGGCTGTGAAGAGTATCCTATAAAATCCCTCGACGGTATTTGTACCTTATCGCAACATAGCTCAACGAAGCTCGCGAAACGTCTACTGGTTGGGTGGCAGGATGCGGCGACAGCGAGCTTTGCTGCGTGCTGTTGTCGCGGAGATCTAGGGAGACGAACGTCGTCAAGTTGGTGATCCAGAGATCTCGACTTCATGGCAGTCCGCCTTCATGAAGGTCATGTGCGTTTGTTGCTGTTCCACGCTAGAACGATATCATGAGGAAATGAGAGTTCCTGTGACTTCGAGTCGCAATGAGAATGGAATGTAGTCTACCAGCAATTGAATTCAAGTGCTATGAATATGTCTGGTGGCGAACGAAGCGCTTACCTTATATACCACTTACGCTCTTGGCTGCAACCGGTAACCGTAGGTGCTTGACAGCCCTATGGCGGCAGCTTTCCCCAATGTAGGAAGAAGCTTTGCGGGATGGTCCGTGCTTGCGTGTGGGTCAACATGGCATCTTCAAGCCGTTAGAACATTGGTACTTAAATTTAACGTTATACCCGAACACGAAACCCTCGTTCGTTGTGAGCTCAGTCCCTGATGACTGCTAGGATGAGCTTCACGTCGGTCATGGGATCCTTCAATGGATTTGTGCGTCCGTTTCAGAGGGTGCCCCTGCCACTGCTTCTCCTGTTTGTGTTCACGACCATTTTCTTTACAGCCGTATTGGTATGTCTCTGAGTGGATGGTTTAATTTGCGGGGCACTGAATTGGACCAGGTTTATCTCGCTGTGTTCGTTGCCGCGCCGATACCTCGAAAACCTTTGGCTTCAGAAAAGGTCTACAAGTCAATGGGATCAAGCGGGAGGGTCAACGAGGCTGCCCGGCTGCCCTGCTGGCAGGACAGTTTCGATGCCCAGCGAGACGTAGCGATGCGGAGAGGAGATTTTTCGAACAAAAGCATTGACGTTGAAAAGGCCGACATTTTCCTGTCCTTGGTGGTACCCGCGTATAACGAACAAGATCGGTTGGTCGGTATGCTTGATGAGGCAGTAGATTACTTGCGACGGCACTACAGTGGTGGACATGGCAGTGAAAACGGCGCTACCGTGCCGAAAGATGCTAGCGTGGAAAGAACAACGAAGGGGAGGCGGAAGGTTACGAATGGCCCAGCAGGCGCCGTAGCATCGACTTCAATGGCGAAGGGCTGGGAAGTGCTGATTGTATCGGATGGTTCTACCGACAAGACGGCCGAGACTGCCTTAGCATTTGCGAGGGACAATCAGCTTTATGAACGTCTGGATGCAAAGCTGGACTCCGGCGCGCCAGGTTCAGGTCAAACAAACGATGGATCGTATGGTACAATTCGAGTGGTTTCTTTGCGAGAAAACAGAGGAAAAGGGGGAGCTGTTGTTCACGGTATGAGGCATGTCAGGGGTCAATACGTTATCTTTGCAGACGCAGACGGCGCATCGAAGTTTGAAGACCTTGGAAAACTCATCCATGCATGTCAAAACGTTGAGGATGCCGAGGGGCGCGGGGTAGCTGTGGGATCGAGAGCCCATTTAGTTGGGAGTGAAGCTGTGGTGAAAGTACGCTGTGCTCCATTTGACTTCATGTATTTCGGTGTACTAACATACGTCAAACATAGCGTTCTTTCCTTCGTAACCTTCTCATGCACTCCTTCCATTTGCTCCTTCGCGTTCTCACACCCCCTGCGACTGCAGCCGTCAAGGACACACAGTGTGGCTTTAAACTCTTCTCTCGCCCATCGTTACCATATATAATACCCTACATGCACTCCGAAGGCTGGATCTTCGATGTCGAGATGCTCATGCTTGCTGAATCCGCCAATATCCCGGTGGCTGAAGTACCAATCGGTTGGAAGGAGGTCAAGGGTAGTAAGTTGAATGTCATCTGGGATAGCCTGGGTATGGCATGGGGATTGGCAATCTTGAGAGCCGCATGGGCCTTTGGTGTCTATAGACGGTCATAGAGACCACTGTATAGATACAGACTGCACTATAGAGAATATTTGACTTGGCTGCCTATATCATCTGAAAAGAAAACCCGCCATGTGAAACGCATCTCAGCACGGCATTGCCCAGTATCTCGCTCAAGTTTTCGGCCCTGTGCATCGAGTACTGGAATACCCCCAGGGCTAATTAGGTAGAGAGTTGTAATATTAACGCTTACAAAAACCTCCAACTTTTCTAACCGGATTGAGCGGTTTCGTGTTATATCGTCAACCGTCTCCAATTCAAGTATTTGACTAATCCCATGACCTCTGCTCTAAGACCTAACTGAGGTGAGATACCTGTCGACTCAATCGAAGGGACTGCCAATCTCTAATTCCCGCTGGGACAGATCTTTTCATGTTGCCCATAAGGGTGCCGACGTTCACGGATAGCTCCCAATCTCCCAAACTTCTGGTTTCGAACACATTGCCAAAAGCAATAGCTACATGGTCTACTAAAGATCAGGATACGCGTACCAATACTGCACGTAATGTCTCCAGTGTCACTGGCAACCCTCTCTAATCCTCTGGCAACACCCTCCCAACTATCGACATCTCCTTCGCAGCTTGACGGTGTTCCCTCCGACTTGGAGGTTTCAGTCCGCTATGCAGGGGCCAAGCTCACACAAGCAGCTGGCGTACTGCTACGGTTGCCTCAGGATATCATCGCACAGGCGATTGTGATATACCTGAGGTTTTGGATTGGCAGTGAAGGGGGAAGTATGATAGTACATGGGGCAAAGGTAGGATCAAGTCACGATCACCGAGACGTGAGCACTAGCTGAATGGATTCTCCATAGGACGTATCTGCTGCGTCATTGTATCTGATGGCAAAGCTCTCGGCGTACCCACAGTCGCCCAGAAGCATACTTAATATCTATGCATACTTGCTCTCAAGCGCGTCACCATTGATCAATCAAAGTACAACACCTGGTGAAGCGGACCCAGATGTGTATTATCTTTCAGAGGGCGAGTACCATAGTCAGCGCAACATGCTGCTCAAAACCGAGTCCCAGATCCTCCGAACTCTTGGCTTTCAAACACATGTCTCCCTGCCTTACACACTTTCTATCAACTATCTGCAAGCCCTTGTTCCATCCTCACATTCTTCCTTTCAAGCTCTTGCGCGACGAGTGTTCCAGCAACTCAACACGGCAATACTATCCCCGCAGCTGCTATATCTTACGCATCAGCCTCCGGCACTAGCTGTGGCAGCAATCTATCTTTCTGCCAGAGAAACTGGTGTTAAGCTACCGGAAGTCGAATGGTGGGAGGTATTTGATGTAGAAAGGGAAGAGTTGGGATTTCTGGTCGTGGGTTTGCAGAGTATGTACGAGTGGGCTGAAGAGGAGGCAAGAAAGTGGGCCACAAAGAGGGTACCGATGACGGCCGAGGAAGTCGAGTCGGAGTGTGAGAGGATAAAAATGCTTGAGAATGGGGAATAGCGAGATATCATTTTTGGCCCTGGGAGGGACTGAGCACCATCACCACAGGCGTGCAGTACGGAGACCTGCAAGCAGAATCTACTTGTGCAACATTAGATCGGACACACAAGACGAAGCGACACAGTCTTACTGACGGCTCAGCAATGGATTCGGTCCAAGCTTCTAGCTTGATGTCTGTTGCGGTGCGGCTGTGAGAAGCATTGTGTTCGTCTCGCTCTCTCAGCGGGAGAGAGGACCATTATCCGATGTTACGAAGATTCTATCTAAACAGACGGAAGTTATCGAGATTAAAGAGGTCCAACTCTTGCAATACACATCCGCTTGCACATCGAGAGTCTAAAAAGGTCACAAGCTATTGGTTCAAGGCTCTTTACTACCAACACCTGGTGTGATGATTCGAAGCAAGCTAGGAAAGCCGTTTCAACCCTCAACAAAGATTGTGCATGAACCTGGTTGGTTAAGAGATATCAAAAGCAGGGTCTACGAGCTCCGGTGGAGCTCTTGACGGGTTTGGAAGGTGGCAGCTAGACTCGT
>JAABUU010002614.1_pt1 | contig 25100 bp, 19 predicted proteins | sample 5559301 | NCBI WGS metagenome assembly JAABUU01 (sample SAMN10711884, study PRJNA513360) | rock metagenome | isolation source: Antarctica rocks | place: Antarctica: Victoria Land, Richard Nunatak white | reverse complement strand
ATTCCAGTAATGTGCGCCGGCGAAGTTAGCAAAAGAGCCGAACTGCAAAGTGATAATCTCGTGTCGGGCCATTTCTAGTGACGTGCACAATTGTCTTACTCTTCTGAATTTGCGTCCCTACAACGTTTCGAACTCCTCAGGGACCAAAGAAGTTGTCACGACCCACAGCGCAAACGATTTCTGCAAGCAGTCTTGTTAGGTCAAACGTCAACGGCTTAATTAGGCTGACAATTGTTTCGGGGCCTCCAGTTGGATCCCAGACTTTGGCACCGAAGTGGATGCAGTGATTTTCAGTTCAGCGTGTGGCTAGCACACGGTATTCAGGTAGGCTGCAGCTTCACAGACATGTCGTGCAAGCTATAAAAATGTGGCGACACTGAAATGCATAAAGAGCGTGTTTAGACAAATTCGAAGAACTTGAGCTTGAGTTCCTTGAGGCTTGCAATTGCAAAGCTCAACTGACACCGCTTCACGACGTTCAAGTGTTGCACCGCTGCTTACAATACAAAAATGAAGGGTCAAATCACTGTGGCATCAGCTACACACATAGAAACAGCAAGCACTAGAACACAAAGCAATGACATGGCATCAATGCAAAGAAAACTGCAAAGCATAGTACCCTTAAGCAATGCATACTTGCGGTACACCCAGGACATCATTGTCCATGCAGAGCCTGCTTCAATGACTGCTTTGCTGAGGCTGGCTGATACGCGTCAGCCTCTTTGGTCCTTCTATACACTCTGTACATCGGCTCATCCCCAGGCTGTGCACCAGGACCCTCAGTCAAGAACACAGACCCAGTTCCAGCAGCAAACACCCCCTTCATCAGCGCCGTCGCATCACCGGCCAGTGTCCCAACAGGAGCCTCGCCCAGCGGTACAGGTGTACTATCCACATTAGACCTGGCCTTGTGAGACAGCAACGTCCAAGATGTCTCCTCATCTCTGGTGGTTCTGGTGGTTCGTTTGCTGCCGGGCTGACTGCCCACAGCAAGGCTGATCTTTGCACTAACAGGGCTGAAGTCAATGTCGCTTGAGGTGTAGCGCTGCTGCCTGTGGTGCTGCTCGTGCACAAGGTGGTGGTCGTCATCTGCCAGTTCTGCCCCTAGTGTCAGCTGCAACCTAGCCGGCGCCTCAACCCTGGCATCTGCTGCACTCATGGTCAAAACAAAGGGACTGCTGTCTTCGTTGTCTGCAGCCTCTGTGCCAATCACAGTTGACTGAAAGCCAACAGCTGCAGGTAGCGTGTACTCAATGACAGACACATCATCTGCAGGTACTGTCTGCTGTGCAAGGATGGGTGATTCGGAGAGGGCTACTGTGTCTAGGCCAGGCAAGTGCAGGGCTGCTGAAGGGCTTTGCTGGGAGGTGGCCTGAGTGTCTGACTGCTTCAAGCTGCCCTGCACCTCTGCAAGCTTGTGCGTCAGCGTGTCCAGCCATTCCTTCTCGGCAACCAATGCTTGGGCCAGAGTCTCCTGATCCTGCATCCACAGAACACAATCGAGCACACAATCAATCAATTTACATTTCCTGTCTTCAGGACTCATCAGAGGACAATGTGTACACACGTTCTGACAACACTGACCCCATATGCTACGTGCCAAATGGGTGTGCATGCAGAGGAGAAAGTGCACACATCATACGGATGGGGATGACTCCAAGCTGAACAAACTGAAGACCCAAAAGACAACTGTGAGCCCAAACGTGCAGATTACGACACAGACCCAATATAAGAGACAACACTAAGCTTCATAGCCAGACAACAAGCAAGGACAGACATGAATGAACAGGAGAGCTTGCCAACTACAAAAGATTGACTGGCTGTGTGCAGCTGCCACTGTCCAAGACTTGGAGGCTGCTGGCTTTGTGCAAAATGAAAGAAGAACGACCTGCTGCCAGAGAGGGCCACCAATAGCATGCCCTCCCGGGCCCTGACCGGCCCTGCTGCTGTTGCGCATCATGGCGTCCAGGGCCAAAGACTTGAGGGCAGTCTGAGCTGCAAGGGCTGCAAGGTCAGCCTGCAGGGCGGCTTGCTGACTGCTCCAGCTCTCGGCATCAGCACTGTACTGCTCCTGCATGAGTACACAGACAACCACTGTACAGCTGATGATCCACTGAATTGCGTATGGCAGGACAGGATCGAAGCTGCACCAGATGTGCTCAAAACTCGTGCCATACCGCAACATTTGATCATGCATGCACATTGACTGGCTATGGACAATGGTCGCGTGCGTTGCAAGATGACAAATAAACCAGAGTATCAGGGTGTAATTTGTGAAAGGCAATAGTGGCAAGGCGCAGCTGCTTAGGAATGTTGCAGCAGCCACTTCCACATAGGCACACTCCTTGCTACAGGGTGTAAAGGTATTGACAAGTCCAGGTCTGCAGGTGTTTACTCTAACAGCCTGTAGGTCATCATGCAGAGCCTTGAGCTGTTGTTGATGCATTTGCTGCTCTGCCATGCTGCCTTGCCGTGCCACCTGCATTTGCATCAGAACATTAGTAAGCAAAACTGTAAGACAGATTCCAGAGCATATAGCCAAGGTGTGAATACAGTTACCACCATGCGGGCATGCCCACACAGTGCAGAACAAAGAGTGAGCTTACACATGCATGCGTAGATCCCAGTAGACTATGACTTGCTTTGCCACGATAAACTGCACAAGCCCAGCCTCTTGTTGCAATGGCCAAGAAAGGCTGCTGCAGTCAGACAACACAGGCAAGCTGGAATCGCTGTATACATCAGCCGCACCAAGTGCCGGTATAGCACATGGCTCAGTCATGTCAGCACCTGCCAACTTTGTGCATGATCATGGAATGACATCAAACTTGGCTGTACCTAAATACTTTTGTTATCCCAGTTAGAGGTGGGATACAAGGCAATCTAGAACATTTCACCTGTTTTGCATTGAACAGCGTACACAAGGCCGGAGTTCACCTTGATCTCTTCAGTAGGGGCTGCCTCGGACCAGCTTTGCGCCAGCTTCTGCACCTCCAGCTCAAGCTTCTGGCATCTCTGTTCCAGTGCACTAACCTGCAACCAGACACACATCAGACCACTTGTGATCTGAAACGCATTGCAAACAATGGCAAAACTTTTGTTCTCATTCTCAAACAGATCAAGTTTCAAGCTTTTGTCAGGCCAGTGAGCTGCATCTCCTTGATGTTATATTCCAGCATAAATGACTTTGGTCTGCTGTTTGGTCTCACACCGCTCATTGTCTTTATAGCCAGTACAGCAGGTAGGGTTGCCTGTGACAAGCATAGATGCTGCATTGATGACCTGTACCTGCTCATTTTTGCCCTTGGCAGCTGCCACCAATCTTGCCTTTTCTTCCTCCATGTACATCAGCCGACTCTGCAGTTGACCAACCTGTGCCTCAAGGGATTCTACCTCTGGGCTGCTTGGCCTGGTGGTGGACCTCGTCTTAGTACGCAACTGCACATGATTCATTCATTGAGATGCATTGCAGAAAGGACATCGGTGTGCCTGGTACCCATGTAAGCATCATTGCTGATCAGTGCTGTGTAAAACCAAGTGCTCACCCAGACAGATGTGTGCATGCAACAAGTCTGGGTCTTTATGGGGCTCATTGTTTTTAGGGTCCTGAAGTTTTGATCATGGGTCACACGCATGGATACGCAGCAGGCAGGAGCGTATCAGGTGGTGTAGATTGGCTGGGCAATAATCACATGATAAGTTGAACTCAAGTGGTTACCTTGCTGCCTGTCTCCAGCTCAGCATTGTGCTGCTGCATACTAGCCAGAACTTGCTTGAGCTGCCCAATCTGTGCCACGTGCTCTGCTAGACAAGCTGCATCATGCTGTTGTTCAGTGACTGCCTTGAGTAATTGCTCCTTCTCCAATTTTAAGTCTGCTACTTGTTGCTGTAACTCAGAGACAGCCTGTAAGCATGAGCCCTGAGTGTACAACAATTTTTACAGCCGAAGAAGGGTCGTGTAACAGACCCTGTGCCGACAATGCCGTGTTAGCTTGACTTGCAGTGGTACGTTGACTGATTTGAAGCATGACGAGGCACGCCCCGGTCGACACCCAGTCGCCTTTTCGGACAGGAGGCAGGACAGGAAGGCTCACCCAGGACTCCTTTCCAAAGAGAGTGTCTTTCAGGTGGCTGAAGCTTGTGCTAGAGTTATAAGTGCGCCCAGCAGCCGGACGAAACATGCTGCTTGTGCGGGGCTGCTAACGGGCTCGGGCACGAGATGGTCGTTGTACTTGTAACTGCACAGCTTGCCAGCGGTGTTTAGCCTGGTTGTCTGTCAGTCACGTTTTGCAGATACACTTCCTTTCACACATCGATCTATTGATTCTGCTCATGATTAACATGCAAAGAGCACAGCAGGTAATTCTCCTGTCTTCTGTTTGCTGCCCATACAAATCTTTGCCTTTGCAGGACACTCTGTCCAACCTTAAGAACCTCTGACGTTACAGGGCCATATTAACTTAAAAGGCTTAAGGTTATTAACCTCTGTCCGATTTTGGCCCTTAAACTTGAAAAATTGCCAAATGACTGTAAACCTGCTTTTTACGCGGCACCAGCGTGTTCAGGCTGATCCAGAGCTGATCCCAAAGTTCACGAGCACAGTGAAGCACGTCAAATTGCTGAAAAGGGCCCTGCAGGCATTGCTGGAACCCCGAAGTTGGCAGAATTGTTGAAACTGATTATAGGGTTTGGAAATTATCTAAACCCTAAGCCTTTATATAGGATGTCAAAGCACCCTCAGCTGACTGAGGACGCCGGTAGTAGGTCTATAGGGGCTTTGTGCTCAGTCTTTTGTAAGCACGAAACGAAATACAGGAAATTTGTGCTCACTTCGAAGTAAGAATTCTGTGCATATTGCCATCTTTGGACCCCAGTGGGTTAATAAGGCCTTAGTAAAGTTAATCCTAGGATTAAGAGTACCCTTAATAACCTTATTAAGTTAATAAGGTAGCTCGAACCCCTTTAAGCCTGAAATTGACAACATTGTGTCCATCCATGTTTTAAGCCCTTGGGGAGGCAGGTAATTCAGCGTTAAATCTTAATCGATTCTCAAACCCTAAAGATGAAAAATGCAATAGCCGCTAAAACCTCAACTATAACCCCTACAACCTATGAAACAACCCTAATCAAGTTGGAAGTTTGAAAAATAGCAGGGTTTCCAAAACCCCAATGATGAGAAGCAACTAGGGAAGGGCCCCCTCGACCTTCTGACGTGGATTTTTGAGGAGTGAGGCTTTGCACCATCCAAGAACAGTAGCGTTGTCGTCTCGTCTGTCATACGCACCGGGTACCCTTCGTGCACAAAGGACGGCTTACAGGAGCCGCCGACCCGTCTGCTATGCCGACTGCTACAGGAACTCAAAAGGCCTTCGCTATGAGTCTACAAGCGAGATCATTCAGCAGCATACCGGCTATAGCTCTCTGCGCAAGCATCAGACCGAGTCTTGTGGGGCAGAAGCGCAACCTTGGCTTGAGGAGAGGCCGGCATGCACAAATCACACACGCAGCACAGCGGTCTACCCGTCCAAGTACGTCAAAACGGTTCAGGGCCAGCTCAAAGGTGCCGCCAAAGGAGTCTTGGAGTACCTGGCAATCCGAACCAGATCGTATACGGCAGTACTATCCCCTCACTGCGGTCGTGGCACTATACTGCCTGTTCAGGCTTATCGCCCCTATTTTCGACTAGTGACTAGTAGCTGTGTTTGCATTCAAAGCTACTTATGATAGCTCGCATGCGGCTTCGACTGCTAGCCAAGCCAAATTTTTGAGCATATACGTTGCTGCAGAGGCACAAACAGAGGAGTTCAAAGACACAGCGCGGAAATTACTTGAGATACATGCTGCATACAAAGACAACGTTCAATATTTACGGTTACAGCTGGCCTTCGTGCTGATTGCTGTCCTGTTCACAGACTTTGTGTCAGGCAACAGTTCTCTAGCATCCAGCGAGTACGTAAAATTTGTGTGCTCCTTGATAGTGGGCAAGGTACTGGCACACGGAGAAGTGTACGCAGAGCAGACGCTCGCCAAAGGAATATGCAGCAAGTAGCATACTCCAGATTTGGCAAAGATGCTGTTTGATTGGAGATATTGCGACAATGACCAACTGGATGAAGCTGCGTAACAAATGTTGCAGATCTCTTGTTTGGCTGCATTTTGTAACGGTCAAACTAACATATTATTGACATAAATCAGTGTTGCCTGTCAGCAAGGTTGCTGCAACGCCAAGCAACATAACTCTGAAAGACCAAACTCAAATCAGCCTGGCTCCATTCCTTGCTTACCAGAACCACCATGGTGGCACCACAGTGTCCACCATGGTCGCAGCTGAATGCCTGTCTGAACACTTTCAGCCTTGTCTTCTACTAGTTGACAGTGACTAGAGTATGAATGCTTTCAGCCTTGTCTTGTACTAGCTGAAAGTGACTGACAGAAGACAAGGCTGAAGGCGTTTAGACAAGGCAACTTTTAGCTTACATCTGTGATGCAACCCAACACACAGTTGAATGCTTTCAGCCTTGTCTAGGAGGGTCTGATGCTTGCTGAAGGTGGCTAGAGTGCAACATTGCAGCAGCAAGGTCTAAGTTGCAGGTCTGACTTGCTTCTAAGGCGAGAGAGAGAAGCACGGCTCAACGCTGTCTGATCCATGCTGAAACCGTCTCACTGTTTCAGAGACTGCAGCCCAGTTCAGCGCATGCTGAAACTGTCCCATCAGGACCACTTCAAATAGCACTTCAGATAGGTCTCATCTTCTACACTAGGAAACTAACTTGTCAGCTGACTGCAACCCTGATGATCACACAGCCATCATCTCTTTGGTTCCGCGCATGGTGCTTGTCTTGGCTGCTCGATTGTTTGTATTGTTCCGATTGGTACAGTGCTATGCATGTACCGGGCAGAGGTTGCTGAAGCTGCACCAATGGCGGCCAGAGCACCAAGGGCACCCAGGTGGGCTAGCTTCATACTCAAAGCGACAGGACACTCTGTTGAACGACTCACAGTCCCCGTCATTTAAGCCCACGTGGACGAAGCTGAGAAGCACCTCCTCGGGTGGATTGGCCTGCTGTGGCCTCAAATTTGTGAAAGGTCCTCGTGAGCTCGTTGTGAGCAGTCGCCTTCCTAAGCAGCACTATTTTGACGGTTCTTGGTCAGACAGTTAGAGTTGCTCGCCCTGCAACGCTTCGGCAGCTTGTGACAACATGGCTCAAAACCCGACTTCAGGCTATGTATCCACTACCAGGCCCGGCTGGATTGTGTACTGGGTCACGTTCGGTCTCATGGCCTTCAGTGCTGTTTGTTTTATGGCAATCACTTTGACGAAGCCACAGCGACACCGGAAGCACGGCTGTGAGTAACGGTCAATTTTTTGCATGATCAGCTCGTTGCCAGGCCCTGCGGAACTTACAATTTGTGCTCCTGTATGCAGACTGTACAGCCCTGATTGTTACCGTCGCTGCCGTTGCGTACTATGCCATGGTAAGATGTCACTCCGGGCAAAGTTCGGCCGAGGTCCTCTGCGTGACCTGACTTCTTAGCTGCCGCTCACAGGCGTCCGAGGGTGGTTCTACCTACACTTACGCCATTTATGGTGGAAATATGCGTCAAATTTACTGGGCTCGTTACGTCGATTGGGTTTTCACCACACCTCTGTTGCTACTGGACCTCCTTTTATTGGCAGCCTGTCCGATTGGCACTGCCATGTGGTAGGTTTGCTAATTTCTGATTGCGGATGATGCACAGCGGTTGTTCATATCCATTTGACAATGTGTATGGTTGCCTTTGTTGGCATTGCCCCTGGTGAGTGGAAAGCGTTGAGCAGGTGTCAGCTGCCAAGATTCTGCAATGCTTCACATGCAGGATCATTGCAGCAGACATTTTCATGATTATCCTTCGTCTTTTTGGTGCTGTCAACACCCATAAGTTTAAGTGGGGTTATTATGCCATGGGCTGCTTCTGCGAGCTCATCATCAGTATTGGACTGGTCTTCAATGCTATGAGGTCTGCCATGGCGCGTGGTGGTGGAATATCCAAGGTGTATGCTGGTATGGCTGCATACCTGACCATCCTGTGGTGGGGGTACCCCATCGTGTGGGGTCTTGCTGAGGGGGCTAATGTCATCTCTTCAGATGCTGAGGTGACTCATCCTTAAACCAGCACACATCTGCTGGAGCAATAGCATTGTTGCTCTGCTGACTGCTATATTTGACAAACCTGTGCCAAGTCAATCTACCTTTGCTGACCTGTTTTCTCCTGAAAAGGAAGTAAGTTGAAGCTGCACTTCTTTCACTGCTTTCTGCTGCATTTTGGTCACTTTGGTGTTGACCTGCAGGTTGCTGCATATGCTGGGCTTGACATTGCTGCCAAGGTTTTCTTTGGCTGGATGATCATGGCAGCTGGGCCTATCATCACTGCTCAGCAGGACCGGGAGTACAAAGAGTAAGTTCAAGCTTTTGTTGAAGCGTCTGCCCCTTTTGACCAATCAAGTAGCAGTTTTGCGCCCCGTACTTGCATGTTCCTGATCTGACATGATGTTTGCAGGGGCAAGGGGTACCCATCCATTTTGGATGCATCCATTGATTCACCGCTGTCCATCACCCAGACTCAACCCATTGCTAACCCTGCTGCCCAGGCTACACGTGGTTTGCCAACCACGGAGCCTGGTGCCAATGGCACAACTGGTGGTGTGCCTGCTCAAAGTGGCAGCCTGCAAACTGTGGTCTAGCTGGTGGCATACTGTGCCCTTTGGACTATGCATCAGGGTGTTGTCCAAAGTTCTCAGTTTGTCTCAAGCGTGTCAAGCAAGTTCTTGTACAAGCCATTTCTTGGCAGCAGCAACAATGTACAGGTGGTAGTGCTCGCACTAGGAGGTCATGCGTGACGTGCTGTGCTGTTTAGTTTTCATGCCGGCCAAGGGCTTGAGTGTATGTATGATGATCATGTTGCGTCCTGTCCATTGACCTAGTCCTTGACCACAATGTCTTTCACAGATTATGATTGTAGAGTTTGCTCTGTGTTTAGTGTGTCTTGAGTGTGTGACCGTGCAAGGTACTACTCAGATGACTATATAACCAAGGATACTGTGTTTGCTAGTTTTTGATCCCCTTATTGAAGTGAGGATGGGATGCGCTTTGTGTCAGCTCAGCACATGCTCAGTTGCCAGAGGACGCCTTACCAGCCACGTTGAATGGAAGTGTTTCCCCACATGATATTGATTACATCCATGTAATATGGGCTTGTTCTGAAATGCTACTACGTCGCTACACTGTGCTTGTGTTGCAAGCCATGTCAGCAATGCCTATAAGGCACTAATGGCCACAACTATCCGAGCTACTGGTGTACAGGTCTCGCATACGTGTTGAAAGTGACTCCAAAATGCATGACAGGGGCTGAGGATGCTGCATCAAAATTTGAGCAAGCTTGTCATTTTATGCAGAGATGTGAAGTGGCATCTGCACTCTGAGTGTCTGTGTGAGCAGAAACTTGCATCAGCACTGATACTCTAGTGCTGTTCCTGTGATGCTGCATCCGTCGTGGTCTGATTCTGCTCAAAACTTGCATAATTGTGTTTTGAAATGCAGTGATGATAAGGTCACACGCACTATAGAGTGTATTAAGTCAAACACAAGGCTAGCTTCTGCATTGTTTGGTTTACAAGAGTGCTGTTTCTACCTCAATCTGAGCTATGAGCAGTGCTGTCTGTGAGCTTTGCAATGAGAGCCTCTTGATCGTGCTTTGCTCGCATCAGAGACGCCTCTTGGATATTCAGCCTGCATTTGTACAGCACAGCCTTGATCTCAGCCATGCCATGATACACTGTTGTCATGATGCTGAGAAGGCGTAGCTTGCCTCTCTAGTTGTTGCTGTTTGTCATCCACTTGGGTGTGCAGCTCCTTAGACTTGCGCTTTCTATCCTGCATGGTTGACAGTTGGTGGCAGCAGTGTTGAAGGGCCTTGGTATCTCCTAGGTGGCAAAATAGTTCAGGAGCGTCAGATAGGTTGTGTTTGTTTGCACTGTGCAATGCTGTCCTTACCTCCTCTAGAGTTGCCACTGCATTTCTAACCCCAATGGCTTTCAGCTTTTCAGTTTCTATCTTTCCTGCCTGCAAACACTGAATGTGAGCTGCTGTGTGCCAGAATGTGCTATAGTGTCTAACAGTTGAGACTTTTGTGGAGCCTACCTGTTTGTCCAAGATATCTAGATATGTCCTGACAAGGCCATTGAGCTGCTCCACCTTGTCAGTCAGGGTTGCGCAGCCCTGTTGCAAGTGCTGTGTTGCTTCATACTTTTGGGCGTCCAAAACTCGCAGCTGATACTCCTGTATGCAAGGCAGGCTTCAGTGGTATAGCTGCAGCTGTGTCGTTACTCTGGTCCACCTGGTCAGCATATTGCGGGGTGTGATCCAGAAAGACGAGTGCATGCCTGATCAAAACAGATCCCGACGTCGCCATTCGTCGCCATGCCAGACGCCTGTCACTCACGCCCTCACAACAAGCATCACCTGACCCTGCCCAGGGGGAAAGGCGTAACGCTCGAGTTCAAACGCCACCGCTTTGATTTAACACAGCACCTTGTATGCAAATGCGGATACGCGCAATATGACAGTGCTGCTCATGCACGCACTCCGTCAAATTCAGTCAGACCCTTGTTCCCCCGTGGTCAGACCTGCAGGAACCTGTTGTGATGACACCGCTGAGTGGTGACACAATCAGAGCTTTATGGACGCTCAGATAGCAGGCACGTCTGTGAAACAGGTACAGCCTTCCAGGTTCTCCTGGTTGTCCTCTGTGGTTGTTGACCTGCAAGCCTCTTTGTCTGTGAGGCTAATCACTGTGCTCTGCTGACACTTGCAGCTCACTATAGCTTGCAGTGGCAAACTTGCTGCTGACAAATCCAAGACAGGAGTAGACCGATCACAAAAGTCTCCCAGAGTGTCATTCAATTTGGCAAGAAGGCGACCCGGTGCAAAGTACAGTTCTCCAGACACAGCTGGTCAAGCTGAGCAGTCAAGCTCAACACTCCACAAGACCTCGGTCTTTGCAAGTCACAAAGCGCTGCAGCCAACAGCAAAGGCCTCCAGCCAAGCTGCAGGTGGCTTGCACTTGCACTGCAGGCATACAGACGCGAGCCTTCCTCAGCAGGTATACTGATCTTGTTTACTATGCAGCCAAACATGCAGCACAATGAATGCTGATGGACTGACTCACAACAGTCCTCTCATATTAGCTGTATGCTGCATGCAGACAAGTAGAGATAGTTTGTTATGGTCATGCGCCAAGCAGCTGAAGCCGCAGCTGGGCACCCCCACGCCTCATGCATTTCCCCCTGGCATTGTCCCAAGAACCAGAGGACAGTCTAGGCATGATGCCCCCACCCCCCATCCTCAAAGCTCCCGGCTGGCCTTCCCTGGTGCAACATATCAGCAGCTGGTCCATGTTGAGCGCAATACTGCGGCTGCATTGCATGAAGACAGGCTGTGCCAAGCTGCTGACAATGTGCTCCCTCAACTTCCTGCAAGAAGCAGGGTCACAGATGCAGCAGCTGTGTTGACCACAACTGTACAGCTGGACGAGTCAGCAGCAGAGCAAGTGCCCTTCCCAATTCCTGATCAGGCACAAGAGGAAGATGCTGAGGCTGAGCTGACTTTTGCCTGTCAACAGCTAGCTGGAGCTGCTGCTAAGCATGCAAAGCAGAAGGCGATGCTAGAGCAGGCGTTGTTTGCACAGACTGCTGATCCACCCTCAGCACAGATTGGACCTCTTGATGCTGCACCATCTGCAGCAGACAGCTACAGACCACAGCCAACAGACTGCTCAGCTATATGTGCTGACAGTGTCAACGCAAACATGCCTACACACTATCAGCCTGCTGCCGCATCACAGACTGCTGCACCAGATGCTACTGCTGCAGGTACCACTGCATCAGCTTGCACGGCGCCAGGTGCTGCTGCTCTGGATGCTGCAGCTGTACACCAGGACCAGAGCAGCAGTCCAGATCGCCTGTCAGCTTCATGCAGGGAGCTAGCTCAAGTTGCCTCAGCCCACGCTGCTCAGAGAGCAGAGCTGGAGGATCTCATGCACCGCCAGCTTGAGGCCTCAACAAGCGCAGCAGCACCTCCCCGACCGGGTGCCAGCAGTGTTGCTGGCAGCGCTTGGCCACAGCCACTCAGGGGTTCAGGGCTTGCGGCTGCTCACAAGAGCAGGGCCCACAGTAAGCTGAATGTAAAGCCTAAACGGCCTCGGTCAGCCGTAGATACAGCAGCTTGGCCGCCTGGGCCCCAACAAGCTGCAGGGGTGCATCATGTGCACCCTGTTGAGGCAGTCAAGTGTGAGCCTCAAAGCAGCATGAGGCTGTTGGCCCGTGAAACCACTACTGTCAGTGGCAAGACTGTCAGCTCACATCTCATACGGCCAGCTGAATCCATGCTTGTAACACCCGAAGCTGACAGCTTGGAATTAGATTATGCGGCTCTGCCACCAGATGCGCGCTTGGCTAGACTCCCTGGATTGGTGGGAGATGCAGCATATATTGAACAAAGGCTGCCTTCAGCAGACACAGCTGCTCAGCTATCCAATCAGGAACAGGCAAGACGCAGTGCAGTTGCTGGCAGGGACATGTCTGCGGAAAGTCTGGCAAATGGCCTCAGCCAACGACCAGTCAGCAGCGCTGCTCCATTGACATCAGGTGCTGAAGTAGCAGACTTGTGCCTGCTGGACAGCCAAGCGTCTATCACCGAGCAGACAGCTGTCTCAGTACTCGAGCCGTCCTTTGACACAGTACACGCTATGCTGTCAGCACTGCATCTGCCCAAATTGGGCTTACCGCAGTCAGAGGACTCAGGCCATGATGAAGCACTGCACGTCCAGAGTCCTGTAGTCTGGCCTGTCAAAACTGCTGCTGCTGAGGCTGGTCAGCTCGCGCAAGTCAGCCAGTCACCAGGTAAACTATGACAGTTGCTCTGGCAATTTTGATGCATAGCAGCCCAAGCTATAGCTGTGCCTGATTCTGCTGTAACAGTGGCAGCATTTCATTCATTGTTTGGTCTTGGTCCTGTAAAAGAACACTCAGAAGGTCATATTGACTGACAGCAGTCGAATATGCACCTCGTTTTGGTCTGATTCTCTGCAGCTGTGCGTGGCCAGCATGGTGGCCTGACTGTTGGGGGGGCATTCCAGCTGCTTGGCCTTGGACTGGATGGCACAAGATTTGACGACACAGGCCTGGCAAACGCACATGGTGGTGCACCATCTCGCCTAGCCCAGATCAGAGCCATCAAGGTGTGCTTAGCAATCTGATAGCCGACAGCTAGTTCAGTGGCTTTCACAGGCAGGCTGGGCTTTACAATTGGCGGCCTGACCGCCTTGTTTGGCAGGGCACAGCACAGAACAAGTCTTGCTGTAGCATGATGGGTGACAACCGTGTGCCACAACTGCAGTACGTGAAGACATGCACAGCCTTGTGAGTGGTTGATACACATTGTGTTTGCATGGATCAAAGCGCATGTTGAAGTGGTGTTTTGGCTGGTGTAGGTGGTGCTACAGGCCAGAAGGGGTCAAGGGCTGCGTGAGTTGCAGCAGTGCTATGACCGCATGCAGGATGTGCAGCGCCAGCTTGCAGTGCAACAGGTGGGCAATGCTTGTAGATCTGTTTTTGCCACAGGCTTATATGCACATGCCCAGCGTCTCCAAACAAGCTTTTCCCTTCCTGATGAGGTAGTCATTGGACACATGCACCACGCTTTGATTCTGGTAGTCTAGCTGGTGCACTTAGTGATGCCCCCCATCTGGTTTCACACACAAAGTGGCAGCCTGACAGCAGTGATACCAAGGGCCACATACTTCAGGTGAAGGATCGTACCTGTGCTCTTGCCCTCAGCATGAAACTGGCCTAAAGCCCATTTGATTGGCAGGGTGGCAATTGAGCACGAGTTTTGCCCTTGCGGGGTCTTGTGTTGTCTCCTGGGGAAGGGGCAGGTGCAAACATTCTTCCAGAGTCTGGCCTCGCCACAAGCCAGCTGTATGGACATTGTCTGCCTGTTACAATGCTTTGTTTGTTTGAACCTGCACACAAAAGATTGTAAAAGGCTTTGATGCACTGCACTCAACATGCATGCAAGCTCCAGCCAAAGCTCACCAGAAGCAAACTTAGCATGGCAACTCCAGCTGCAGCGCTCATACAATCAATATCTGGTAAGGCTGCACATGATGGCGTGTTGTCTTGAGGCATGGAGACTCGAGTGCTCAGTGTGTACACAGATGTTACAGTCATTGGCTGCTGAACTTGCTGTTCTGTCCCTGATGGTTGTTGTCTTGATTCATTTACAATGTGTTGCTGGTTGGTTGATTGATTGGTTGATTGGTCAATTGAATGTTTGGTTGCTTGATCGACTGATGGATTGATTGATTGATCAATTGATTGATTGACTGATCGATTGATGTGCAGGTAGTGGTGGGACCAGATGGGATGGGCTCAAGGCAGCCCGCCCTGATGGGGGCGCCAGGCGCCATGTGGTTAGGCGGCACCGTTAGCCAGAAGGACAGCAAGCACAAGGGCATGCAAAAACCTATTGCAGATGGCCGTTTGAAACCACCTCACAAGGTCAGCCCATCAAACCATCTTCTCCTCGAACCCCGTAGATGGCAGGGAGCCTTATCACAACTGCTTTTGAGCCTGTTTGCATAGGCTTGTGAACAGGCTCACTCCAGCTTTGTGCAAGTCCTTGTGGTGTTACGTGTTTGTATGTCATGCCTGTAGATTGGGAAACACCCAGTCTAAGCTGCATCTCTATCAGTGAAGCAGTAAGCCTATGTCAGACATCAAAGAGCCCAGAGTTGCACAGAAGCTGGTGCATGCAGGCAGGGGACGCCTGGACAGGCAGTGAGTACAAGATGCGCCTGTTGAGTGGGCTAGCCACCAAACTGCATGCCAAGCTGGGCGTGTTAGCCCTGCAGCACAACCGCCTCCATGCACAGCACTGCACCAGACTGCTGGATCAAGTTGAAGACAGGTGACAGCCTGATTGGAAGTGCCTCAGAGCAATGTGATGTTGGCAGCAGTGTATCAGCTTGCTGTACGCCTCTGCCACCCTGAGAAGCCAAGGCAGCTGCACTCGTCGGTGTCCTGGTGTTCAGACACTATATGCTCATGCCTTAAGCTTGCTGAGCATGTACAGACTGATGCCAGAGTCATGCTGACAGCATTCAGCTATATATCTTCTCTTGGTGTCAGACATGTTTGTTGCTGCTTAGTGAGGACATTTTCAATGCTTCAGCTTGTCCAGCAACCACCCATTGCTGGTCCTGCTCAAGATCTGCATGATTTGCAAGATGCTCTGTTTCAAAAACAGCAGCTGGCCCCTGTGCTGACTGTCTTTGGCAAGCTGGCGGTGCATGTGGCTGCAGGGACAGGGAGCTGCTTGCACAGGCAGGCCTGCATTCTTTCAAGAGCAATGCAGCATGCTTCTGGGTCAGCCAGCAAAAGGCTAATGCCCTGAATGCCATGCATGCAAAAGCAAAGTTCAGACAGAAGTTTCAGGCTTGGCGGCAATGGGCAGGGAAGCGCTGCCTGCTCAGAGATAGGCTCAGATTGGTTTTGATTGCCTGCCGGCGTACCACACTGGTAGCAGGTACAGCCATGCAGGACATACGAATTGCAAGCAGACACATGATCGCAAGCAGGATATGTTACTTGCAAGTGCGCCCAAGCACAAGGTGCTGTAGTCCTTTTGAGGCTGTTTTGTCATGAATCAGCAAGCCACTCGCTGTGGGACATGCTAGCGTAGTCAGGTTTTTGCCAGAGTCCTGATGTAACGTTTCATCAGCAACATGGCAGATGCCCTCTGAAGGGACATGTGACATGCACAATCCAACCATCAGTCACCACGGTGGTACAGCAAACAGGGTTGATGCTTGGCTTGCTGGCAGCGCATGGCAATGAGGAGCAGCACCCCTTGATGTGTCATTGGTGGTGCAGGCTTTGCACATTGGGCAGTGCTGGTGCGCAGCAGAAAGGTGTGGCGTGCACAACATGTGATGGCAGGACAGTGGCATCTGGTCAGACTGCATGCCAACATCCTCTGTGCCTGGCGCAGTCATGCCCACAAGCTGCAGGTACCGGCACAACAGCACTGATTCATGCCAGCAGCAAATAAAAGATGGTTGCTCATAATACAGGACGCCACGGTCAGTGACATTGAGGCATCTCTACAGAGTCTGTGGACGAGATGAGCATGTAGCACTGACCGTGTGATCAGCAAAAGTTGGATAAAGATAGCATGAGCAGTTTGGCACCTGGGTTTACAAGATGCGTGCTAGATGGGTACCAGCTGGCAGCAAGACAGCTTTTCTGCAGCGTGCCAAATGCCAATTGTTGAGCCTATACAGCATGCCAAAGTCAACATGTAATCAATCTGGACGAAAAATCTCTACTACAACCTGCTATACATGTCAGATGCCCATGCTTCTTGGACTCATTGCCAGCAGCACTGGTATCTCTGCACATGCTGCCATGCAATGCTCTCACTGTTTCCAGTGTTGTTGCCGCAGGTGATGCGCAGCAAGTTGGCCCCACAGACACAGCCATTGCCAGCTGTTTCTTTGACCAACAGGGGGGACACGCTGTTGCGCTGCCAGGGCATGTTTGCTGCCAGTCTGCAGCAAGTGCATGCAGCAACTAGAGAGCTGCACCACCTGCAGCAATTTATGAGGTTCCATGCCACAAGGGAGGACATGGCGTGGGCAGCTTTGAGTGAGATGCAGCCCTGTACAACTATCTGCAGTGTGAAATTGACCAGCCTCAACCTGCTTGATGCAGTGTCAAGGCATATCTAGTGTGTTGCTTGAATCTGTGCAGATTGTTGTATCTTGTGGGTCATGGAGTATCCTCGTGTTGGGTGTGTGTAACAAGCCCAAACCTGCATTGCTTCATGCTTGCCTGATTGAGGTTTGAAGCAAAGCCATTTGCAGTGTGTATGGCCTTTACTCAGGCAGCAGCATACTGATAGAGTATCATCTGACCAGTCTTCATACCCCATTGTGGGCATAAGAAGCAAACAAAGTTCAGCAGTTGCTTGACTGAACTAATCATACTGCAGGGGCCAGCAGCACTGTACACACCTTCAGAGCAGTAAAGGCCCAGCTCAGCAGCCCTGCCAAGCATGCCGTGCCTGATCTTGGCTGTGTGGGCATTCGCAATGCAAGCCGCAGCTTGGTTTGCCACCAAGTTCCCTTGTCTCTCACGAACTGGCACTCTCTGCCAAAGGCCAAGCCCTTTCAGGTGGCCTCCTGTTGTTGGCTGCAACTTGGATCTTGCAGTGTGTATATGCGTTTGCCCACTGTTTGATGCCTCTTTTGCTTGTGAGATATGTCCACTGATAGACCAGACATGCATTGCATGCAGTAGCCATGTTGCATGCAATGCTCGTTGCAGCACTGTTTGCAGGTGTCTGGAAGCAACAGTGTGCAGCATTCCACTGAGCAGCAACACCGTGTATAGACTCTCTGGAAGCAGCGTGTGCAAAAAGTTGCTGATGTGGTGCAAATGCACATACCAACAATGCCCTGTCTATGCGCGGCATGATATTTTGTATTCCAACAATTCTGTTTTGTTGGCACATTTTCCATAGTTGCAAAGAGGAATGACTCAATCATGCAAAGTAAGCAATACACAAACAGCAGTGATGGTGTCCTGCAGGAGCTGCTGGGTGACATTGACCAGAGTCTGGAAACAGACTCGACCAGTACTGCTATTCTGAGCCAACACATGCCGGCAGAGGAGTCGCAGGTGATAGCGAGTCATGCAGACCAGCAACATGACTTGAGGCATGCAGGTGCCTCGCGTCAGAGCCAGCAAGACAGCATTGGAAAGAACAACAGAGACATCTGTGGATTGCCTTGGTTGCATCAGGAGACTGGCAGAAGCACCGCTCAGGAGTCTGATCATACATCTGCAGCGGCTTCTGACATTTTTGAGCCTGCCAGGGATAATGCTCGCACTGTGTCAGCAACAGAGTGGCCTGTTGTGTGGCCTGGTGTTGAAGCTGGTGGAGCTGGCCAGGCACAATCAACATCTCCAACGGGTCGTGGTGTCCTGGCAGTGACAGGGCCAGATGTGGTGTTGCAGTCAGAGTCACCCTCTGCTGCTTTGACTGCAGTGCCTGTCATGGCACACTTGAGAGCAGTGCCAGCAGACCAGGCGGCAGTGTCTGGTCGGCCAGGCAGGTCGAAGTCTGCAGCTGCTGGGCTAAGTGGCGCAAACGCTACTGTGAAGGCTGTAGCAAGGCACAGCAAGACAGGCAGAAAAGTCGGTAAACAGCTCGGCAGCAAGAAGGTGGACTTGCATGGTTCACGAGCAGCCAGAGATACCAGCAGGCTGCAACACGTCATGGCCTTGGCTTCTGTCAAGCATGTGGAAGTGCCCAAAGAGCTTGCGGTTCAGCCTTCTGACACCACTGTCAAAAGGGAGGCTAGTGCTGCTGCCAGCTCTTCAAATATGTATATACTGCCCTCACAGACGCATGTTGCATCCCCAAGGTCTGATGCTGTCCCCACAAGCATGCGTCATGGCGGAACTTTACAGGCTGCTGCTGTCTCCCCAAGGGCTGCTGCCGTGTCCCCAAAGGCCGCAGCCACGCCCCCAAGCCCCCCATTCATGTTCCCAAGGCCTGCTGCTGTGTCACCAAGGGCTGCTGCAAAGGCTGCAGTCCCAAGGCCTGCAGCTGCGTCCCCAAGGTCTAGTCTAACGGCCAGGGCCACGGCAACAAGACCGCACTCTGCTTCTCCAAAGGCTGCAGCCAAGAGCAGACCAGCCTTTGTGTCCGCCACCAGAAGTGGTTGCATTGTGCTTCCCAGTCGTTCCACGCCACATCGGCCACATTCTGGACGCACACTTGCCAGCAAACCCTCTGCTACAGAAGCTGTCAGGACGCGGTTGGCAGACCACCGAGCTGCTGCTGCCCAAGTGGACCATCAGGCCTTGGTCCCACAAACAGATACTTACCCTGTGCCTCTGATACACATCAGTCATGATGCCTTCTCAGCTGGCAAAGATGGGATGGCTGAGCCACAGCAGCATCAGCAGAGCCACTCATCTGCTTACCACTGCCCAACATATGCAGATTGCTCTCAGAAGAATTCTGAACTCAGTCAGGCAGCTGCTGACCACCTCCACGTGGCTGTTGAGCACCGCCACATGGCCACTGAGCACCGCCACATGGCCACTGACCACCGCCACATGGCCACTGAGCACCGCCACATGGCTGTTGATCACTGCCACGTGGGTACTGACATTGCTGCTGATCACTGCCAGGTGGCCACTGACCATCGTCACATTGCTGTTCACCACTGCCACGTGGGTACTGACCACCGCAGGTCAGATGTGTCAGGTCAGTTAGGCGGGTCACATCAACAGGAGCTTGGTCACCCCTTGTGGCTGGCTTCCAGTAGACCAGTTCAGGCATCAGCACCGGACGACATAGCACGTGACTCACAGTCTGACTGTGAAAGCAGCAGCCGCTCTGCTGACTCAGATCTGGACTGCGGGCAGTCACCGTCTAGTCAGCTTGAGTCAGCGTCAGGGGACAGGAGGAGGCAGGTCTCATCAGCAAGGGATGACTATGCGCAGCAGCCCAACTCTGTTGGTAGCATTGCACAGCTTTTTATGATGCGGCAAAGGGCAAGGGTGGTATTCCAGGTGAGTGTGCAGCATTCTGATTCTTGTTTGTTCAATAACTTCACATTGTCATTCTTGTCACGCTCACAGCAGCTCAGCAAATGTGCCATCGGACTGCTTTCAAGACATGCACCTGATAGCACTACAGATCTGCCATTCCTGTACATGGCCGCAGTCAGCACTGCCTGGCCGATCAACTTCACAACATCTTGTGCCAATATGTCATTCTGCTGCATTGCGCAGACTCCTTTGTATAGACAGCATCGCACAGACAGCTGCACAGCGGCTTGACAATCTTTTGTCAACAGTTGTGCAGACTCCTTGTTTCAGACTCTGCCCACACTGCTTTTGCAGGCTTTGGCCATCAATGTAGACCAAAGAAGGCTTCAGCAGAGGCATGCACAGCAGCGGCAGGTTCCTGCTATGCTGCAACGCTGCTTGCACATCTGGGCTCAGTCAGCCTTGGACACCAAGGAATGGCTGCTGCAAGTGCGCTCGCCTATGCTTTTGGCACGCGGCTTTGCTGCTTGGTGCCAACACCTTAAGGTATGCCTTGTCCATTCCTGAGCTGATGTGAGTCCTGTTGTATGCCATCACCTGAAAATACACCTTGTCAATCCTGATGTGGGCTCTGCATGCACAAGAAGCTCGCACAGGTCCATTCTGCCAGTGCTTGAAGCTGCCGGCATGATGTATCATCCCCTTGTCTGAGTGTTGCCTTGAAGACACGACTCTCTTTGGCAGGCATGCCTTTTCACGGCTGTGTCTTTGCATAGGCGAAAGCAATCAGGCAGCAGCAGTTGGTGTATCTGCAAGGCAGGCATCGCTTGGTCTTGATGTCACCATGCTTCCAAGCCTGGAGGCTCAGGTCCACACGCCAAGCCTTTCTAGCTGCTACTGTTCAACATTGCAGGTGGGTCTTTTGTCACCTGCTGACAACCATATACATGCAGCCAATTCAACACAAACACTTCGGTCTTGCACTTTTGTGTTTTCAATGCCAAAGCTGTCCACCACATACTCACAGATGCTATGCCGGTCTGTCCGCAACACAACCATGTGCAGTTGATACTGCTTATTTAAGCATGCGTGCATAAGCTGCTGATGCTGCAAACAAGTTTTACTCACTCAGCTCTGCTATGTGGACCTGTACCATCTGCAGTGCTGTCATGTGCAGAGAGGATCCTGCACTCAAAGTCTCGCACATGCAGCAGTCTTCTCTTTGGCAGCCGGACATCTGCATCTATCAAGACCAGCTGCTGTGTGCTGCAACAATGCCTGACAAGATTGGCGGTGCTGGTGGTGTGCAGACACAGGCGTGTGGTGCAGCTGCTGCAGCACTGGCAAGCATGGGTTCATGCCAAACGCAGTCTGCGGCAGCGTGGAACAATGGTGCACAGGGCACATCAGGGCTACACCATGCAGCATGCTTGGAAGCACTGGCAATGGCTGGCCAGCAGCAAGGTACTGCACATCAATCTACTGCCCCCCGTTACCAATGTGGCACACAACGTTCCACCTCTGCTTGCACTTATGCCAGGTTCCAAGGTTGCAGCAATGTGCAGCATCACTGCAGTCAGCCTGAAGCCATTACCATTGGTGGTCAGCTTGATGACACCATTGCATACACTGGTATGCTGTGTCTGACACCATTGCATACACTGGTATGCTGTGTCTTTTGCATGATGACACCATTGCTTACATTGATATGCTGTTTCTTTTGCATGATGACACCATTGCATGCATTGGTATGCTGTGTCTCTTGCAAACCACCAATGGCTGCTTGTGTCGCTGTCATGCATGCAGTGAGTTTGCAATCATGCTTGGATCATTGTGTTGTAGGCTATCCTGGTCAGAGTCTTTGAGCATTGCGAGCATAGCTGGGAGTTGTATGACCCAAGGTGTGAGGAGTATGAGCAGCTGGTGGCCTGCCTGCACAGCTGGAAGGACAGGGCAAGGCACAAGCGAGACAAACGAACATGGCTGCAGCAGGAGAACTGTGCAGATGCATTCAGGCATGTGCTGTAGACAATGCCAACCATGTATGTGTTTGTTGTGCTCTCACTAAGGTGAGGTATGTTCTGTTCATCAGCAGGCACTCTTGGTAACTGAGCAGTCTATAGCATGCAAGCTGTTGGGGTGATCAAGGTTTTGAGCTCAATGACTGCCTACTGCCTGGGTGCTTGAGCACCAAAACCTCATCTGCAGCAACAAGTCTCGACTGTCTTAGGCACAAGTCTTACACCATTGTGTCCATTCCCTGCTGTGCACAGCACTCCTTGGCACAGCAATCAGATTTGACAGCTTGTTGGTAGCACTGCATGCACCAACTTTCTTGTAAGGCATTCCAACAAATTTTGGGTTTGGGTTTCAAAACAAAACTGCTATTGCAATGCTCCCAAACAGGTGACCATACTGTGACATGCTGCAGGACAACCTGTGTGTTGCTGAGAGGATTCTACAGCTTCCAGCACAATCACTGCCAAGCAGTAAAGCTGCAGTGTGCGGTGCACAGTCGCGATCGCCTGTTTGCTGTGTGGCGCCGCACTGTGAGAAGCAAGGTGGCTGACTGGATGCATGGCCCCTGTTTGGCCAGCACAAGGCGGCGGTTGCACCTGAAGGGCTGGGTGTCAGAGCATCAGTGGCACCAGCAGTATCAGACATGCAGGCGAGGCTTCTGCAAAGAAGTTGCCATGGCTTTAATGGCAATCTCTGCGTGTGTGAGATGCATTTGGACTGTATGCACTGAAAAATTGCAATGTGCTAGTGGTTCAGTCAATGCGCAGTGTCATCAAGTGCATTTGGAGGCAACCAATTCAGCCCAACCACTTGCTGTTTGCGTCTGCTGCCAGCAAATTGCCTGCTCTGAAGTGAGCAGCATCAGTGACACGCAACATGCCATGTGCAAAGCATTGCTGTTCTGGCAGCTAGCCCGTGACATTATTCTTGGGTTTGATATTTTGATGGCTGTCAAGATGTCATTGACTTCAATACTTACAGGCTAGCAAGACAGAGTTGCAAATATGTGACTAGTGATGCAGGCTGCTGTCAGCAGGCTGGACAGCAATTTCTAGGATAATCACTGTTCCCAGAAGGCACAGACACCACCACCTCCTGCGTCGAGCATTCACAGCCCTGCATGCGGCCACAGCTGCCCGTGCAGCACAGCTGGGGCTCTTCTGGCAGCGGTGGCAGGTGCGCTTTCCCCTCCAGCTGGCCATGGCAGGGTGGAGGGCTGTGAGGGTGGCCACAGCCAGGCAGAGGCTGAAGGAAGCCTGGGGGGGGAGGGCCCGGCGCTGCTTGCTTCAGCGGCGTGCCTTTGTGGCATGGAAAGCTGTTGTGGCCGTGCAATATAGTCAGGCCTGCAAGCTGCAGGTCGTAGCTTCATAGCACAGCCCAGTTGCTGTTCTGTCGTAGGCCTTTCATCTAGGAAACTTTGTGCTTTGAGGGGCTGCTATGCTTGACATGGCAGTAGCAGACTGGGAAATGCCATGGCAAGGCAGTCTACACACTCCAGTCCATGTTGCTGCATGCACTGCCGCAGTGTTTATTCCTCAAGCACCAGCTGTCGCAAGTATGTTGTCTGCACAGTTTCCTGTTGCATTCACAGCAGACCCAAGTTGAAACCGTCCGACATGCCATAAACTTCTCAAGACCTCAGTCTAAGTATTGATAGGCACTAATAATGAGAATGGCATCTGCATGCAGGCAGCCCAAGGACACTATAAGGAGCAAATGTTGCGGAGACACTGGTCAGCCTGGCTGTATGTGGTTGGCCAGCAAAGCAGGGCTGTGAAGCAGCACAGGCGCTGCCTCATGCAGGCAGGCTTCACTGCTCTGCTCCAGAATGCTGCAGCTGCTCAGCGCCACAGGTAAGCTGCCATGTTCAGCACAAAGGCAACAGACACAGCTTTCTGAGCGTTAGTCAATGAGAGCAGGACAGGTGCTTGCTCAAAAGTCTGGATGAGTTGGATCAACTGGATTTGTTTAGTGAGACGGCGATTGTGTAACGTGGACAAGCTTGCCAAGTGCCACACAATGGTGCAGCCAGTCAGCTCAACAATAAAGTGTCTTTTCATACGCACTGTGTGCGTTTTGTGGGAGGATTGCCACAACTTTATGCTGCATCATCGTGCTAGACAGTCCAACGACAAGACAACCCCTGACAATGGAGCTTCAATGCCGCTCTGATGCCCATCTCTGACAGATCTGCTTGCATTCAACGACAGCACCATTTCTGTTATGATGCTTAGGGCTGGAGCTGCAGCAACTCAGCTTGAGCGAGGGCAGCGTCTTCACATGCAGAACCACTGTCAGCATTGTTGCCACCACACTGGTCAGAGCTGCTCAGGTCACAGATGTTCATGTGCAGCACCTCAGGCAGCACCCAGGGGTCATCAAACTGCATATGGAGCATTGTCATTTCTGCAGCCTCCCTGTCAGGCTCAGATGGCAAGGGAAATGCATCTGCCTTTTGAATGGTCCTTGATGATGAGGGCATTTGCGAGCTGGAACGTGTCCATAGCCTATTGGAGACCTCGAACAGCGGCGTATGCCACTTACGGTCAGCAGCAGGTACCCAATGCTCACGACATGTCCTCAAAAGTCAAGTTTTGGCAAGTTTGGTATTATCAATGGGCACAATATCAATTGTCCAGGGATCCCAATACAGTTCATGTTCCTCGTTGCTGGACCCCGTTGTGCAGCAATCTCATGAATGCATACCAGTCAGATATCAGAATAATTGATTGTGACTGAGAGACATTTCAACCCCCACAACAAGCCACTCATTCGGCATGCAGCTTTCAAAAACGGTTACACCAGGATTTGTGTACATATGTACATGCATGGATGTGGCGCATTGTCACTTGCCATGCACCAAGCTTTTTATGCGAGTCTGATTATGCCATGCAGGTGCCTGTCGCAGGCGTGACCAGAACGCAAGATGCTTCTTGTGGGTCTCAAGGTCATTGCAACAGTATCATGCTGAGCAAGTACCCATATCTAGATAATCAGGAAAATGCACATCCTTGCAGACAGCACCCTCAGTCTGACAGGAGCAACTTGTTGCCAGACCGGTATTGGCTGGGTCCATATGGGCCAATGGACGCCAAAGTAGAATGTCACATCAAGCCGCAGACAATAGACTGCTTGAATCATTTGCGCAAGCAGAGGACTGCTATGTGAGCTTGTGCTTTGTAATGTTCAGAACCACAACCAGACATTGAGTACAGCATTGTATTGTTGCACCACATGTTTGTGGGAGTGATGCATGGTGGTACAGCATATGTTCTGGTACTCTACTCATGTGCAGTGACATTCACTCTGTCTCCGATTGTGCACCTCGCCTCTCATACATCCCTGCATTTTGTCGATGTATGCCAACATTCTGCAGACAACAGACATGGGTGATTGCCGTGAGAGGTGCAACGGC
>JAABUU010002613.1_pt1 | contig 25117 bp, 28 predicted proteins | sample 5559301 | NCBI WGS metagenome assembly JAABUU01 (sample SAMN10711884, study PRJNA513360) | rock metagenome | isolation source: Antarctica rocks | place: Antarctica: Victoria Land, Richard Nunatak white | reverse complement strand
GGCCGCCCCGGCGCGCAGCGCGGCCGAGGTCGCGCAGCCGGCCGGCTGCCCGCCGTCGGCGTGCGGCCGCTTCCTGCAGCCGGGGCGGCCGCCGGCGGACGTCGCGGGCGTCGCGGGGTTCACGGGCGACAGCACGGGCGTCGCGGCCGTGCTGCACGAGCCGTTGCGAGATGCGGCCGGCAAGGCTGTCTGCGGCGGCAACGCGCCGGGCGACCCCGCGTGGGTCAGGTGCGGGGGGGCGCCGCGCGGCGAGACCTCGGCGACGCAGAAGCGCGCGACCGGGGAGGCGCCGAGCAGCAGCGCGCACCACACGTCGTCGTCGTCCGAGGAGGCCGCTGGCAGCCTGCGAGCGGCGGGCCTCAGTATGGAAGCCAGGCCAAGTGCTACCACAGGCGCGACTGCGCTTTTGCTGCACCGCCTCGATGCACTACTAATAAAAGCAAGGTAAATAAGCACAAAGCGCAGAGTCTTGTCGGGTTGTTGTGCACACGAGCGGAGCAACTGACAGGCACATCAGCCGTTAACGTCAAAGTACATACTCGGGACCGCGTCATAGAGGTCGAGTGTTCGCGGGTGAGACCACACCTGCTCGCCATCGTTCAAAAGGAACTGCAGGACACACTTGCAGGCTGCCGCGAGCTTCGCTGGCCTGATGGCTGATGTGCCGGGACACCTGTGACAGCCTATTTGAAGCCTTCGCGTTGGCCGCGGTGGTGTGTTTGCCTTGCCGGCGATGCGGCGTGCTACTTCACACTTCTGTTGCGTGAGGTGTGTCTGCGCCGGGCAAAGTCGATAAGCAGTTAATGTCAATGTTTATGCGTTTGGGCGTATCTAAAAATGGAGGCTGTGTCAACATAATAATAGACGAAATGCCTGTGAAGGCCCCCTCGGCCGGATGTAAACGCTACGGCCAGGATGGCTGGGGAGTGCCTCACTGAAGTACTTCACACAGCTCGTGCATGCTGCCAGACAGTCCAGCGTCAGTGTCGACTGAGCTCATGAAGCGGGCGGCACTCTCGCCGCGAGCCTGCGCAGCTCGCCCGGGCGAAACGCGTGGCGGCGGTGCTCGCGCAGCGGGCTGCCAAGCGCCGCCGCGACCAGGATCGACAGCAGGTCCCCGTGCGAGACCAGCAGCAGCGTGCGCCCCGCGTGCTCGGCCTCCAGGCCGGCCAGCAGCGCGCGCACGCGCGCGACCACCTCCGCCACGCTCTCGCCTCCGCCCGGCGGCCGCTCGGCGGGGGCGCTCTCGTCCGCCTCCCACACCTGGCACGCTGGGAGCGCTTGGGGGCGCCCTGCATGCGGTGCAGGGCGTTGCCTGTGTGTGTACACACTAAGAGCTCGCACACTGGTGCAACCCATTGGGCTGCAGCGTTGACGGCATCTGCCCTACTTTGTTCAACTGTGAAGCATGTAGATGTCAAGCGACCTGCCCTAGCACCCAGCCAGCCATGAGGCTGATCGCGAACACCCATACTAAGTGAGCGTGAGTGCTCAACATGACAAAGCAGACATGCAGCAGTGGGGCTTGCACGCAACCCTGAGCAGGATGCGACTAAAACATACTCATGCATGTGCAATCGAGCGTGCATGATCGCTTCTGTAGTAGCCATAAAGCTCATCCGCTCATGCGCGCTCGACGGAACACAACCATGCAGGTAGGTTGAAAGCTCACAGGTGGTCAGCAGCTCTTCTGCAAATGAGGGGAAGGCGGCCGCGAGCGCGCCGTGTGATAGTTGTCATGGGACTGCAGCTCGTAGGCGCCAAAGTCCCGCTCACGCAGCGCGACACATGTCTGCACGCAGACTAATGCTTGAGCTGTATACCCTGGGCGCCAGTGCCAGCCAGAGCACACTCCCCAGCTCGGACATGCTGCCTCACATGCGCATGCAACCAGCCCAATTAAATGCAAGTGTGGTTGTTTGTGTGTATGCGCACAATAGAAGTCCAGCTGCTTGGCGACTGACAGCTCACCGTTACGTGAACGTCCTTGTGCCCGGCCGCGGCTGCCGCCACGGCGGCCGTCTGCTGCGTGCGCAAGAACGGGGACGCGCACACCAGCACGCTGGCCGCAGCGACCGGTCCCAGCTCTGCCTGCAGCCGCTGCCTGCGCTTGGTTATACACAACAACTGGGACGACCCAACGTCCAGGACACCAGCAGGACCTGGGTCCACTTGCAGGCGTAGAACTGTAGGGCGGGCACCCAGCGTCAGCGGCCTGCAGCCGCCCGGTTGCAGACAAGCCATACTGCTGTAGGACGCCATGCTCCTGCGCTCGCCCCAGACACTCAGAGGCGCTCCAGCGGTCCCCACTCACGTGCCTTTGCTCCTGTCAGCCCAGCCCAGCGCAGGCCACGCACCAGAGAGCTTACAATGAGCCCGGCCTCATTGGCGAGGCTCTGCCCGTGCCGCAGGAGCCTGTGCGCAGCAGCAAGCGGGTCACGCGGCGGCAATTTCTATGCACTGTCCCGAGTGCGCCGTTTATCAGTGACGCACCAATAGGCATTCCTCAGCTCCATTGTTTAGCGCCGAGGCTTCACCACCAGCGCAGTGCACACGCCACAGCCAGCAAGTCAAGGTGGCACTGCCACCCTTGGCGCTGAGTGCTCTCTGTTCCTAGAAGCTAGGCCCAGGCCCAATTGGTTTGCAAGCTTGAGCCCAGCAGGGCCTGAGCCTGTCTTCCAATTAAACAGCCAGAGCTGCTCTCGGGAAGGCCAGAATATAGCCCAGCAGCGGACGCAGAAATAGAGAGCTCCCTGCCCAGGATGCTAGGCATGAAGTGCGGCACTGCGAGCCTGTGCTGCATTATGCCACTGCTGCACTAACGCCGCTTACTGTGCCCGTTGGATGGACCTGCGCACGCCGTACAACGGCTGGCGTGAGCCGCCCCCGCGCGGGAGCGTGATCGGCCCCGTCGCCTTCCCGCCGCTCACGCCGTGCCTCAGCGCGCCGGGCACGCCCGGCAGCGCCGGCTCCGGAGCCAGCCTGCCGCGCCAGGACAGCGCAGCGTCCGACCTGGCCCCCCCCGCGCACCTGCGAGGCGCCAGCTCGGACGCGGGGTCGCCGCTGCAGGCGCTGGGCACCGGCGCGCGGAGCGCGGGGAGCCAGCGAGCCGGCACGCCGGCGCCGTGCGCGTCCCCGCAGCAGCCCTCGCCGCTGTGGCCGTCGCTGGCCGCGCTGGCCGCGCGCAGCAGCAGCGCCGGCGCGTCGCCGGCGCGCGGCCCGCCGCGCGCGGCCCTGGCCCTGCGCGGCAGCCCCGGCATCCAGCCTGCCGCCGCGGCCGCAGCGGCGGCGCCCTCGCCGCCGCAGATGCCGCCGCCGGAGCTCGCGGCGCCGGTGCTGCCGGCCGGCCCGCGGCGCGCCGGCGCGGGGCCGCCGCGCGCGGCGGTCGGGGAGCCGCTGGCGCTGCCGGCGCGGCTGGGCGGCGCGGCGCCGCCGCCGCCGCAGGCTGCCGCCCAACGTGCGCAGCCCAGCGGTGACACACCAGAGGCATTGTCTGCACACCATGAGCGGCGGTGCCTTCAGCCTGTCACCTGCTCTTTGCTACCCATGCTCGACCAGCCATCGTGGGGACCTGGGCTGCAAAGCGCACGCTGCCGCATATACGTGCGTGCGGCCCTTGCTTCCAGCAGCCCTTGCCGTGCAGTCCAGTCCTCTTGCAGACCGCGTGCTTACCTCTGTCCATGTGCGTCACGATCTCGCCTTGGAGTGCAATGCATGCGTGGCATGCGTCGCCCTCCTACCTGGTGACACGCGGCGCGCCCTGTGCGCCCTGCGCGCCATCAGCCTCACCGCCGTCCCCCTCTCACAGTGTGCTCGTTGTGGTGCGGGAGTGTGCTCTGTCTGCGGGCCCTGACGCCTGATCCTGCGGCGCGCACAGGGCCGGCGCCGCGCCAGGGCGGCCGCGGCGCGAACTACGAGCGGCGGCCGTCGCGCCTGTCCGCGAGCTCCGCGGCCCCCGATAGCTGGCCGGGCGCCGACCGCGCGCCCGCCGCAGCGGCCGGCCCTGCTGGGACGGCTGGTCCCGGGAGCGGCGCCGCCTGGCCTGGTGACCGCTGGGCGCAGTTCGCGCTCCCTGTGGCGGCCTCTAGGGCGCGGCACGACGGCGGCGGGCACGCGGTGGACGCCGCAGCGGTGTGCGCAGGCGCGCCCGGCGCGGCCGAGGGCGCCCGGCAGGCGCGCGGCGGCGCGGCCGGCGCGGCCGGCGGCGCGGCGGCCGCGCCGCGCTGGAGGCCGATGCAGGCGGCGCCGGCCGGGCGCGAGCGGGTGGCGGGCGCGGGCGCGCGGCCCGCATGCGGCCTTGCTGTGGTTAGGGTTAGGGCAGGGTAAGCTATGCGTGCTGGAGCTCGGGGCGTCCAGCGCGCGCGCGGCGTGCAGGGCGGGCTGCTCAGCGTGTGTGCGGGCTCTGCTGCCGACCCATGGACAGCGAGGCCCGGGCGCCCTGTTTGCATCGCCCGCAGGCGAGCATGCTGAGCAGCGTTTGGGTCGGCACGCTGCGATGAGGCGTGCCGCCACAGCAGCGGACACGGCTGCGCGCGCGCGGGTTTGGGGCAGGCGCTTACAGACATACCCGCGGAGGCTCGGTGCGTGCGCCGGCTGGGCGGTCTGAGCCTGACGGCGCGGCGCAGGGCGTCAGCGCCTCAGCAGCCACGCCGCACCAGGCCCGCCTGAAGTGAGCGGCGCCAGGGCAGTCGCGCTGCCTTGCGCCGAGGCGCGGGCGGCGGAGTCCGCGGCTGCGCCGGCCACGAGCGGCGGCGCGGGCGCTGACGCACGCGAAGGCGCTCGGGGCGACGCGGCGCGCGGCGGGCTGCCCGGGGAGGCGGCGGGGCTGCCCGAGCCCACTTTGGCGGCAGCGGAGCGTTCGGACGCTGCGGCGGGGCCTCTGAGTGCGCCGCGTGCCGCGGCCGCGGGCGCCGCGCCGCCTGCGCCAGAGGCGCCGATGGCCGCGCTGCGGCGCCTGCAGCTCGGCGCGCCGGCGGGCGCGGCGCTCGACGCGCCGCCGCAGCCGGCGGCGCGCGCGGCGCTGCGCCCCCCATCTCTGGGGGGCCGCACGGGCCCTGCCGGGGCTCAGGCCGCCGGGGCGCGCCTCGACCGCCTGCGTTGGCTGCGGGAGGCCGCACAGGCCCTTGTCGAGGTTGGGGCAGGGCCAGGGTCAGAGTCCCAGCCCACGGCGGCGGCGGCGAGCGCCATTGCGCCGCTCCTGGATGCCGGAGAGGAGGCCACGTCGGGGCTGCGGTCACGGGTCCCAACTCGTATGGCAACGCAACCCTCTCCAGCCTCAGGCGCCCTTCCAGGACAGGGGCGCGCAGGTGGCAGCAGTGTTGGTGTGGAGCGCGAGAGCGGGGGCAAGCCAGAGGTGCTGGCAAGCGTGAGGGGTGTGCTCTTCCAGCCGGGCCGGCCTGATGCGGCGCGGCGCGGCATCGCTGAGCGCCTGAACAGGCTGTCAGTGCTCCAGCAGGCGGGCGAGGAGTTGCTCGCTGCTCGGTGATGCCATGCTGCTGGGCTTGCCGCGAAATCGGCCACTTGCTGAGCAAGACATTCTTTGGAAACTTAAAAAGATTGAAACCTCTGTATTTACAAACCGCTTGTATAATGGCATGCAACAACGTCTCCCTGGCAAAGCAAGGCCGACAAAGCTTGAGGCCTCCGCGGAGCGCACATGGAGCACACCAATGACACTGCTAAAAAAAGAAACATGGTCCGAGATACATCAGGTACCTGAGACTGTCGCCGCACCCCTATCTCCGTCGCTGCGCACCACGCGAGCGCCCAAGGGCCGCAACAGCACTCTTCCCTGACTCTGCGCATGGCCTGATACAATAGAAGCAACACATGTCAGGCAGCAGCACAGCTTTGAAGCACACAGTTCGGGCAGCAGCAGCATGTCGCTGGGCAGAGCCGCCCAGGACGCAGTGCAGATCGACTGCACGCAGCAAGGCTCAAAACAAGCCGCCTGCTGCATCCGCGGCCAGGCAGGCGCAACACAACAGGCTCCACATGAGGCCCCGTCCTGCCCTAGCTTCACAGCAAGTGCACACCTCGTACACACCACCCGCGCACACCCCACGCCGCGGGCGCCACATGTGCGCCTAGGTGCGGCTGCAACTACAACAGCAGGCGGTGTGCGTGTAAAGTGTCTGCAGCTGCAGGCAGATGCGTCCCACATATCAACTCTGCAGGTTAGCTGATGCGTACTGTAAGGTAGCAGACGCATGGAACGCAAGAGGCGCCCTCCCATGCCCGCGCGAGCAGGCGCGGCAGCAGGGGAGGTCGCCCGGCCCCATGCCCGCGCCAGCAGCGGGGCATGCGGATGACAAAACGGACACCCTGGGCCCTATGCTACACCGGCACGGACAGACCGTTTGCAGAGAGGCTCCAAGCTCGCACGCTCAGCCCAGCGACGCGGCGGCCACCCGGGGCGCCGGCGCAGCGGACGGGCCCTGCGAACACAGAAACAGCCGGCTCAGCACGGGCTGCGCCATTGCTTGAATCCACGTGAACCATGCCTCTGCAGGTGCATGCAGCAGTTGCGTTGACGCCTTCATACTCCTCGGGGGGAGTGCATGTATGCGCGATTGGTGCGCCCCCGCTCGCAGATTCGTGACGTTCCACTTCATGGACAGCAGCAAAACGAGGCGCACGCTTGCAGCGCATGCAGCATGGGCCGCGCCGGGGCGGGGGGCCGCACCATCATGCCGCCGGACAGGCCTGGCACGTCGGCGGTGGCCGGCGCGGGGCGCAGGCCGCGCGTGTTAGGCGATGCATCCTCCAGCGCGCCGTTCATGGCCTGGATCAGCGTGTCCTCGCCCGGCACGGTCTCGGGGCCGTCCGCGGTGATCGGCGGCGCAATCTTGCCGACCGCGGCCACCGACTCCTGCGCGGCGCGGGGGGCTCGGGCGAGGGCAAGTGCGCGGGGTCCTGATCATTGCATGCAGTGGCCACCATGCGCAGGCGTGCTGCTGCATGGCGTGCTGGACCTGGCAGGCAGGCAGCAGAGCCGCCATGGCACTCGAGCGGACTGGCATCACCGGCATGCACACCAAGGTGCACCCATGCGATGCACGCCGAGTGTCCCCAGCGACCCTGTCTGGCGCTCAAACACAGGACACGGCACGCCGCCGGCTGGGGCGCGCCTGGTTGGCAACGCGCGCCGTGTTCGGGAAGTCGAGCATAGCGTTGGCGGTCTTGTTGAAGCCGGTCGGCTTGGTGATGACGCCATTCAGGCCCTGGCGACACCCGGCGCTGCATCAGCAACAGGGCGCATGTTTGCACATCTCACAGGCTGCGCACAGTGGTGCACTACCCCACATCATCCCGGCCACTTTCAGCATCAGGCGCGCCAGTGAGGCAGGCCACGCTCACACATTTATGACAACACCTTGTGTGGCATGTGTCACGCGAGCACCGCCGGGCACGTGCAGGCGCGCAGCAGCAGTACTTCAGACAGCGCGCATGCACGTGCACACAGCACAGGGTCTAGACACACAGCAAGTGCGCGGCGCCGGCGCGCCTTGGGGAAGAAGGCGCCGACGCCGTCGGGGTTGCCGATCGTGAGGATGTTGATGTTCATCTGGGGCGTGCGCGCAAAGCTCAGGCCCTGGATGTTCGCGGGGATCATGTTGATGAACCTGTGCACCCGGGCGCGCTCCATTCAGTCACTCTCCATTTTTATTTTTTATAAGCCTCCCAACAACTTTTGCATGCTGTACATAATCTTGCTCGTTATACATCTACCGCTTGAACAAGCTGCACCAAAATGAGCTGCACCAAGGAGCTGCGCAACTGTCTTGCCTTGTCTGCAAGTGGGCCATGCAGATCCATACGTCAGGCATTTAGACGCGGTAGGCATTCGAGACCACGCACTCAACCAGCAATGCATGGGGCGCGCATGCAGGGCCTGCCCCAGCTGTGCCAAGGTGCGTCGCGGGGAGTCAGGGCGGGGGCTCACTCGGCCGGCACGGCGATGGTGCGCGGGTCGGTGTTGATGAGGCCCTGGTCGTCGAAGGAGGGGCCGTCCATGCTGTCACGGTACGCCGACACGCGCGCAAACACCTGGCCACGCATGCAGCACCTCAGCCGCCGCGCAAGGAAGTGCTGCGCACAATAAGGCTAACCAACTTGCCCATGCTCGCCGCAGCGCCAGACCGAAGGTGCAGCGCCAGTGGCACAGTGGGGGCAAAGCCTGGCGCGCGCAGAGACCCAGCCGCAGCTGCTGGCTCACGCAGCAGCACCGGCCGCAACGCTGAAGCATGTCGGCGCGCAGCGAGCGAGGCGCGCCTGCTGCACGGTCTCGTTGAACGGCGCGATGGTGAGGTTGCGGCGCTCCCACAGGAACATGCGCTGCGCGCGGCGCGCACTCGTTAGCGCTGCCTTTGCTGCCATAAGAAATATCGTATGCAGGCCGCAGCAAGCGCGACCTCTCAGCGTGCGCGAAGAGTTTAGTTCTGGGTCTGTATGGCGCGCATGGTACAGTGTGACTTGCTGGGTAACCACCCCCCAAAAAAAAGAAAAACCTAAAATAACTACCACAGTGCTGCTCACGCCAGGCACACATACGTGTCAGGTGCCGAGCCGCGCAGCGGCTCGCGCAGGCCTTGAGGCACACCTCGACGGCGGAGTGCGCAGTGGCGCTCGTGGCCAGGCCGGCGATGCCGGCGGCAATGACAGGGCTCGTCGTGAGGCCAATCAGACCCTGCCAGGCGATCGACAGCGTCAGCAGACCTCACCATGCTGTCACTCTGCAGTGAACAAGAACAGCGGCTATGACGACCTTTGAACATGTTGATGGAGATTGAGAGCAGAGATGTCATTGTATAATGTGGTCACAGTACACCACCGGTTGAAAAAAGCGTGGGTGCGCGAAGCTCGCTGCATTTCAGTGCTGGGTCAGTCGGGCGGTCAAATATGCAAGGCAAAAAGCTCACGCCTGCGCGGGCGCGGGCGCGCCTTGTTGCCTGTTGCGCCCAGCTCCTCCAGGGCGAGCATGCAGAGGAAAAACGTCTGGTCGTCCTGGAAGGCATCTGCGGGGCAACGGGAGCGGGATGAGCGAGTCGGCGGCATAGGCTGGCATTGCACTTGCTCCATTCATGCATGCCCGCATGTGAGCACTGCGCTGACTACTCCATGGCGCTCTCTGTCAGTCTCTACCCAAGGACGTATTAAACACACGTATTAAAACCCCTACCATCCTCCAAGAGCGGCTCCATCGCGCTGCATTGCGTCGGTGGCGACGCTGGCCGCCACACGACTGCACGGCGTGTGCGTCAGGGAGGGCTTCCAACACGACTGCGCTGCTGCGCACCAAACGCGGCGCCAAACTTGGACTTGACGGTCTCGTTGGCGGGCAGCTTGTACACCGCCGCAAAGTACTCGTTCCAGCCGTTGTCAAAGTCGATCTGCGGGCAGGGGATGTTGCTCCCGGCCGCGCGCGTGAACAGCGCATGCCCCTGCGCGGCAACCGCAATTTCAGTGCACGGCGCTCTGCTTCGTAGGCAGCAGACAAGCCAGCACAGCAGTCTGAACAACAAGCGACCATGCTCCACTCCACGCCGTGAGCCGCGCTGACAGCTGCCTGCACAGTCGTCCTGGGCCTCCAGCACGACGGCGCGCGCAGCAAGTCAGAGCTGCACGGCAGGTGCGCGCAAACGTGGCGTCCAAGCAACGGTCCACATCGCACAGCGCGCACTGCTCTAAGGGCTCTGATGTCCAGGCCCAGGCTCAAGCTCTCTCGGCTCTAGTCCTTCAGCTGACGGGCCGCAGCCAGTTGGCTGTCTGCACAGTGCCGCCAGCAGCCAGCGGGGGTGGCCGCGCAGGGCGGCCGCACCTGCTCCTGCAGAGCGATCTCCTGCGCGTAGGGCAGCGCGGCCTCCGAGAGGTTGGCCTTGCGCGCGCCGATCGGCTTGGGCCCGCCGCGCTCCAGGTCGTTCAGGAACCCGCGGCCGAACGCGCCCCAGGTGTCGAACAGGCCCTCCAGGCACTCCACGTTGGTCAGGAACTGGACGATGTCGGCGTCGGTGTAGTTCTGGCGCGCGGCAATTGCGCCTACGCACGCGCACCGCGGGTGTGATATTTCTTGACGAGCAGCATGTTGACGAGCAGCGCAGACAGGTTAGGCAGACGGCTGCTGCGCTGCAAAACAGGCACAGGCAGTTGACAATAGGTGTCACAATGACAAAACGAGCGGGCGGCCGGCTGCGCAGCATGTCGGCCTGCTCTGGGCGCTGAGCGCACCCATGATCTCATTGACCTGCGTGCTGAGCTGGGAGAAGTCGTACGGGCCGCCCACGTCGACGGTGCGGACGTTGCCTGCGCACGGCGCAGGCGCCCAAAGGCCATGAAAACCATGACTACAGTTGGCACCCCAGGTTAGCAAGCAGCTTAGCATCCAGCTCGTTACCTGCCGGCAGCAGGCCCTGGCCCGGCTGGAAGGGCTGCGCGGTGCAAGCGCACGCGCACGCCACAAGCGCAATCGCAATGGATACCTACGGCCACGCTGCAGCTTAGCACTCCTCCAGCGTGAACAGTATGCTTCAGGAAAACAGGCCCACGACATCCAAGGTAATGACATGGGTCATGGACAGAGCTGCTCAAGGAAGGCAAGCCGATGAACACCCATCAACTTGCGGGAGGCAGTGACATACCTTGGACATCTTGACTCCTGCCTCGGTCAGCTTCAACGGTGCCTGCACCAGTGCGGAACACGGCCACCTCTCTGCGTGCCCTTGAAGTTCCGATGCAATATACAGCTCAACCACCGCAAAGTCTGTGCTCACCTTGTAAGGGTTGGCAAGCTTGCACTTCGTTTCTAAGCAAGGCAATTGAGAACTGAGAAACTGCAAAGCAGCTAGGCTGGGGTAGCAGCACGCAAGCAAGCGTGGCAAGCTCGTGAGGCTAAAACCGGTTTACATGGATTAGGATATCATGCACTCGCTTCGTTGAACTTCAAAGTCCGCTGTGACAGACGCAGGGCTTCCAGCGGAGCGGTGCGACCGACCCAGCACAAGCACAGCCCAAGCCTGCCAAATAGCGTTCGCCGTGGGAGACACAGCAAGGCCCAGGGCATCCAGATGGCTGTCAAGAAGGTCAAGGGCAGGCAGAGAGCGCCCCCCGTGCGGCCTGCCTGGGTGTCCGAGGACCTGTGGGCCCTGGCGCAGAGCCCGCCGCTGCTGCTCACCAGCTTCACCGGGGTGGAGGCCAAGCAGAAGGGCGCCAAGCAGCCCCGCGGTAAGCAGCCGCGCACCTCAGTGACCGCCGCCAGCGCGCCGGACGCGCAGGCACGCACTCTCCTACTAGCACAAGGACTGCTATATCAATGCTTGTGCTCAAGTCAGCGGCGGTAGCAGGCTGCTGGGTTTGTGCATGCAGGCTACTTAGCGCAGGCACAGCACGCAGGCCCCAGCAGAGCAGCTCCGGCTGCGGCACAGCTGTGGCAGACTTTTGTGGTCCCGTGGTGCCCTGTCAGGCTGGGACCTGTTCCTGCGGCAGCGTGAATACAGCGCGGGCGCGTCTCCAAGGCATAAAGCGGCTACTGAGGTCCCTGAGCCGTGGTCATGATGCTGGCCAGTGCACAGCCGCTTGATAGCGCGCAGCAGTGCAGCCGCGCAGGCGCGGTGCGGCGCGGATGCGAGAAGCCAGCTACACGTGTACGAAATGCAAGTGACGACCTCGTGCAGCAGCGCAGGCCGTGGCGCAGCTGCTGTGGCAGCGCGTGTACGGCGTCGGCGCGGCCGGCGCGGCCTGGCGCGACGACGCGGTCCGGGGCGGCTGCGTGGAAGCGGCCGCGCGCAACGTCGCGGCCGGCCGCGCGGCGGCCGCCTCGGCCGGCGTCCTGTACGCGCTGGTGGCGGCGTCGCCGGAGGCGCGCGGCGCGCTGCTGGCCGCGCGGCCGCCCGCGCTGCCGGCGCTGGCGGCGGCCGCGGGCGGCGCCAGCGCCAGCCTCTGCGCGTCCAGCCTCGGTGCGCCGCCTGGGCGCCCGTAAGCACAGCCTACACGGTCGCGGCCGGGGGCCCGCGCTCGCGCCAACCTGTGCTGCGTCCGGCCTGGGTGCACCGCCTGGCGCCCCTAGATGTAGACTGAGTAATCGCAGCTAGGGGCCCGCGCCATTGCTGGCCTGTGTGCATGCACTGCAGCAGGCCCCGCCCGCCGCCTGCGCCCGGGTTGGTCTGTTTGCGGCGCAGGAAGCAGCAGGCCAGCCTTGGTTGATGCCCCGTACGCCGAACGCACTCCCCGCAGGGCGGTGCCAACCTGCAGCCTGTCATCGCACTTGCAAAGGCCCGGCAGGCACCGGCGTGCACTGCCTGGCCAGGGGGTAGCCCATGCCTGCACTCAGCTGCGCGGCCAGCTCGCTCCCATGGCTGCGCCCTTGGCCGCGCCCGCTGCCGGCAACGGGGGGGCGGCTGGGTCGGCTGCCGGCAGGCGGTGCTGTCGCAGCCTGTCTCGGCGGTGTACTCGCCCGCATACGTGACGCCGCTGCACGCCACCAGCGCGGCCGCTGGGCGCAGGCGCGCTGCGTGCGCTGGCGGCCGCCCCGGACAGCCGCGCGCGCGTGGTGCGCGCCGCGCGCGCCTGGGACTGGGCCGCCCTGCTGCGCGCGCTGCGCATGCAGCACGTGCGCCCCGGCGGCCCCGTGGAGCGCAGTGCATGACAAACTGGGGCTGGGGCGCCCTTCTGTGCACACTGCGCATGCAGCCGGCACGCGCGTGGGGGTCGCCGCACATTGCATGCCATGCGCCTGTCCCGCTTTCCCGGTGCAGCAATGTGGCGAGGCGCTCTGGCGCTCGCGCTGGCACGCGATGTCGGACAATGCTCCAGGCCGCAGGAGGCGGGCCCCTTTCTGGGTGCCTCGTGCGGCAAGGCGGCGAGCAGAGTGTGGGCGTGTCGGTGAGCGGGCGCGCGCGCCCCAGGGCAGGAGCTTGCGCTGTGCGGCGGCCGCCTGGCCGCCTCGGAGGCTGCCCAGCTCATGGCCTCGCTCCTGTGCACGCCAACGGGACCCTCCGCGGAGCGCAGCCCCGCCGCGGCGCGCACGCCCCGCAGCGGCGCGGCGCGGGCGGCCGCACCCGCGGCGCGCGCGTCCTCCCCGCGCGGCGGCGCCGCCGCGGCCGGGCACGCGCCCGCGGCCGCGGAGGCCGCGCGCCGCGCGCTGCTCGCTGCGGCGCTGGCGGCGGGCGCCGTGCGCGCTCTGATAATAGAGGCGCGGCCTGCGCATGTGGCGTGGGCCCATACGCGCACTGCTTTCCCGCAATGCTCTCCCTGCTTTCCATGGCGTGGGGTATGGGACGTGGAATGCGTTGGCCGACAGTCGTCCATGGTTAAAGAGGTCTTGCCTTGCGCCTCATGTGCCAAGAGAGACATCCGGTTCAAGGACGCGCAAAGCGGTAGCTCGTGGCCGGCAGCAGGTGTGCGCGAGCCGGGCGAGCACGCTTGCGGCCACGGCCGGCGCCGTGCAGGCCGTGCGGCAGCTGCTGGCGGGCGGGGACGCGGCCGCCGCGCAGCAGTTCGCTGACGGTGCGTCTCGCCGGCAGCGCCTTGCCTTGCGGGTGCGGCCAGAGGCTCTGTGTGACACTCAAGCAGCCAGACAGAAGAGTATGCACGCCATGCCTCCCTTCGGCAAGACACAATCGTGAACGCTTTGCCCGATCGGCGTTGCCACGATCGGCCATGCTCAACGCCGTGCTGCGGGCCGAGCGCAAACCGCCTAATCGGCGACCGCGTGCCGGCCCGCGCGCAGCCAGGGGCGCGCCAGCGATGGTGGCCATGCTGAACGACCCGCGCGCCGCACTGGCGACGCGCGCATGCGCCGCGGGCGCCCTGCGTCACTTCCTGCTGGCGGACGTGCAGGTGAGGGCTCTGCTCTGTGTGCCGTTCTTTGTAAACCTTTGGGAGCAGCTGGACCATGGCGCATTTCCGACAACCACATGCACAACCGCCGCATTTGATTATATGTGTGAACATGCACTGCTACGTGCACTCATTGCGGCTGAAAAGCAAACTGGCTGTCAAACGTCGGATCTCGCCGCTCGCGCATTTCTTACGTGTGCCTTGTCGGTGTCATCTCCGCCACACGGCCAGCAGCGTGGGATGCTGATCAGATGGTCATGCGCGTTTGCCAGCCTGCAGGGTGCCCTGCACGGCCGGCGTACGCCCCGATCGCTCACCCTGAGCCCGCCGCACTCCGGCCAGCGCGCGCGTCGACGGCGTCCGCAGCGCTAGGCGCCTGCGCACCCATGCTGTCCTCCCTGCCCCCGACAAACCCCGCTCCCGGAGGGTTCGGGCCGCCTGTCGCCAGCGGCGCGCGCACCGCCCGGCCCATGACGGCGGCGGCCGACCCGCAGCCAGCGCCAACCCACACAGCATCTCCTGCCGGACGTGCCGACGGTGTCGACAGCGCACGCGCGGCTCGCCCGCCGCACCCTGCAGAGCCGCACACCCCGCCTGACAGCATACCCAGCTTGTCCGCGTTGGCAGCAGGGGGAGGCCGCCCCGGAGCGCACGCAGCTGCTGGCCAGGGTGCGGCGCCTGCGCTGGCGGGAGGGTCAGGCGAGGGTCCGCAGCCTGCCGAAGCAGGCGCCCTCGCGGGGAGCCAGGCGTCTGAGCAGGCCCGGCAGCCGCTGGCTGGCGGGGAGCAGTCGGGGTCGATCGCGCAGGCGGCACACATGGTTGACGTCAGGAGGTCAGACGGCGCGTCCTGGAGCCTGGAAAACCTGCGCCTGGATCCTGCCAACGGCTTAGGCCCGGCAAGCGGGGAACTCCAATTGACCATCGGCCGCGAGCGCCTCGTCACAGCCACGCCTTTGCGATGGGCACTGCGGCCGATCTCGGTGTGTGCCTGGGCAACGATGCGCCCTCTCACCCTGTGACTGCCCCCAGGACCAAGAAGCTCCCTGCCTGCTATGCGTCGACGCTGCAGTGGCCATGCATCTGCTTGAACGCATGCTGTGAGGCTGGACGGTGAGTGCAATAATGCTCGTCTTGTACTTGCACATGGAGAAGCATAGCGGTGCTTGTGCTTCACAGTCACAAGGCTATCCTATTATTGCATCCTGGTCCTGCTCTGGCAGGCATGAGACGGCGCATGCTGACGTCCCACATGTGCCAAGCGCCAGCCAAGTCATCAGGTGTAGTGGCGAGCGCATGCTGTGCAAAATGCATTTGTTGCATGCGCGCGCAGGCCGGGCGGCAGCAGCTCCAGGACGCCGCTAGCGCATGGATGCGGGGGCCGCCCGACCGCCCGGCGTCCGCGCCTGCGCCCCGCCCGGCGAACGCCGGCAGCGCAGGGGTCACCGCAGGGGTCACCGATGAAGAGAGCCTGTGCCCAGAGGTGCCCCACTGACGTGGCCACCTGCGTGTGTGATGATGAGCTGATAGCCGCTTGTCGGTGTGGTAATGAGCATGAGAGCACTGCTCATTATAGTGCAGCCCTCTGATGCATCTTTGCCTGTGACCGGAGCAGTCCGCCATGCAGGTGCGCCGGACGCTCCCGCGAGGTTCTAGGGTCCTAGAATGCATGCGCGCGCGTGCCAGAGCGATCATGGAGCCGTGCCGTCCCTGCAAGCACGGCCTCAGGGGCGCCACGCACGCTGCACTGGCACTGCAGAGGCGCTGGTGCCGACGATATGATCTGATGCATGCGCGGGGCGCGCGCAGATGGACAGGCGCATCCAGCTGGTGGCGCGCACGGGCGCGGTCGCGCCGCTGGTGTCCCTGTGCCGCGGCGCGCCGCCGGGGCCCGGCCCATTGGCTGCGGGGGCCGCCGCGCCGGTTCCTGCGGCACCGAAAGGCCGGGGGAAGCGGGCGAGGGGGGGCCAGGCCGCGCTGCAGCAGGAGGCCGGCCGCGCCAGCATGCAGGAGCAGGCGAGCGGGTGCCTCCGGCGCGCGCACGCCCTGACGCACGCGCATGCGAACCTGGATGCGTTGAGACCCCTTGCTGAAAGAAGCGCTTGCTGGTGCCGCGCTTTTTGCTCTCAGCGCCATGCTGCCCCAGCTGTAATCGACTCTTTGCTGAGCGGGTGACGGATCCCGGGCCGTTCCAGCGCTGTGTAGGACACGCCCTGCTGCCATGTGTCCACCAAAGGAGGCACGTGAGGGGAGGGTTACCGTGACCTACCTAACTCACCCCAACCCTGTCCCAACCCTGTATAAGGTGACACTGAGGCGCGCGGCCCGCGGTGCAGGCTGCTCGCGCTGCGCGATGAGTGCAAGCGCGACATCCTGGCCGCCGGCGGCATCCCCGCGCTCGCGCCGCTGCTGGCCGCGCCGGGCGACGCGCTGCGCAGCCACGCGCGCCAGGTGCCCGCGCGGTCCTCGTCCGCACGCACACTGCACCAATGCACTTTATGAGCCCCAATGTAACTCATGTGCACAAGCAATGGACTGCAAGCTCCTGCGCACTGCTGTACTTGCAGACGCTGTGAAGTGTGCGCGCGCCAGCGATGCCGCCCGCCCCTGCTGGGTTGGAAAGATGGAGGAAATCCCTGAGCGGCGGCCCCGGCGGCGGCGGCGGCAGGCGCTGCAGGTTCTGGCGCAGCTGCCGGAGGCGGCCGCGCCCATGGCGGCCGCCGGCCTGCCCGCCTACATCCACGCAGGCAACCTGCGGCGGCCCGCGCACGCGCTGCGCCCCGCCACAGCGCCGCCCGCGCTGGCCGCTCAGGTTGACACAGCCTCAGACCGCAGCATGCCACCTGGGTTGAGCTCGGTGCCTGCTCTAGGTGGTCTGGTGCAGCTCTGACCCTATCCGCACCCTGTTGCTCTCTGCGGGCCGACAGCAAGATGCCTGCAGCTCTGCAGCAGCGCGCCGTCCAGCTCCGCCCCGCTTGCCTCTGTCGCCTGCTGGTGCGAGCCGCAGTGCTGGTGCGAGTGGGCGTTTTCCGGCTGAGCGTGCGAGGCGCGCGCGCAGCTGGCGCAGCAGGCAGCGCTGCGCGGGACCTGTTAGGCCGACCTACCGCTTCACGGCTTGCCTCAGTCGCCTGCCTGTGCGCGTGGGCGCTGTTCGGTTGAGCATGGGCGGCGCTCACGCAGCTGGCGGAGCTGGCAGCGCTGCGCGGGTCAGCGTCGAGGCGCCAGGCGCGAGCAGCGGCAGCCGCGCCTCCTGGCGGCCCGCGCCTGACCTCGGCCCCTGGGTGCGCACAAGCATGAGGGGGGTTTGGAGGCAGGGTACATGCAAGCTAGGGCTCGCATACGGCGTAGGCATGGCAAGGAGCCCATCTCCGCTGCAGCCATACAGTGCAAGCTCCTGGCTAGCGCTTTCCATGGAAGGCAGCACCTCCCCAGCAGCACTTCCCACAACTGTCACTCGATGCGGTCTGCAAAGGGCGACGCGCATCGGCGCACGCTCACGTGCGCAAGCGCCCCGCACAGGCCCGCGGGGCCGGCGGCGGGCGAGGCGCCAGCGCAGCCGGCTGCGCCCGCGACAGCTCTCGCGCGCCAGGGCTCCATGTGGGCAGCTGCCTCGCCCTGGGGCTCGACCAGGGCGCCGCTGTCGGCGCTGCCGGAGGCCGCCGCGCTCGCCGGGACCGCCCTACCCTACCCTATCCCTGACAGCCTGAGCGGCCCGAGCACGGCCGCGCAGCCTGTGGCGGCTGGGGCCGCGGCTGCCGCGGATGCAGACTCTGGCACGCGGGCGCTGGCGCAGCCAGCGCGCAGGGCGGCGCCCTCCGTGCACGCGCCCGGCCGCTCTGCCAGCCCGGTCGGAGCGACAGCGCAGGCTTTGGTGCCTGTCCGCGTCAGCACCAACGTCCTGGAGCTCAGCATGGCGGCGGCGCACGCGCGACAGGGGCCTCAACCATAGGGCGCGCCCCAGCGGCCGCGCAGCGGACTGATACAGCTGCCAGAATCCTGCATGCGCTAAGGGGCGGCGCCAGCAGCCTGTGCAGGACCCTGCAGGGTTCCAGCAGACCTGACCTAGGGATGCAGCCATGCTTTGGCGTGAGCGGGAGGAGCTTGTGTGAGCACAAAGAGGCGCCAGCCTGTGAGCGCGCGCTTTACGCTAGGGAGAGCTGACAGGGCGCTGGCGCGCCGCGCCACAGCCTGCAACACTCTGGTGCGGAAGGCTGACACTGCGCCAGTACCAGGCGTTCCAACAATTGGCGACCACAGGTTAGAGCAGAGGCCTTTGGATCTGCGGGAGGTGTCATACAGGGGTCTCTGTGTAATGGGTAGCAGCACGGTGACAGGGCTCAAGCGTTGAGTGTAAAGGATCACATGAAGCACTGACATGCGAACTGGTTGCTAGCAGTACCGCGAGACAAACATCTCAAAAACCCCAACACACCCACACATGCACCTGCCCCGCTTGCTTGCTAACCTCAAGGCCGCCCGCATCCTATTCACTCGCTCAGGCGGACGCCTGCGCGCACATTCCAGGCACCGCCGCAGAAACGCTCCCCGCATCGCCGCTCATGCCGCCCGCCCCCTTTGCCGCCCCGGCCCCGGCGCCCGGCGCGGCGGGCGGCGCCTCGGCCGCGCCCGGCGGCCGCGCGGGCCCCGGCGCGGCTGACCGGGCGGCGCCGCGCTCGGCGGGCCGCGAGGCTGGCGCGCCGGGGTCGCGCTCCGCCTCGTCCAGCAGCGCACGCAGCTGCGCAATGGCCACGCGCAGGCCGCGCTTGCGCAGGCGCCGGAAGTCGATGACGAGGCGGTGCCGCGCCGCCAGCGGCTTGCCTGCCGCGGTTAGGGTAGGGTTAGGGCCTGCATGTGACTGGCACGCGTTTGGGGCGCGCCCGTGCGGGGCGCCCGAGCCTGTGGGCAAACGCGGTGCAGAGAGAGCGGGCGCACAAGTGCACGGGCGCGCGGGCGCCAGGCCGCCCCGAGCGCCGCAGCATGTCCTTTGCATCGCTTGGGCAAGTAAGACAGTGACCGCATGCGGAGCCGCTCTGCGCGCCCAGAGCGACGCCGGGCACACTCTGCGGCGCCTCCCAGCCAGCTGCAGCGCCAACTACCACCCCACAGCCCACCCAGGTCCAGCCGGGGCGGGGCGCGCGCCCGCCAGGATGCGCGCATCCTGCGCCTCGCTGGTCGGGAAGCCCGCCAGGATTGCCTCAAGGCGCGCCAGCTCCCCGCGCGTGGCGTGCGGCTCGCCGGGCCCGCGGCCAAACTCGGGCCCGGCGACGAAGGCGTCGGGGTCGCCGCTGGGAAAGTCAATGCCGCACAGCGGCGGCGCGGCCGCGGGCGCGACGAAGCCGCTGCGCAGCAGCGCGCGGTCCGGGCGCTCCATCTCCCAGCCGTACAGGTGCGCGACCTGCGCCGCTGGCCGGCCCGCACTTCTCACTGGGGCTCAGGGCACAGGGCTCAGGGAAAGCACCTCCGTGCTTTCCCTGAGCGCGGAGGCGGGCAGCGTCCAGTGGGGCCGCGGGTGCATGACAGCATATCGCCATGACCAGGCGCTGGGCTTGGGACTGGGCCGCCCTGCTGCGAGCTGCACTAGAGCGTCATGAAAGTGACAGAAATGAGCGGGGGTATCAGCACAGGCAGTGTGGGGGCGCGCCTCCTCGCCGGCGGCGATGTCGCGCGTCGCGGTGGCGCTGATGCTGCCGTCCGCCGCCTCGGCCACGTGCGCATTGTGACCCGCGCCGGCGTGGTTGATCATGTCGATGAGCGGGACGAGCACGCGCGACTGGCCGCTCGCGTTGCGGCGCAGCGAGTAAAAGCAGTATGAGCCTGGCGCGGGAGGCCTGGCGTCACGCATGTGTGCACGCGCGCTGCGGCCGCGCAGCCACGCACGGGCGCCCAACAGGACACTGCCTTGACCGCATTCTCGCACATCAACCATGCAGGTCGCCCTCCTGAGTGCCTAACCGCACATGCTGCAACCGGCAGGGGGCTCTGAAGCGGCCCACCTTTTTACCGCGGCGTCAGGCCTGCACCTGGGTGACCATCGCGACCGGGCGCCGCTGCGCCAGGCTGCCAACCTGCCCTGGCCAGCCCATTAGGGCAGGGTTGGAGTGCCGCGGCGCACCAATGACCGCCGCGAGGTGCTTGAGCTTGACCAGCGTGATGTCGGTGCCGGGCAGCTCCTGCGGCAGCGGCCGCAGCGGGTATGCCAGCAGCGCGCTCCCGTCGTAGATCGCCTCGGCCTGCTCCCGCTCCGCGCGCGCGTACGCGGCCTGCAGCGCCCGCCGCGCTCAGCGCCGGCGCCGGGCGGCGCGGGGAGAAGACTAAAATCTGCCACCTTGCGCACTGGCGCGAGCACGACGGGCTTGGCTGGCTGTCTGCAGTCGGGCGTGCCACGGTTGCACCCCGACAAAAATACTGGCTCGCCGTGCGTGCCAGCGCCTGACCGCGGCGCCGAAGCGGGTGCACCGCCAGTGACAAAAGTTGCTGCGTGCGCTCGTCTTAACGCAACCCGGCACGCCACTCCATACACCCCGCGCTCTCGGCCCGGATCGCCCGCATAACCGTACCCTATCCTAACCTGCGCCCGCCGGGGCACCAGGCGCTCGTCCTGGAGCAGGCGCAGCTGGTCGTCCAAAAAGGTGAGGTCGCGCCAGATGCTGCCGACCGGCGGCAGGCTGCGCCAGTAGGGCGCGCGCTCCTGCCACCACTCCGGCCGCGTGTGGCGCCAGTGCGCCAGCAGCCGCGCGTTCTCCTGCGGCCGCCGGCTCGCCCGCTGATCCGCTGCGTCTGTGTTTTCCACTGCGTCTACGACCTGCTTTCCTATCTCTTTCCGTGCCGTGACGATCACACCCAGGCAGCCCAATTATAGCTGTAGTAAAGCTACAGACATAGCTATAGATCAAGATTGCAAGGGTTAAGAGCCGGCGCGCGCCTGGATGGAGTGGTCGCTCACGGTCGCCAGAGTGATCGTGAGGTTGGCGGGCACGTGCACGATCACCTCGCCCGCGCTGATGTCCCGGGTGGCGAGCGTGGCGCGCACGCCGTCCTTGTTCAGCCCCATCTTTACGCTGGCCTGGACAGCGCAGCGGGGAGTAAGCAGCGCGCGCAGCGGCGGCTGCCTTGGGCATGCAGCTCGGCAGAGGCGCAAGCGATGAAGTCACCTGGCCGCCCAGAGAGATGACCCAAGGTATCACTGCCTGACCATCCTCCACTGACCCGCTACCCAACAAGGCGGCCGCCAGCCGCAGGCTCGCGAGCGCGACGCACAGCACAGCATGCGCTCTTGCCATCGTGGGCCTGCTTAGCTGCATTGTCTCATCAGTCACTCCGCGCCTCTCTCTGCTCGGTGCCGGATGTGGGGCCCCAGAAGAGCTGGATGAGGTCTGCAGAGGAATGGTGCCGCGAGCTCCCTTAAATGCGCACTTCGCTGCCGAGTAGTACAGGATTGCAACCCTGCACATGCCAACTCGAATGAAATCTGCCCTCCCCAAAGCTAGTCTGCGTACAATTACATGCAGATGCATCACATCTGCAAGTGCACAGTGCTGCCCGCATGTTCGCGGCCTGCCGGAGACGCGCTCCGCCCGCCTCAGGGCGCGCGCGCGCCGCTCCGCCCTGTCCGGCGCTACTCGGGCGCCTTTGGCGTCCGCAGCACGTCCCACTTCCAGGCCACCGGCGCGGGCTTCGCGGCCGCCTCCGCCGCCGCCGCCGCCGCCGCCGCCGCCGCCGCCGCCGCCGCTGCGAGCTGGTGCTGCGCCGGCGGCGGGTGGGCGCGCACGTGCGCGGCCGCCTCCGCCTGCGCCGCCACGAGCGTCCCCAGCGCCGCCTGCGAGGCGGCGACCGGTTCACTGCCTCTTCCAGCGAGTAGGGGCGGATTGACCCCACAGAGCCCGCCGCTTGCGCGGTACACACAGTTGTGCTTAATGCCCACGAAATGAGAAAGCCTGCGGCATGCGTACATGTGCAGAGTGCCTGCTGCGCAGCACGGTGCGCGGGCGCCGCGGCCGGCGGCGCGCCTGCAGCAGCCGCGCGTCGGCCTCGTGGCCCAGCAGCACGAGCAACTCAGCCAGCTGCGCGGCCTCGGCCAGCGCGCGCGCCAACGGCGCCAGCGCGGCCAGGTGCGCCGCCAGCGCCGCCTCCTCGCCCGCGCCGCCTTGCCGGATGCGCCCCGCACGCGCCTGCGTCGCTGAACCCTAACCCTAATGCGCGCCAATACAGGGACGGGGGCCCTATGCCTATCCCTCGGCATGTCCGCAGGTGTCGCTGACGTAGTGTACCCATCGCGGAGGGCGGTGGAAAGCTTGCGACAGGGCATAAGCATGCAGGGGTTGGGCGAGTCGCCTGGCCGGCGTCCGCGCATGCGCCGCCAGCGCCGTGCGGCCTCGCGCCTGTGCGCGCCTGCGGTCGGGGGCCGGCCGGCCAGCGCACCAGCCTGCGAGCGCCTGCCGGCCATTGGCCGAGCCCCACAGGCGACATAGGTGGGCGCATCCATCGCCACGGCCCCCCAAGGCAGCTCCAACCCCGCCGGCTGCCACCCATGCCCTCCGCGAGGCCTGCAGACCGGGGAGCTCGGGCCAAGCCCGGCTGGCGGGGCGCGCGCCGGCTTGGTGCGGTCGCGCCGCGGCTGCCGGCCGCCCACCGTGGACGGCGCGGCGCTGGCGCGGCTGGAGGCGGGGGCCGCGGGGGCGCCCGCGGTCCCCCCGCCGCCGGCGCCCGTGCCCGTGTGGAACGTGTAGGCGCTGAGGCCGCTGACGGCGGTGGACGCCTGCGACAGGGTAGGGTTAGGGTACCATACCCTACCCGCTATAGGCGGCATGGCGATCTTCGAGCTGCCACACACCGCCCCGGCATTGTCCTGTGCCATACGTTACCGTGTTGTCAGCACCTTGACGTGCATGTCAGAGCTGCACGAGCATCAGGCCTCTGGCACGGGGGGCGCAGAGCGTCTGAGGGCCGCCGCTCAGCACCGCTGACATGACAGGCTCGGTCGCAACCTGCAGCTCTGGGTTACGGCCGGGAATCAAATGCGCTACCCACGCAAGCAAGCACTATTCCCTGGCACGCCGACCCGTCCCAATCGCTCAGCACTCTATGGTGCCGCAGGCTGTGAAGCGGCCCACCTCGGACGCGCCGTCATCAAGCGCGTCGGCGGCGCCGGCATCCGTCGCGTCCGCGGCGAGCGCGGCCTCCATGCCCGCGCGCTTGCTCTGCACCTGTGGCGCAGGAGACAGCACTAGACGCCCTACCCTCAAGGTATAAGCTAGTTTATAAATGAGCTTAAGCAGCCTTCCGTCGCTGTCGAGGAGGACCCAGCGCGGCGCCACCAAGCTGAGCGCTGCATGTCGGGGAGCGGGGCGCCCCGAGCGCGGCGCTCGCCGGCGCCGCGCGTGCGACGCGAGCCCAGCGCGCGGCGCGACACGGGCCGGCCGCACCTCGCGGTACCGCGCGAGGTACTTGCCAACGCGGCCCGCGTCCGCGCGCGCGCCGTCCAGCGCCGCCGCCGCCGCCTCGGCCGCCGCGGGCGCCAGGTCAGTCTCTACCAGGTCGCCGCGCTCGGCCGCGTACGCCACGCGCAGTGCCTGCGCGGCGCGCCCCTTCCCTAACCCTACCATATACCCCGGGTTGGCGATTGGCGCTCTCACCCTGACGGGTTGGTGATAGATTTGGTGACAAATATAGGGGTTGGTGACAGACCGTGAGCCGGCCCCGCCTCAGAGGGCACGCGGGCGCCCGGGCGGGGCGCGCGCCTCGCGCCACTCGCGCGCGCGCGCCAGCAGCGCCACCGCGCCGTCCACGTCGCCCAGGTAGCCGCCGGTGACCGCCGCCGCGTCGGCCAGGCGCCCCATCGCCGCCAGGCCGTCCGCCAGGCGCTGCGCCAGCTCGCGCACGCGCTCGCGGCCGTGGCCCAGCCGCCCTGCGCGCGCGCTCGGTAGCTCTGTCTCGAAGGGTGTGCGGCGCGTCTTGGGCAAGGGCTGTGTGCTCCTAAAGACGATCGAGCCAGGTTCACGCAACTCATGATGGCCTTTGCAGTTGACTATCTATATATCATGCCCTGGGTGATGATTGCTGGTGATGGTGTTGTAAGTTGCACACTGCCTGCTTGGAAGCGGGCAGTGTGTGTGCCTCGCGCTCCCGGCACGTCAGGCGCTTGGTTGACCCAGCACGTGCTGTCCCGGGCATCGCCCACCACCCGCCCTGGTCATTTACCGACCCTGGCTGGAACCCATACACGACCCTTTGGGGGACAGCTCCGCCGCGCGCGCCGGCCAGCGCGAGCGCCATGCGCCACTCGCCCGCCAGGCAGTACTGCTCCAGCGCGGCCGCATGCGCGCCCGCCGCCAGCAGCGCGACCGCCGCGTCCTCGGGCCGGCTGGCGGCCGCGAGCGCGGCGCCCAGCGCGGCGGCCGCCGCCGCGCGCCGCGGTGAGTCCTCCGGCAGCAGCGCGATCAGCTCGCGCAGCAGGCCCTGCGCGCGCGCGCGACCCGCCAGGGTCACGAGTCCTGGTTGTATCGCGCGCGACACGCCAGGGTCACGAGTCCTGCCACACACGCTGCTGACGGACTCGCCGCGTCTGCTGCCGGAGCGGCGCCGCCGCCCTGCGCCGCAGCAAGCGAGGCGCTGCGAACGCACGCCGCGCCCGCAGGCGGTGTGCGGCGCACGCGCGCGCCCTGCAGCGCCCTGGGACAGAGCCACAGCGCGCAATCCATGCCGCGAGCCTGTTTACATTGCAGACGGAAATTGCCCCTGAGCCTTCAGCACGGCGTCCCGGACACACCCACGCCGCTTGCTTGCCCAGGCACACGCCCTTGGTGCCGGCATGGCGACAGGGCGCCAAGGCTCCCCTCGGCGCGCCCCGACCACACCTTGTCCTGGGCGAGCTGCAGCGCGGCGGCGCCGTGCGCGTCGCCGGCGGCCACCAGCGCGGCCAGCGCGGCCGGCCAGCGGCCCAGGTGCGCCTCCAGCGCGTGCGCGCGCAGCGGCCCGGCCGGCAGCGCCGCAAAGCGCCGCAGCTCGGCCTGGTACTCCCCCGGGTCGCGCCGGCTGTGCGCGACGACCATGTACGCGAGCGCCAGCTCGTGCATGCCCAGCGCCGCCCTGCGCTGCGGCCCTAGGTCAGGTTAGGTCAGGTCAGACTAGGGTTAGGTCATGGTCAGGGTAGGGTGTCCCTACGGCCGCCGCCACCCAGCAGCCCGCCTCTCTGCGTCGGCATGACCGGCCGCAGCAGCGGGTGGCGCGCATGCAGGCTGACTCTGCAAGGCCGACCCAGCAGGGTACAAATTCGTCTGCACGGTGCCTG
>JAABUU010002611.1_pt1 | contig 25134 bp, 16 predicted proteins | sample 5559301 | NCBI WGS metagenome assembly JAABUU01 (sample SAMN10711884, study PRJNA513360) | rock metagenome | isolation source: Antarctica rocks | place: Antarctica: Victoria Land, Richard Nunatak white | reverse complement strand
TGATCTACTTCGGGGGGGGCGCATACGGGGTCGAAGCGGCCGCGCACACCTATTTCGGAACGAACGTCGAAGGCTTACAGCTTGGCCAGATCGCAATGCTCGCAGGGTTGCCGGCGGCGCCCTCGGACTATTCGCCCTATGTCGATCTGGCGCGCGCGCGCGAGCGACAACGCCACGTTTTGGAACGCATGGTCGCAAGCGGCTACGTTTCGGCCGCGCAAGCAAGCGAAGCAGCGCGCGCGCCGCTCGGGCTGATTGCCGAACGTCCTGCCGGCCTCACGTCGTTTCGCTATCCGTATTTCACGACGTACGTCAACCATGTGCTCGAGCAGACCTTCGGTGAGCGCGCCGTCTACGAAGGCGGTCTCGACGTCGATACGTCGCTCGATCCCAAGCTTCAAGACCTTGGGCAGAATGCGGTCGATTGGGGCGTCGGTCGCGCGCGCGCCGAAGGCGTCAACGCGCGCGAGATGGCGCTGGTCGCGATCCGTCCGCAGACGGGCGAGATCGTTGCGATGGTCGGCGGGGCGGGCGCGTTCTCGCTGCACAATCAGTTCAACCGCGCGTGGCAGGCGCAGCGCCAACCGGGCTCGTCGTTCAAAGCATACGTGTATACGGCGGCGATCGACGGCGGATTGCCGCCTACTGCCACGATCGCGGATTCGCCGGTGTCCTACCCGATGGGCGACGGCACGCAGTGGTCGCCGATGGACGACGATTTCCGGTTCTACGGTCCGATGACGTTGCGCTCGGCGCTGGCGCAATCGCGCAACGTCGTCGCGGTAAAGTTGGCCGAACAGATCGGCATCGACCGCGTGATCGAATACGCCCACCGCATGGGCATCAGCGCTAAATTGGAACCCAACCTATCACTGGCGCTGGGCAGTTCGGTCGTCTCGCCGCTCGATCAGGCAACGGGCTACGCGACCTTGGCAGACCAGGGCATTCACGTCGACGCGTCGCCGATTCGCTTGGTGCGCGACACCTTCGGCTCCCCCGTACTCGACAACCGCATCCCGCAGGAAACCGAAGTTGTCTCGGCCGGAACCGCCTACGTCATGACCTCGATGCTCGAGAGCGTCATCACCGAAGGGACGGGTTATCCTAACGCCGATATCGGTCGTCCCGCGGCCGGTAAGACCGGTACAACGAGCGACTTCCGCGATGCGTGGTTCGTCGGCTACACGCCGGATCTCGTTACCGCAGTGTGGCTGGGCAACGACGATTATTCACGCATGAACGAATCCTACGGCGGCAATATTCCCGCTCGCACGTGGGCACGTTTCATGAAAGCGGCGCTCGCGCATACGCCCAAACACGAATTTGTGTATCCGCAAGGCGAACTGCGCAAGCTCGCCTACTGCGGGCAACCGAAAAAATTCGAGTATTTCCTGGACGGCACGCAGCCTGAGGGCTCGTGCGCATACGCCGGCTGGGCGGGCCGCGAGCACACAGCCGAGATCGCCGTGCCGCCGGCTGCCGAGCCGCCGCTGGTGGCGCGCGCCGCAGCGACGCCGCAGCCCCTCGCCACGTTCACGCTGCCGCCGGAGGAACCGGTACGCATACCGAGCGTGCCGCCGGAGGAAGCGCTCACGCCCGAACCCGAGTCAAGCGCTGTGCGCGAAGCCACCCTTGAGGCGCAGGACGTGCCGGTCGACCCGACCTCGGGCATATCGCCCGTGCCGGTCGGCGATGCCGCCACGGCGGCGGCGAGCGCTGCCGCGACTCCGGCGGCGGCACCTTTACGGTGACGCGTTTGGGTGCTGCGCCGGCGGCCGCGCCCGCCCGCGTCGTCGGCGTCAAGCGTCTTGCCGATTATCTCAAGCGCAAGATCGAGGGCGATCCGAATCTGCGCGTCGTCGCGGTACGTGGTGAGATCTCGAACTTCCGCATGTCGCAGCGCGGGCATTGCAATTTTGACCTCAAAGAAGGCGATGCGCTGCTGTGCTGTTTCGCATGGGCCGATGACGCGGGACGCTTTCCCGCCATCGGCAACGGTGCCGCGGTCGTGGCAACCGGCAGCCTGTCCACGTACCCCGGCCGCAGTACGTATCAACTGATCGTGCGGGCCGTTGCGCTCGAAGGCGTCGGCGACGTCCATGCGCTCTTCGAGGAGCGCAAGAAGCGGCTCGCGGCTGAAGGGTTGTTCGCGCCCGAGCGTAAGCGCCCGTTGCCGAAATATCCGTTCCGGCTCGCGCTCGTGTCGTCGCGCGGCGCGAACGGGGCGCTCGATTTCACGACGATCCTGCGTGAGCGCGCTCCCCACATCGGGATCGTGTGGTGCGAGACGCCGGTGCAGGGGCCGAGTGCACCGCTCGAAATCGTTGCGGCGCTTGCGCGCGCCTCGCGTGCCGACGTGGATTTGATCGTTCTCACCCGCGGCGGTGGCTCGTTCGAGGACCTCTTCACGTTTTCCGACGAGAACGTCGTGCGCGCAGTCGCCCGCGCGCGCCATCCGGTGATCTCTGCGATCGGCCATACCGCCGACCAGCAGCTCTGTGACTACGCCGCCGATCGCCACCTCGAAACTCCCACCGCGGCGGCCAAGGTCGTCGGGCAGGACACGACCGAACTGCGCGGGCTGCTCGCCGACCGTCTCGCGCGCGCACGCACGTGCTCCGCGTTGCGTGCCGAACGTTTGCGCGGCCGGTTGACCAATGCGCTCGTGCGTTCGAAGTTGATCGAGCCGCGCTACTTTCTCGCGCCGCTCGTCCAGCGCGTCGATGACGCCGATACGGCACTTGCGGCGCGTGCCGCCGGAGCACTGCGCCGCCGCGAGAATCGCGTACGGTCGGTTGCGCGCCGCCTCGAGTTTCACGATCCGTCTCGTCGGCTAGCCGAACGGGGACGGCGGCTGCACGCAGCTGCTTTTCGCCTCGATGCGGCGATGCAGGCATGCGATGCACGTCTGCGTCGCCGCATCGAGGACGTCGGCAGACAGTTGGAGCGCGCTGCGCCCATGTTTCCCGAACGCGCGGCGCGGCGGCTCGAACTTATGCGGACGCGTCTGGGCGCAAACGATCCCGAAGCGATCCTGCAACGCGGCTACGCGATCGTCAGCGCGGGCAACGCGATCCTGCGGGATCCCGCGGCCGTCGCACCGGGCGAACGCGTCGAAGCGCGCCTCGCTCGCGGAACGCTGCATGCTCGCGTTGAAGTGGCTTCGGATGCCGACGCAAGCTTCCGGTGAGTTCGAGAACGCTCTGCGACGACTCGAAGAGATCGTCGCCAAACTCGAGGGCGAAAGCATCAGCCTCGACGAATCGGTCGCGCTTTTTCGCGAAGGCAAGCAACTCGCGGGGCAGTGCGAGACGCTGCTGAAAAACGCGCAAACGTCGATCGAAGCGGCCTCTCGCGGCGACGCTGCCCCACCGACGGCGGTCGTTCCGCCGCCGTCGCCTGCGGCTCAGCGCCCCACCCGCAATAACACGGCGCCGCTCTTCACGGAAACGATCGTCGACGACGCCGACCCCGATCTCTAAGGGTGCCGTGGCCGAAGCCCCGGTCAGTAAGCCGCGAAGGATGTTTAGTCGGAAAGAATCGCTGGTCCATGCCGGGGACTTCGACGGCAGCAGAGTTCGAGCGAGTCTGCCGTCGAAGTGACGCGGCTCGATGAGACGGTCGCTGCCGCGACCGGGGTGACGCGGTCGCGCGCGCGAGCGCTCATCATGGCGGGGCGCGTGCGCGTGGCAGGGCGCCTCGCGACCAAACCCGGGATGTCGGTTGCAAGCGAAGCGCCGCTCGAAGTCGAGCGCGCGCCATCCTACGTCAGCCGTGGCGGCGACAAATTGGCAGGATCGCTTGCGGCGTTTTCGCTTGATGTGACGGGGCTGCGTGCTTTGGACATCGGGGCCTCGACCGGCGGCTTCACGGACGCCTTGCTCGCGCACGGGGCCGCGCACGTCACGGCGCTTGACGTCGGATACGGTCAACTCGCAACCTCGTTGCGCGACGACCCGCGCGTGACTGTCATCGAACGCACGAACTTCCGCTTGCTGCAGGCGGGAGCGCTCGGCGAGCCGTTCGAACTCGTCACGATCGATGCGTCGTTCATCTCGGTCGTTACGCTCGTCGATCGCGCTCGAGCGTTTTTGACTGACGACGGCAGTATGGTTGCACTCGTAAAGCCGCAGTTCGAAGCGGGTCCCAAGCGTGTCGGAGGCGGCGGCGTGGTGCGCAACCGTGACGTGCACCGCGCGATTTTACGAGAAGTTCGTGCGGCACTACGTGCCATCGGACTCGCACCTATTGCGCTGGTTCCGAGCACCTTGCGTGGGCCCGCAGGCAATATCGAATTCTTTACGCTCGTGCGGCGGAACGGCGACGCGTACGATGACGAGGCCGTCGAGCGCGCGCTCGCGACGGCGCCGGAAACGCCTCAGTAGCGTGGCCGCCTTGCCTCTGACGCGGATTATCGGGCTGTACGTCGACCTCTTTCGCGACCACGCCCGCGCGGCCGCAAAAACGGTCGCGAAGACGATTACGTCGTCTGGGTACACGATCGCGCTGTGTGACGATCAAGCTCGCGAACTCGGAATCGGGACGGGCGGCGCGAACATCGAAGAAGCCGCGTTGCTCGTCACGATCGGCGGCGACGGTACGCTCTTGCGCGCGGCGCGCATTGCGGCTCCGCATGGTATTCCGCTACTGGGCATCAACACGGGGCGGCTCGGTTTCCTAACCGAGATGGACGGAGAAAGCGCGACGCTTGCCGAGTTGCCCGAGATCGTGCGTGCCGGTTTCGATATCGACGAACGGACCGCGCTGCAAGTCGAGTTGCACGGGCGTACGCATTTCGCGCTCAACGACGTCGTCGTCGCGCGTACGGCTCCGCATATGACGCCCTTTGGAATCTACGTCGACGGCAAAGAAGCCGCGCACGTTCCGGCCGACGGCATCGTCGTCGCGACGCCGACCGGCTCGACCGCGTACTCGCTGTCGGCGGGCGGTCCGATTCTCTCGCCCAACCTCGACGGGTTCATCGTCACGGCGCTGTTGCCGCACACGCTTTTTGCGCGCCCGCTCGTCGTGCCGACTGCGTCGACGATCGTCATCGCGGTCGACGAAGAAACCTCGGGTGTCACCTTGAACGCCGACGGCGTATCGGTCGACGAACTGCGCGCTGGCGAACGCGTGACCGTGCGCCGCTATGCCAAAGCCGTGCGCTTCGCCCGGCGCGCGCCGCTCGATTTCTTCGCGCTGCTCGAAGGAAAGCTGCGCTGGAATGCACCCGTCAAAGACCGCTGACCGGGCGAAACTGGCGCATCTCAAAGCGCACGGCGCGCGACTCGCTCGCCTCGTTATCGAGGATTTCGGTCTCATCGTGCGCGCCGAGCTAGAGTTCGCCGACGGTTTCACGGCGTGCACCGGTGAGACGGGCTCGGGCAAGACGATGGTGCTCGGAGCGCTCGGATTCGTCCTCGGCGAACGCGCCTCCACGGACGACGTGCGAACCGGCGCCGCGCGAACGCGCGCGACACTCGAGGTGGAACCGGACGTGGCCTTGCGCGCGACGTTGGACGAGGAGGGCTTCGAACTCGACGCCGGCGAGCATGCGATCTTCACGCGGGAATTGCAAGCAAACGGAAAGTCATCCGCGCGCATTAACGGTCGCGCTGCGACCGCCTCGCAATTGCGGGCGTACGGGGAACGGCTGCTGGAAGCGATCGGGCAGCACGAGCACCAGCGTCTGCTATCGCACGACTACCAAACAGAGTTGCTGGACGCCTTCGCCGGCGCAGCAGCGCTCGCGCTGCGAGCGGAGATCGTCGCGGGATATGAGCGCACGAACGCGCTGTCGCGAACGCTTGAAGAAATGGTCACCGGTTCGCAGCGTGCGCAGACGCAGCTCGATGATGCGCGTTTTGCCGTCGAAGAGATCGATGACGCGGCGCCGGTGCTCGGTGAAGACGACGTGCTGCGCGAGCGACGCGATTACCTGATGAACGCCGAGCGGATCGCGGCGGCGCTCGATCGTGCGCATGCCGCCCTGGCCGAGGCCGAATCGGCGGCGAACGAAATGCTCGGCATAGCCGCCGCCGCCGTCGCTGCGGTCGCTCGCTTCTCGCCGGCGCTCGAGTCGCTCGGCGCGACCTTAGCCGCGCTGCAAAGCGACGCGAACGACGCCGCCGCAGTCCTCGTTCGCGAACGCGAGCAGGTGGAGTTCGACGCAGCTGAACTCGACCGCGCGACCGCACGTCTGGATCGGATCGAACGCTTGAAGAAGAAGTACGGAGGTTCGATCGCGTCGATCCTCGCTGCACGCGCAGCCTTCGCCGAGACGGCCGATAGTGCGGCAACCCGCGACGAACGTGTACGTGCCGCGCGGGCTGCGCTCTCGAGCGCTCGTGAAAAGCTGGCCGCGGACGCCGCCTCGCTCTCCCGGGTGCGTGCACAAGCCGCGCGCCGGCTCGAAAAGGGCCTCGATCGCGAACTTGCGGCCTTGGCGATGCCGTCCGCGCGCTTCTCGGTTGCGCTCGCGTCTCTGGTGGAACCCGGTCCGAGCGGCGCGGAACGTGTGGAGTTCGCGCTGTCACCGAACCCCGGTGAGCCGACGCGTGCGCTCGCGCGCGCGGCCTCGGGCGGCGAGCTGTCGCGCCTGCTGTTGGCGCTGGTCGTCGTAGTGGCCAACGAGCGCCCCGCTACGGCGCTGGTTTTCGACGAAATCGATGCCGGCATCGGCGGCGCGGCGGCCAACGCCGTCGGCGTGCGGCTCGGCACCTTGGCGCGCATCTCGCAAGTGCTGTGCGTGACCCATCTGGCGCAGATCGCGGCCAGGGCAGATCGTCACTACGCGCTTCGGAAGCGCATCGAAAACGGCACAACGCTCATTGAACTCGGCGCGCTCGATGAAGAAGATGCGGTGCGAGCGGAGATCGCACGCATGCTCTCCGGTAGCGCGAGTCCGGTCGCGTTACGCCACGCCGAAGCGTTGCTGCACGAAGTCCGCGCGGAAAAAAAAACGTACGAGCGCGGGACGCCGGACTAGATGAATCCAGCTACGCTGAATCATGCGCAGGGTGGAAGTCTCGGAAGCCCTGCAAAACGCTTAGAGCGGCCTGCGGATGTCCAGGAGCTCAGGCACGGTCGTATCGCGGTAGACGTCCTCGATCGACATCCCGCGGTCCACCAAGCTCGGGATATCCAACTGCGTGAGCGATCCGCGCGTCGCAAAAGCGCCATCGTGCATGCGCTCGTAGAAACGGGTCGCCCGCCGCCACGAATCGATCATGACGTAGTGCGTGAGCTCGGGGATCGTCTGATACGCATCGAGTTTTTCGGTCGCATCGTCTTCCGCCGTCGTCGGCGACAGTATCTCGATGACAAGCCAAGGATGCCGTACGACGGCTTCACCCCGATCGTCGATCGCATCGCGATCGCGAGATCGCAGGTGACGACGAAGTCTGGAATCGTCCGATCGCCGCTCGGCGTGAAGACCTTAGCATCGCCCGCAAAGAAATCCACAACCCCGCTGGCGGAGGATGGGCCCCAAGGTGATGACGAGATTCCCAGCAATCCGCGCATGGTTCTTCGTCGGAACCGCCAGGGCCACGGCAAAGCCCGCCCGGTACTCGAATCGATCCGGCGATACGGCTTCGAGGGCGAGATATTCCTCCAGCGTCAAGCGACGGCGCTCCGGCTGCTCCATGCGGCTAGTATACCGCCTCTCGAGAGGTGGTGCACTGAAACGGCGTGATTGCAGAGCCGCTTTCGGCCTATCGCTCGAGCCGGCTGTGAGTCAGGCTTACGGGATCTTTTGAAGCGAGGAGAAACGCTCCCGAAGTAAACCGCCCGTTTTTGCATCGCCACTCGCGGGCGGAGCTCGACTTAGGCGCAAAAGCGCGTGCCGCAAGAGAGATCAGCGATGAAGCGCACGGTCGATGGTGAAATAATCGAAACCGGCAGCGGAAACGTCTTTGCCGCGCTGTGGGTTGTTGCCAGGCGTCGAATTCGCGCGTTCCTTTGCAGGTGCGTGAGCAAGGATCGACCATTGGTGTGGGCGGCCTGGGTCGCGCCGCAGTGCTTTAGAAAAGCGACCGCAGGATCAGCCACACCACCAGCCCCTTGGGGTTTCCGTGAGTAATGTTGTAAGCCGAAACTTCGGGATGTTCGGATCGCTGATAACTTGCTGCACCAACGGAAGGAGGGCTTTCCAGATGGCGGCAGGATTGTCGTGAGCTAACAGCTTGAGATCGTCGCCCTGTCGGTAGACGCGGTCTGGAGCGACGTTCAACCCCGCCGCTCATTCTCCTGACCGCTAGTTAAATAGATTCTATAATCAGTCTTCGACTCTTCCCAACGGCAGCGTATGAAGTTTGATGACGTTCGTTCCTCCTTCGCCGACGGGCATGCCCGACGTGATCGCAATCGTCGTGCCGCTTGGGGCAAGACCTTCGCGTAGCATGCGGGCTTCGACGATGTCGATCAGCGTTTCGAAATAGCGGTACGGCTCGACGACGAGGGTCTCGACGCCCCATACGAGCGTCATGCGGTGCGCGACTTCGGGCAGCGGCGTCATCGCGACGATGCGTGCGCGCGGGCGGAATGATGAAATGATCCGTGCCGTATTCCCCGTCGAGCTCCCGGTGACGATGAACGTGAGGTCGAGCGCTTCGGCCATTGCAGCGACGCCTTCGGCGATCGTCGTCTCGACCGAGCGGCCGACATGCGCCATACGCCGGTAACGCAGAACGTCGTGCGGGTACTGCGTCTCGACTTGCGTTGCGATCGTCGCCATCGTACGTAGCGCCGCGACCGGATACGCACCGCGTGCGGTTTCACCCGAGAGCATCACGGCATCCGTGCCGTCGAGGATGGCGTTGGCAACATCGGCGGATTCGGCGCGGGTCGGACGCGGAGCCGCGATCATCGATTCGAGCATTTGCGTTGCGGTGATGACCGGTTTGGATGCACGGTTGGCGCGCACGATCAAATTTTTCTGCACGAGCGGCACCTCTTCGAGCGGAATCTCGATGCCGAGGTCGCCTCGCGCGACCATGATGCCGTCCGCGGCGTCGAGGATGGCGTCGATCGCGTCGAGCGCTTCATGTTTTTCGATCTTTGCGATGACCGGGACCATGCGACCGCGCTGCGCCATGAAGCGCTTTACGCGCACGATATCCTCCGCGTTCTTGACGAACGAGACCGCGACCCAATCGACACCGGCTTCGAGCCCGAAGCTAAGATGTTCGAAATCGCGGTCGGTGACCGCTTCGAGGGCGAGCGACCCATCGGGGTAGTTGATGCCTTGAGCTGCGCGAAGATCGCCGCCGGCTTCGACCCGCGTGTCGATGCGTTCGCCCTCGATACGCTCGATGCGCAGCGCGATCGCGCCGTCGGAAAGGTACAGCCGTTTACCGACTTCGACGTCGTGCGCAAGACCTGGGTACGTCACCGAAACCTCGTGCGCGGTTCCCGCGAAGGCATGCGTCGTTAAGGTAAAGGGGGCGCCGTTCTCCAGGCGCACCGAGTCGCGTTCATCGGCTAAGGGTCCCGTGCGAACTTTGGGGCCCGGCAAATCTTGCAGGATCCCGAGCGGCGTGCCCAGTTCGGAGGCGAGCGTGCGTAGGGCGGCGATCGTCGCCCCATGCGAAGCGTGCGTGCCGTGCGAAAAATTCAAGCGAGCCACATCGAGTCCGGCCGACACGAGTTCGAGCAGCGTGTGCGGGTCGCTCGAGGCGGGCCCGATGGTCGCGACGATCTTCGTGCGTTTGCGCGGTCGCTCTGCCATGGCGCCCGAACGCGTTCCGAGGCCGCTCGCGTGCAACCTGTCGCGCACACGGTAGGGCGGCCAAGGACGCGCGGCGCCGTTGCATTGCGCGCCGCGGCCGCTGCATTGCGCGCTACCCGGCAGGCGGCAGGCGTCTTGTCCGAAGACGGTGCAGAGAATGCGCGTGCCGGTGCAACGGCGGCGCATGAGCCGACGGCGTCAAGCGCGAGCGCCTCACCCCCGTCGGCGTTACGTCGCGGCCTATGCCCTTTCGATTGCCCTTCACCTCATCGTCGCGCTGCTGATCGTCGTCGATGTGGTGCGGCCGTCGCTTTCCGGCGGGCCGGATGCCGACCAGACGTTTACGGTGGCAACGCAGCAACGCGCGGCCCCAAGTGAAATCGTGCACGCAGAGGCAACCCTGGCTCCGGCGACGCCCGCGACCGCAGAGCCGGCGCGGGCTGCGACGGTCCCGATCGTCGCGAAGGTCGTCAGCACCGCACAACCGGTCGTGCCGGTGAGACGGACGCCGCGGGTCGTCCCGCCGGTCGTTCGAACGCCGCGACCTAGGATTGCGCTGCGCCTCCGCACCGCCCGAAGCGCCGTGCGGCGTCCCGAACTTGCGAAGATCGTTCCGCGCGGGACGCCGCAGCCGGACCGCATCTCTGTCGTTGCTCCGCTGGTCCGCTCGACCCCGACGGTCGAACCCAGTCCGGCGCCGAGCACGGCGCTTTCGACCGTTCAGCCGGCGGCGACTCCACTCGTCGCTACACCCCGGCCGACGCGTCCGCCGACCCCCACTCCGAGCATTGCCCCGACGGTGCTGCCGAGCGTACCGGTGAAGCGGACTGCACGTGCCACATCCGCGCCGACCCTTGCGGCGACGCCGGTGAGGGTCGCACGCGCGCTCGCACCAACGGCTGCCCCCACCCGGCAGCCGACGCCTCGAGCGACACTGGCACTCACTGTGCAGCCGAACGCTCGGCCGACGCCGCGCACCACCCCTCGTCCGACCGCGCAGCCTACCGCACTTCCGACGGCGCCGGCGACGAACCGGCCTACCGCTGTGCCGACGGCGACCTCGGCGTCGACTCTGGCGACAACGGTCCCTGTACGTGCGACCGCCGCACCGACACCCTTGGTCGAAGTCGCGGCCACGGCAGTCCCGAACGCACCCGCGACCGCTACGCAGGCCTCACGTCCGCTCGCGGCAAGCAGGGCGCCGCCCGAGCGACGGACGTCAGCAGGCCCGTCGATCTCGACGCACGACAGCCTGTCCGGCAGAAAGGGAAGCGCGGACACTACGGGGGCGGGCGAAACTGCCAGGGGTTCAGCGGGAGCCGAGGCGCACGCGCGCAGCAAAGCGGTTGCGGTCCTGCGGTCGTCCGGCGGCACGGTGCGCGGCCGGTCCCATGTAGGCGCCTTCACGTCGCCGAGCGCCGGAACCCAGTCGAAAGGCCGCAGTCTCGACGCCCTCAACGCGCGGCTGAACGCGTCGTTGCCGGCCGGCACGTCCGTCGCGTATTCGGATCGACAATACACAAACGACCTCACGCAGGCGCTGGCGGAAGCGCGCGCGACATACTATCAAGCGGCGGCACCCCCGCAAAACGTGCTGGATCGGGCGTTGTATGTCATTCGTCAGGCGGGCAACGCCCTCGATGGCCGCGGCAGCCTGCTGTACGTGCTTAAGAAACAGCGCTTTTTCGGCATCGAGATATGCACCGGCTGGAAGGTCGAGAACGACGGATCGAGTGCGGTGGGAGGCTATACGTTCGGCCCGTGCGGCGGCGAACGCACGACCCCGCCAGTCGGCCTTCCCACGCTATCGCCCAAAACTACGGGTAATCAGCGATGAGCGACCCCCAAAGGTCCCCGATCGCCGGATCGCGCCAAAGCTCAGTAAAACACTGTGATGTAAACCACCATTTCTTGCCGAGCTGTGTCCGCGCAGTGCATACCTAAACGGGCACGAAAGCGGCGTCGATAGCATGGAGGAGAACTATGCTTACCTTCGACGCTCGAACTGCATCTCGTCAAGAGATGTACCGTGATCTCGTTTACGGTACGGCGGAGCTCGTTTCGCGCGACCTGCCCGTCGCCGAGTTACTGGAACGCGCGGTCGATCTCGCTAAGGGATTCTTCGGTGCATCGTCGCTCGAGATCCGGTTGCGCGATGCAGAGACCGCCTACGGTGCCGATGGATCGCTCGGTCCTGCTGTTCGTCAATTTATGGACGAAGCAGTCGCCGCAGTGCTGCGTAGCGGTGCGGCGGTCCACGCGCCGGATGCGATGTCGATGCACGTCCCGATCCGTTTCGGCACCGACGTGCGCGGCGTCATCTCGATCGCGAGCGCACCCGGTGCGACCTTCGACGAGCTCGATGCGTCGCTGTTCGAGAAATGGGCACTGTTGCTGGCCGTGCGCATTCACGAACTTCACCTGTGCGCCGCAAACGCGCGTCTTGAAGTGCTCGCCGGCATGGACGGCCTAACGGGAATTCGCAATCGTCGCGCATTCGGTGAGATGTTGACGCAGGCGTGGGAACGAGCGGCGCGGAGCGGCACCTCGCTTGCGATCGCGATGATCGACGTTGATTTCTTCAAGTCGTACAACGACAAGTACGGACACGTCGCGGGCGATGCGTGTCTCAAAGCGATCGCGCAGACGATCGCGCTGTCCTTGCGTGCGGGCGACGTTCTGGGGCGCTACGGCGGGGAAGAGTTCGCCGTGTTCTTTGAAGCGACGTCGCTCGCGGACGCAATCGAAGTCTCGGAGCGCTTACGAGAAAATATCTACGCGCTCGGCACTCCGCATCTCGGATCGCTCCTTGGCCGCGTGACGGCCAGCGTCGGCGTCGCCGCGGCGGTACCGCATGAACGCGGCGCTGCAACGAGCCTGCTCGAGCGCGCCGATACCTCGCTCTACGATGCCAAGGCTCGCGGCCGCAACCGCGTCGTCGCCGAGTCGTACATATCACAATCGAACGCTGCGCTGCCGCGTCAGGACGTGCGCAATAATTTGCCGACGCCGGCCTCGTCGTTCTGTGCGCGCGAAGAAGATGCGCAGCGACTCCGAGCGGCGCTCGGCGAATCGCGCTTGGTCACGCTTGCCGGCTTCGGTGGCGTCGGGAAGACCCGCCTTGCACTCGAGGTCGCGAGCGGGCTGCTCGCGAGCTTCAGTGACGGCGTCTGGTTTGTCGACTTGGCCGGCACGCGGGATCCCGATGCGATTCCGGCACTTGTGGCCGCGTCGCTCGAAAACGGCGCCGAGTCTTCGACCGATGCGGGGTCGCTCGCAGAGCGGTGCCGGCACAAGGCCATCCTGCTCGTGCTCGACAACTGCGAGCATCTCAAGCGGGGCTGCGTGTCCTTCGCCGCGACGTTCTTGCAGACGGCGTCGCGGGCTCGCATTCTGGCGACCAGCCGCGAGCCGCTCGGCGCACCCGGCGAAGCGCTCGTCTTGCTCACTCCATTCGCGCTGCCTGAAAGCGACGCGCCGAGTCTAGCGGAGGCCTCGCGTGTTCCGGCGATCCGTCTGTTCGTCGACCGCGCACGCGCCGTGACGCCTTTCGAATTGCGTGACGACAACGTGGCCGACGTCGTCGATCTATGCCGGCGCGTCGACGGCATTGCGCTCGGCATCGAACTCGCGGCGGCGCGTCTCAAGACGCTCAGCCTTGCCCAATTGCGCGCAAGGCTCGACCAGCGGTTCACTCTGCTCGGTCGCAAGGGTTCACAAGGTGCCGCACGCCAGCAGACGTTGCGGGCCTTGATCGACTGGAGCTTCGAATTGCTCTCGCCGGCAGAGTGCTCGCTCTTTCGCCGGCTCGCGATCTTTGCAGGTTCGTTTACGTTCGAAGCAGCGTCGGTCGTCTGCGCCGCCGACGACGTGGGTTTCAGTCTGCTCGAGACGCTCGATGCGCTCGTTGACAAGTCCTTGCTCGTCCTCGAGACCAAACGTGAAGGTCAGCACACGTTTCGCTACTTCGAATCGATTCGCAGCTATGCGCGCGACCGTTTGGCTGCGAGCGGCGAACTCGAAGAACTCGAGATCCGGCATCGCACCTACTACGCCAGCGTAGCGCGCGCCGTCGATGCCGCGAAATCGACGCCGGAGTGGCGCGCGGCAATGCGGCCTCTCGAATACGCGGCGAGCGACTTGCGCGCCGTGCTCGAGTCGACGCTCGTTAATGGCCATGACGTCGCGCTCGGCGCGGAGTTGGCCACAAACCTGTGTGATTATTGGCGTGCCGTCGGATTGGAGTCCGAAGGGCGCGATTGGCTCGAGCGCGGGCTGCGCTCGATTGACCCGAACGCTAGACCCGATGTACGCGCACGCGCGCTGCTCGCACTCCTCGACCTGCAGTCGATGGCTCAAGCGCGCGTCCGCCTGAAGCTGGTGTCTGAGGCCATTGAAGCAATTGGCCCAGCGCCCGACGCTCGGCTCGACTTGGAGACCACGTATCACCTTGGATTCATTCACTGCGATCTTGGCCATGCCGAGCGTGCACGGACCTATTTCGAGGCGGCTCGGCAAAAGAGCGAAGCGCTTGGGGACCTGTACTCGTTAGCGCGCATCAGCAACGCGCAGGGCAACGTTGCGGCGCTAGACGGAGATCCCGATCGCGCTACCGTGTTTTACTCACGTTCCGAGCAACTCTTTCGTAGCCTCGGCCGCACCGGTGCGGTGTTGCCGCTGGGCAATTTGGCCGAGATCGCTTCTGAGCGCGGCCGCTTCGATGAAGCGATCGGTCTCGCGAAGGGTGCTCTGGCAATCGCCGAACGCAGCGGGCATCGCGACTGGGCCGCATGGCTGCTATGCAACCTTGGCTGGTACTATCTGGCTCAGCACGATTTAGAATCCGCGGCATCATTTACTCACGATGGTTTGCGAATCGCAATCGAAGTCGAAGATGAGTGGCAGGTCCGAGCGGCGTGCGACACCTATGCGCGGCTGGCCTATGAACGCGGGGAGAGCGACCTCGCCGCCCGGCTTCTGGGCTACGCCGACGAGCGAGTGGTCGATCATGGTCTGCCGCGCCAGCCCGCAGAAACGAAGCGCCGGGACGAACTCGCCAATGCCCTGCGCGCCACGCTCGGTCTCGAGCGGTTCGAGCGGCGCTTGACCGATGGGCGGGGGCTGCGCGCGGACACGGCGTTGGCGCTTATTGAGTCGTGCGGCCCCGGCGCGATGCAGAGGGGCGAGCTCCGTATCCTGACGGTGGCCTGACCTAAGGACCCGCTTGTGACCGCCTGCACGGTTTAGGGCCTCGGCGCGCCCCCACGGTTCGTACCTAAGCGAGCGTGAGGGCGGCGTCGATAGCATGGAGTAGACTCATGCTTTCCTTCGACGCTCGAACCGCATCTCGCCAAGAGATGTACCGTGACCTCGTGTATGGCACCGCGGAGCTCGTTTCGCGCGACCTTCCCGTGGCCGAGATGCTGCAGCGCGCCGTCGAACTCGGCAAGGATTTCTTTAATGCATCGTCGCTCGAGATTCGGCTGCGGGATGCGGACCTGGCCGACGGTTCATTGCGTTCGGGTACCCGACTTTTCGTCGATGAAGCCGTCGCCGAAGTGCTGCGCAGCGGCACCGGCATTTACGCTCCGGGCGCCACGTCGATGCACGTACCGATTCGGTTCGGGAGCGACGTGCGAGGCGTCATCTCGATCGCGAGCGCACCCGGCGCAGCGTTCGATGAACTCGATTCATCCCTCTTCGAAAAATGGGCACTTCTCCTGGCCGTGCGCATTCACGAGTTGCACCTTAGCGCCGCAAACGCGCGCCTCGAAGTTCTCGCCGGCATCGACGGGCTCACGGGTATCCACAACCGCCGCGCCTTCGGCGAGATGCTGACGCAGGCATGGCAGCGCGCGGCGCAGAGCAGAACCTCGCTTGCAATCGCAATGATCGATGTCGATTTCTTCAAATCGTACAACGACAAGTATGGGCACGGCGCGGGTGATGCGTGCCTCAAAGCGATCGCGCAAACCATTGCGCTTTCGTTGCGCTCGGGCGACGTTGTGGGCCGTTACGGCGGGGAAGAGTTCGCCGTTTTCTTTGAAGCCTCGTCGCTCGAGCTCGCAATCGAAATCTCCGAGCGGTTACGAGAGAGTATCTTCGCGCTCGGCACCCCGCATTTGGGATCGCGTTTAGGCCGCGTTACCTCAAGCGTCGGAGTTGCCGCTGTGGTACCGCGCGAGCATGATGATCCTACGAGCCTGCTCGAGCGAGCCGATGCTGCGCTGTACGATGCGAAGGCCCGGGGCCGCAATCGCGTGGTCGCCGAGTCATACGTTTCGGAATCGAACGCCGCACTGCCGCGTCACGACGTCCGCAACAATTTGCCGACGCCGACTTCGTCGTTCTGTGCGCGCCTCCAAGACGCGCAGCGCCTGCGCGCGGCGCTTGATGAATCGCGTTTGGTGACGCTTTGTGGTTTCGGCGGTGTCGGAAAGACGCGCCTCGCACTCGAGGTCGCAAGCGACCTGGTCGCGCGCTTTCCCGACGGCGTGTGGTTCGTCGATCTCGCCGGTACGCGCGATCCCGAAGTGATTCCGGCGCTCTTGGCGGCGTTGCTCGACGTGCGCGATCCCGCTGCGTCGACTGATGCCGTAACACTTGCGCAGCGCTGCCGCCAAAAAAATCTGCTGCTCGTGCTTGACAACTGCGAGCACCTCAAGAGCGGATGCGCGAGCTTTGCATCGGCGCTTTTGTACGGAGCGCCGCACGTCCGCGTCCTCGCGACCAGCCGTGAGCCCCTCGATGCTGCAGAAGAATTGGTCGTGTTACTCGGCCCGTTCGCCTTGCCCGAGTCGGGCGAGCTCAACTCCGAGGAGGCGCTACGCGTCCCGGCCATCCGGCTTTTCGTCGACCGTGCCCGCGCGGTGACGTCGTTTGACCTACGCGACGATAACGTGGCTGCCGTCGTCGACCTGTGCCGACGGGTCGACGGCATTGCGCTCGGCATCGAGCTAGCCGCCGCGCGCTTGAAAATGTTGAGCCTCGAAGAGTTGCGCAGCAAACTGGATCAACGCTTCGAGATTCTCGGTCGCAAGGGCTCGAGCGTCGCAGCCCGTCAGCAGACCTTGCGGGCCTTGATCGACTGGAGCTTCGAGCTGCTCTCGCCCTCCGAACGCACGCTTTTTCGCAGGCTCGGCATCTTCGCGGGCTCGTTTACGTTCGAAGCTGCATCGGCCGTCTGTGCCGAAGACGGCGCGGATTGGGATGTCCTCGATGCGCTCGATGCGCTAGTCGACAAGTCGCTGCTCGTCGTCGAGACGAGGTCCGGAGACGGGCGCACGTTCCGCTTTTTCGAGTCGATTCGCAGTCATGCGCGCGACCGTTTGGCAGCGATGGGTGATTTCGAAGACATTGCGCTTAGGCATCGTGAGTATTACGCTCGGGTCGCGGCGGCGGCTTACGCGCTGCGATCGACGCCGGAATGGCTGCCGGCACTGCGGCTCGAGTTTGCGGCGAACGACGTTCGCGCCGTGCTCGAAGCGACGCTCGGGTGCGGACGGGAGCGCGTGGCGGGCGCGGAACTGGCGGTGGCCTTGATTGATTATTGGCAATCTTACGCAGCGCCGCGGGAGGGCCGCGCGTGGCTCGAATGCGCGCTGCGCTCTGCCGATGCGAGCTTCTCGGCCGACCTGCTCGCACGCATTCGCCTGGCGCTTCTCGATTTGCAAACCAGGGGCGACGCGCCAGCGGGTCTCGAACTCGTGACGCGCGTTCCTGAAGCAATCGTATCGGGCGCCGACCCTTGCCTTGCGGGTCAAGCGTCGTTCCACCTCGGGCGTATCCATAGCATTTTCGATGACATGGAACTGGCGCAAACGCATCTCGAGGACGCGCAGCGCGAAAGCGAAGCGTGCTCAGACTTACTGACCTTGGCTCGCGCCAGCAATCTTCAGGGCATCGTCGCGTTCTGTCGTGCAAACGTCGAGGACGCCTCGAGGTTCTTCACGCGCTCGGAACAACTGTTCCATCGCTTGAACCGTCCGGCGCTCGCGGTGACTCCCCTCGGCAATTTGGGCGAGAATGCATGGCAGCTGGGCCGGTTCGACGAGGCGATCGATGTTGCCAAACGCGCGCTCGCAATCGCGGAGCGTACCGGCGATCAAGCATCGACGGCATGGCTGCTCGGCAATCTCGGCATCTGCTATCTCTCCACGCACGATACGGAGTCCGCCGCCTCGTTTACGTACGACGGCTTGCGAATGGCCGTCGAAGTTGAGGATGAGTGTCAGGTCGTCAACTGTTGCGATACCCTCGCACAGGTCGCTTACGAGCGGGGAACAGCCGAGATCGCTGCGCGACTCCTGGGGTATGCGGACCAGCGCCTGGCCGAACTTCGCGTTCCGCGCCCGCCGTCCGACGAGAAGCGCATGGATGAACTGCGAAGTGCGCTCCGCGCGGTGTTCGGTTCCGAGCCGGCAGAACGTCGCCTGGCCGAAGGACGGGCCTTGACGTCTGCGGCAATGCTGGTGCTCGCCGATTGCGACGCTATGCACCCTCGCTCCGAGAAACCGGCATTCTGAAGCGGTTCTCGCGGCCGCTGGGGCGAAGTGCCGGGATCATCCGCCTTATTCGCCGCAAAGGAAGGTTTAAATGTTCAAGCGCATGCTCGCCCTGGTAACGACCGCAGCACTGCTCGGGCTCGGTCCAGTTGCCGTCCAGGCTAGGACTCATCATCACCATCACATGATGAAGCACCACATGATGAGCAGCAGCAGCAATAGTTCGATGATGCACAAGAAGATGCAGTGCCGCGACAAAAAGACCGGCCGCTTCATGAAGTGCTCGTCGGCTTCGGGGTCCATGTAAAGGTCGGTTTGCCAAGCCGATTTAAATCCGCTATACTTTCATCGTAAGTAACCGTGAAGCGTGGGCAGGTCCCGCGCTTCATCGTTGTAAGCAGACCTTTCGAAGGGGGCTCGGAGCCCCCTTAAGGAATCGCACATACGCCTCAGATGACCCTCGCGGATGCCTTCGAACGTGCGGCGCATGCGCTCATCGCACAGCCGGCGTTTGCCGGCATCCAGATCGCCGAGCTCAAGGTCCATCGCCACGGTGCGGCGTGGGAATTGCGGCTCGTCATCGACCGGCCGGCCGGTGAAATCGACCTTGCGACGTGCGAGCGGGTCGCGGGGGGCATCAACCGTGCGTTCGACTCGTGCGCCGAACCGTACACGCTGCAGGTCGAGTCGGCCGGCCTCGATCGACCGCTGCGGCAGCCCTCGGACTACGAGCGTTTTCGGGGGCAGCCGGTACGAATCAAGACCGCGCTGCCGATCGCAGGCCGCAAGACTCACCGCGGAACTTTACTCGGCACCCGCGGAACCGCAATCATCGCGCAGATTGATGCCGTCGAACTGCCCATCCCCTTCGAACTGATCGAATCCGCCAACGTCGAGTTCGACATCCGCGCCGACCTGACGCGCGCTAAAAGAGAAAGAAAAGATGCCCGCAAGAACCGCTAAAGCCAAAGCCGCACCCGATGAGCCGACGTTACGCGAATCGCTCCGGCTCCTGCAAGGCGAGCGTGCCATTCCCTTCGACATGCTGCTCGAAGCGCTCGAAGCCGCACTGATTTCCGCGTATAAGCGAAACTATGGTGCTGAAGCGAGTGCGATCGTGGCGATCGATCGCGATACGGGTGAATACAAGGTGTATCATCGCCGCACGGTCGCAGACGAAATCGTCGATCCCAAACTCGAGGTGACGCGTCGGGAGGCGGGCGCCAAGTACGAGCCGGGCGATTTTTACGACGAAGAGGTAGCTCCCAAAGAGTTCGGCCGCATCGCCGCCCAAACCGCCAAGCAGGTCATCGTGCAGCGCATCCGTGAGGCGGAGCGCGATACAATCTTCAACGAGTACAGCCGTAAGCTCCACGACCTCGTCAGTGGAACCGTGCAGCGCTACGAGCAGCGCAACATGTTTGTCGACCTCGGTAAGACCGAAGCCCTGTTGCCGCTTTCCGAGCAAGTGCCGCGCGAGAATTTTCGTATCAACGACCGGTTGATCGGATTCGTGCTCGACGTTCGCAAGACGAACAAAGGTCCCCAGATCGTCCTTTCGCGAGCGGCCGAGGGACTCGTTCAGCGGCTCCTGGAGCGCGAGGTGCCGGAGATCGAAGACAACATCGTCGAGATCATGGCGATCGCCCGCGAGCCGGGCAGTCGCTCGAAGGTAGCAGTCCATTCGCACCGTTCGGACGTCGATGCCGTCGGCGCGTGTCTGGGTCCGAAGTCGAGCCGCATCGCTAGCGTTTCCGACGAGTTACGGGGCGAGAAAATCGACATCATCCGCTGGTCGAGCGACACGGTGACGTTCATTCACAACGCGCTTGCGCCGGCGAAAGTCCTCGGGGTCGAACTCTTCGAGGACGAAGGCGTCGGGCTCGTGACGGTGCCTGACTATCAGCTTTCGCTTGCGATCGGTCGCGAAGGGCAGAACGTGCGTCTCGCCGCGCGGTTGAGCGGCTGGCGTCTGGACATTACGAGCGAAGCCGAAGCCGACGACGCCCGCGCGCGCTATCTCGCCGAACGGGAAGAACGCGCGGCCGTCGGCGCTCCCGACGAAGTCGAGGTCGCAGGGTCGGCGCTCGAAGGCGAAGAGACACCCGCAATCGACCCCGAGCTCATCCGCAAGCTCGAAGAATTCCGCCGCCAGATGTTCGATCCGACGAGCCCGCAGCCCGGCTCGCTCGCCGATGCGGACGAGGGCTCATCATAGAGGGACAGCGCGTTCCACTGCGCACCTGCGTCGGCTGCCGCATAGTTCAACCGCAAGCGGCCCTCGCGCGCTTCGTACGAGGCCCGGCGGGTTGGTTAGCGGACCGAACGCGGTTGCGCACCGGCCGGGGAGTGTACCTGTGTTCGCCTCCGTGTGCCGAGCGTGCGCGCAAGAATAAGCGCTACCCCGGATTGGCCGACGCGGCCGCAGAAACGCGCTTTCCCGCTTTGCGATGAGGCGGGGGACGTGTATGATAGGCGGGTTCGTGCGCTTGCCCGTAGAGCGGGCGCCCGAGACGAACGCGGAGCGACAACATGAACTGACGAGGTTTCCGAGCGCAGCCGAACGAGCCGCGCGCGGGTTGTGAAAAGGACGATATGCCAACCGGTAAAGTACGTATTTTCGAGCTGGCCAAAGAGCTCGGTTTATCTTCGAAGGACCTGATCGGGCTTTTCGGACGCTTGGGGCTCGAAGCGAAAAACCAGCTCAGCGTAGTCGACGCTCCGATGGCGGAGTTGGTGCGCGGCGTTTTGCTCGGGAGCGCCGGTAAGGCCGCTCCCAGAGCCGCGGCGACCGCAACGGCCGCGCCTCCCGCTTCTCCGCCTGCCCGGCAGAACGGGAACGGCAGCACGGCTCGCGCCGATACGGCCGCCCTTGTAACGCCTGCCCCGCCGGTGCCGACGATGCCGGAGGCCGCTGCGCCGGTTCCGAGCTTGAAACCCGTTCCCGCGGCGCGCCGTGCGTCGAAAGCAAACCCCAAGGATAGCACCCCGGAAATTTCGGCCGAGATGCCGGGCGCTGCTGCGCCGAGCGGCGTAGCCGAAGCGCCGGCTTCCGCAGCTCCGGCGGCAAGCCAAGAGACGTTCACTCCCCCGGCAGGGCCGGCGCCGGTTCAAGAAGATGGCTCGGCTGCTGTGCCCGCGCAGGTGCCGGAACCCGACCCGTCGTTGCCGCCGCACGCGGTTGGCCCGCGCGTGGTCGGAAGCCCCGCTCCTCGTATCGTCGGTAGCCCGGCACCGCGCGTTGTCACGGGGGCGCCCCTCAGGCCGCGCCGCGGGCCGACCGATGGAACTGCCGATAGTGCTCCGGTTCCGCAGCTTCGTCCCGTGCCCACCGGCCGCTCCTCCATTGTGTCCCAGCCCCGGCCACTCTCACCCGACGCAGGCGGAGTCGCTGCTTCCGGCGCGCCCGGCCAGCAAACGGGCATGCCGGGGCGTCCTGGCGTCGCGCCTCGTCCCGGTCAGGTCGGCATGCCCTATCGCGCGCCGCAGCCCGGCCAAGCTTTGCCGCGCCCCGGCGCTCCAGAAGCCGCCGGCGCGCCGACGCGCCGGCCTGCCGGTAACGGTCCGTTTCGTCCGCTGACTCCTCCACCCGGCGGCGCAGCAGGTCCGCGACCGTTCACGCCCCGGCCGCCCGGCGCGCCGCTGGCGCCCGGCGGTCCGTCTCCGAGTTCCGGCGGTCCGCGAGGACCCCAGCCGCGCGGCCGCGGCGGTGCCGACCGGTCGGGCGCGAAGAAAGACCGTGAGACGGAGATGCTTCTGGAGAAAGAGCGTCGCCGCAAGAAGAGTGGGGGCGACGACCGGCGTCAGCCTGCCTCTTCCAATCTGGAAACGATCGAGATTCCCGACGTCCTGACCGTGCAGGAACTGGCGACCTCGATGATCGTGCCGGCCAAAGACATCATCAAAGAGCTGATCAAGATCGGCACGATGGCGACGATCAATCAGAACATTCCCGCCCAGACTGCTCAGAACGTCGCGCGCAAGTTCGGCTTCAACGCGGTCATCAAGGAGGCGGGCGAAGAAGTCGTCGTCGAGCAGGAGGAGGATCGTCCCGAGCTGCTCACGTCGCGGCCGCCGGTCGTAACGGTGCTCGGGCACGTCGATCATGGTAAGACCTCGCTGCTCGATAAGATCCGTTCGGCCAACGTCGCAAGCGGTGAGGCCGGCGGCATCACGCAGCGCATCGGCGCGTACACGGTCGAACGCAACGATCAGAAGGTCACGTTCATCGACACCCCCGGCCACGAAGCGTTCACGGCGATGCGCGCGCGCGGCGCGAAGGTGACCGATGTCGCGATCCTGGTCGTAGCAGCCGATGACGGTGTCATGCCGCAAACGGTCGAAGCGATCTCGCACATCAAAGCCGCGAACGTGCCGATCGTCGTCGCGATGAACAAGATGGATAAAGAAGACGCGCAGCCCGATCGCGTCAAAGCGCAGCTTGCCGAACAAGGGCTGCAGCCGGTCGATTGGGGCGGTAAGACCGAAGTCGTGCCCGTCTCGGCACGTAGCGGCGAGGGCATCGATCAACTCTTGGAAACGGTGCTGCTCGAAGCCGAACTGCGCGATCTCAAAGCGAACAAGACGCGGCGCGCCACCGGCGTCGTTATCGAATCGGCGCTGGACCGTGGGCGCGGCGCGGTCGCGACGGTGCTCGTGCAGAACGGGACCTTGCGAACCGGAGACGTCGTCGTGGTCGGCTCGGCCTTCGGTCGCATTCGCGCGCTTGTCGACGACAAAGGCAAACAAGTGAAGAAGGCCGGACCGTCGATTCCGGTCGAAATCATGGGGCTTTCCGACGTGCCTAGTGCCGGCGATACCTTGATGGTCGTCTCCGACGAGCGCGTGGCGCGCGAAGCGGCGGCGAAGCGGTCGACACGTCGCAAAGACGTCGCGATTGCGGCCACCAACGGCCCGCGCATTTCGCTTGAAAGCTTCATGTCGACGGCGAGCGACGGCGTTCGTAAATCGCTCAACCTCATCCTCAAAGCGGACGGTCAGGGCGCGGTTGAAGCGTTGCGCGGACGTGTCGAGGGACTCTCCAATGCGGAAGTCGACATCCGCGTGATCTATGCCGGCGTCGGTGCCATCACGCCCAACGACGTCAACTTGGCGAGCGCGTCAAACGCCGTGCTCATCGGGTTCAACATTCGGCCCGACGAGACGGTCAAGCGGCTTTCCGAGAACGAACAGGTCGACATCCGCTTCTATCAGGTCATTTACGAAGTGGAGAACGACCTCAAGAAGGCCTTGCTCGGCATGCTTGCGCCGAAGTTCCGCGAGGTTATCCTCGGGCGGGCGGAAGTGCGCGAAGTGTTCAAGGTGTCCAAAGTCGGGACGATCGCGGGGTGTTACGTGCAGAGCGGTAAGCTCACGCGTAATGCCAAGGTTCGGATCCTGCGGGATTCGGCGGTTGTCTTCCAGTCGGAGCTTGAGTCGCTGCGGCGGTTCAAGGACGACGTGCGGGAGGTGGCTGAGAATTTCGAGTGCGGCGTGCAGATTGCGAAGTTCTCGGATCTCAAGGATGGGGACGTCATTGAGGCGTTCACGTCGGAGTTGGTTGCGCCGGAACCGGTTCCGGCGTAGCGGCTCGTGCTATCGCGTTGCGCGGCTGACGTAAGTAACGTCGCTGCTCGGGGCCGGGGCGCGGCGCGGGTGCGCTCCGGGACCGCTGGTGGTTTCCGATCCGTCGGAAACCACCGCTACACCGCGGTTCGCTCCCGCACATCGTGTGCTCCGCTCCCCGTCGGAGTTCCCGGAACGCACCCGCGCCGCGCCCCGGCCATAGCGATGTCGGTCTTGGGCTGATGTCGAAAATGTCGGCGCCGAAGCTTTCAGTGGATGTTTTGTGTCGACGTGCGGTTGCGTTATGGAAGCGTGTCTTGGCAACTGTACCGCGTCTGCAAACGGCCTCTTGTCGCGCACTTGCGGTGGTCGGCTTGGTGGCGGTCAGCGCCTCATTTGTGCTGCAGCGAACGGGTCCCGCCGGTGGCTTCAACGGCTTTTGTGTCGGCTTATTATTCGGTCTTGGGGTCGGCATCGCGCTTGCGGCGATTGCGGCACTTGCGCGAGATCGTGGTCGGAAGAGACTGGATCCATGATTTTTGACAACATGATAACGCGAAGGTTTACGGAGGAAGACCGAGCACGGCTGAGATGTTCCCATCGATGGTTTTTCATTAGCTGGTGCGTGATTACTGCAGCCACCGGCGGCTTGGCGCTGCATGATTTCTTTAAGCATAAGCTCACGTTGTGGCTCGTGGCGCAAGTGCTGAGTTACGGCGCGATAACAGTGAGCAGTTATTTTCAATTGCGCAAGGCGAATCGGCCATTACATGGCGTCGATTAAGCGGATTCTCGCCGCATTTTACTTCTCGTATCGTGCGTCGTTGGCGTGGTCGCCCCGGTCATGGGCCTGAAAGTGCCGGGGCAAAACGGTCCATTCGTTGCAATCCACTACGTATTGCTGCTCTTCTGGGTCGTCTTAGCTTGCGTCGTGCTCCGGAAGCGCGCTACGTGAAGCGGGAGCGGATGGGGCGGATCGATCATGAGTTGCAGCGTGAGTTGGCTCGAATTATCGGTACGGAGCTCAAAGATCCGCGTTTGGGGTTTGTGACCGTTACTCGGGTGGAGATTACGAGCGATCTCGCGACCGCGAAGGTTTACGTGTCGATTATTGGAGATCGGCATGTGGCCAAGCAGAGCATGGCGGCGCTTGAGTCGGCGAAGGGGTTTTTGCGCGGGGAGCTTGGGCATAGCGTGACGCTGCGGCGTACGCCGGAACTGACGTTTGTCGAGGACCGTACGACCGAGAGAGCGATTGCGCTTCACCAAGTCTTGGCGAAAGCGGGGCAGGCGTCGAGGCCGTCGCGCGAGGAAGGGGAGTCCGATGATTCAGAG
>JAABUU010002601.1_pt1 | contig 25195 bp, 19 predicted proteins | sample 5559301 | NCBI WGS metagenome assembly JAABUU01 (sample SAMN10711884, study PRJNA513360) | rock metagenome | isolation source: Antarctica rocks | place: Antarctica: Victoria Land, Richard Nunatak white | reverse complement strand
TTGATGAAAGTTACTAGTTTTTTGCCTCATTCTTTGATTTCTCTGTAAATAATTTCTTCTCTTCTTTCAACATGATGATCTCATTGAGACAAGAGATGAATGCACAAGATGTCAAAGTACTAGTCTTCAGCTGAAAGCAGTTCTTTGAAAAATGACTTGATACTTTGCAGTTGAAGCAAGTGATTGACATTCTTAATCATTCAGATTCGAGAGCGAAAAAAGTAGCAAGTCGAACAAAGCTAGTAGTCAAGGCTGAAGCTGATGTTGACAAAGAAATAAAACGTTTTTTCGAAGCTGCTATCGATTTGACTGTTCATTGCTCATCACGTAGCTGATAATTGACTCATTGTTTGTTATTTACATCTTGAAGAAAGATCTTAAGCTTATCAAGTGAGCTAAACTTTATGAGGCAAACTGACAACACGTTCTGAAGATGATTGTTGATTTTATTCTGAATGTCGTTCATCAGAGTGATATCATCGTAGTTCAGAAAGCTGAATATTCTAGTGAATTCTGAATAGAAAGAGCTGAAGAGCTTGTTAAGCTGCTTCAGAGCAACGTAATTGCAACGACATTTTCGAATCAGATTCTGATCTTCGTAAATTTCTTTCAAATGTTTCAATAGCTCTGATAGTGACTGATAGAATGAAAGAGCATCAACATGATGCTTTGCATAAATTTGCTGATCAGCATCGTCTTCTAGCCTGAAAATCACATAGACAATATGAATCTTTTCAGTAGAGTAATGATTCGCGTTGACATTGAGCTTGTCAGCTATTTTGATGTTTCACGTCTTTCAAATAGAATCATCTGTTTCGATGAAGATGAGTGAATTCGAAAGCTTGATGAACTTGTAATGATTGTTTTCGTTTTCAGATAGAGTAGAAGATTCTCGTTGAGAGTGAGCTTTGAAAGTCGAGCTTCGTTCAACTTCAGAGCAACGAATCAAAGCTGAGATCGTAGAAGCTTCTTTCTGATTGACTCGTTGTTCAGCTGACTGAGTATCTTGACGAAGCATAAATCAATTGACTTGATGTTGTTTCGCTCTGAAGTTCAATCGCTCGTCTTGTAACTGACTGATCTTTTTCTCTAGCTCATTGTTTTTATCAAAAGTGACTTCTAGTTGTTTCGCTCTCTTTTTGTGATCATCTTGTATGAGAAGTCAGTGTTCATTGAGTTGTAGAGTCAAATTTCGCTGACTTCGAAGCTCGTTCAGCATATTGATGACTTTGTTGAGTTGATTGCTGACTCAATGAAAGAGTTGTTCTTTGATGTTTATGTTTCATGCGATGACAGCTTTCTCAGCTTCAACTGAAGCATCAATGAGTAGAAGTGAAACTCTTTTACTGACAGTGCTTTTAAGCAGGCGAGTTGTTCAAGACTCAACTGACTCAACATCACATGTCATGATGAGAAAAGATAGAAGTTGTTGAGATAAAAGTAGATGAAAGATTGATGTTTTGAATTAATGTTTTTGATGAGTGAAAATTCAAAGAATTTCTTGTGAATTTCAGATAATAATTGAGTGCTTTATTCAAAGAATTTCTTGCGAATAGAATGATGAAAATGAATGTAGAATCGAAGAATTTCTTGCAATTTAAAATGATGATGCAAATTTGAAGAATTTATTGCAAATTTCCCTTACTGAATAGATTGTTTTGTATCATCTATTCATTGATAGCAAAGTAGATGATGAGCATTTATCTAATGTTAAAAGTCAGCATAGAGCGAGTCAATATGAGTGTCATTTAACTAGAAGATAAATGCTAAGAAAGAAAGATAGCTACAGAAAAGAAGCTGACTACATATATGTGTTTCTCAGTCGACGCTAGACTCAATAGAAACTAGTCAAGATGACGAAGCGAGAATAAATCTGACAAGACTAGAAGACTGAGTCTGACAAGACTAGAATCGTGACACTTTCATCAAAGACATAATGAAAGATGTGTTAATTTCTTCAACAATGAGCAGCTCAGATGATTTCTTTGCTTTGAAATCTTTGACTATTGAATGTGTACTATTTAGCAATGAAATTAGTTACTCATTAAAGTCATTGATTGACACTGAAGCAGCTGACTATTCGTTCATTAATGAATTAATCGCGCAGAATGTTTGTAATCATTTGCAAATCAAGTTTTTGACTTTGATCAAAGCAAAGTCAATTCGAGAATTCAATGATCATTATGCTAAGAAACTCATTACTCATGTCATTTATTTGAATCTGACTGTTCAAGATCATACGATTGACACAGCTTTTATATTGATCATTTGATTAAATCAACATCAAATAATTCTTGAAAAAACATGAATGAACAAAATCAATTTAGTAATTGATATGCAAATCGATTTTCTTCAATTTTCAAATTTCACTTCTAGTCAGAAATTGATTGTTCTACTTTCAAGCAACAAGATAATCACGAAGCAGAAGAGTTTAACTTCTACTCAAATACTAAAGAGATTTATCTTTTTTATCATCACTTAACTCAGCGAGAAGTCAGCTTCATTCAGTAAAATTGTGAAATCATCTAATTCACTCAACTTCACTTCGTCTTTCAATTCAATGAACATAGCAATGATAAAGACTGCAGCATATAAATTACTAGTCAAACGATTGAATGTGACTACTTTCGCGATTATCATCACGAAAATCGATTGACTTCTAAAAACAGCTAGAAATAAATCAGAAGACGTAAATCTACAAGAGCTTTCACATGAAGAGATCTTGAAAGAAGTCAAAGCTAAGCTTTCTTTGAAATATCATGACTATCTAGACGTGTTTGATCGAGCGATGACTAATCAACTATCTTCTCATCGTTTCTATGATCATAAAATTGAGTTAATCGACGAGAAAACATCTTCTTGAAGTCGTCTCTATCATATGTTTGACTAAAAGCTTCAAAAGATGAAGAATTGCCTGATCAAGCATCTGAATAAAGACTTTATATCTTTTAGCTCAGCTTCATATGCTTCGCTCATACTATTCATTGAAAAGAAAGATGATAGCTTGCGTTTCTGTGTCAATTACAGAAAGCTCAATGCTTTGATTAAATGAGATCACTATTTTTTGTCATTAATAGACGAGACTTTCGCTTGTATACAAGATAGTAGATATTTAATTTGATTGAACATCATTGTTATCTTTAACAAACTGCGTATGTATTTGAGCAGTGAAGATTTGACTATCTTTATCATCTCTTTTGATTTCTACAAATATCACGTGATGTCTTTTGAATCAATCAACGACTCAACTTTCTATCAACATTATATGAACAATGTGTTATTTAACTATCTTCATCAGTTTTGTCAAATTTATCTAGATAACATTATCATTTACAGCAAAACACTGAAGAAACATAAGTAACACGTATGATTAGTTTTACATAAACTATGAGAAGCTGATCTTCAAATGAATATAAACAAATGCAAGTTTCATGTTCAGAAGATTTTCTTTCTGAAACTATTACTATTCATCAAAGAACTAAAGATGAATCTCAGAAAAGTACAAGCAGTAATTGAATGATTTACTTCTACAAATCTCACTCAGATACAGTTCTTCGTTGACTTTTGCAATTTCTATCAACGTTTTATAAAGAACTTTTCGAAGATTGTTCATTCTCTGATTCAACTAACTTAAAAAAAGATGATATTTGAATGAAATTAAGCTTGTTAAACAATCTTTGATCATATGAAGAAACGAATGATTAAAGTCTTTATTCTTCATCATTTTTATAATGATTGTTTCTTTAACAACACAAGATATATACAGAGATCAAACAGTAATTATTATTACTAGACTTGAGGTTTAAAGATAGTTGAGACAATAATATGTATTGACTACTTACATGAGTTGAGCACGAAGCTTCTATTTAAGAGAATGATCATCATTATATAAACATAGAAGAATCATGTCAAGTTGTTTCTGCTCTGAATGATCATTCTGATCATTCTTGAGCAAGATGAGCAAGATGAGCATTATGCTCATCATGCTCACTGTGATCACTTCTGATTCAAATGATCAGAGCAATCACTTCAAGACTCTGATTACTCAATAATTATTCAATTATTGCTGTTACATAATTTCATGTGCAAGAAAGTTCTAACACTAAATTCTCTTTTAAGATTTTCGTCTTGAAAATCACTTTTTCTTCATGTTTTCTCATTGCACAATCAAAAACTTTATCTTGCGTTGCAAAGATTTTCTTGAATGTATGAATTCTGAGTGTGCTGTCATGCATTCTTGTAAACACTGCAGTTGCTTGCAAAAGAAATGTTGTGTTGACAACAAATTTAATCATTGCATTGAGTGTATGCATCTCGATCGCAAGTGCAATCTTACTTTCTCAATGATGAAGTGAAAAAGAATAAAGACAGAATGCAATTGCATTCTTGATGAGTTGTTGAACATTCACAAGCAGATGCAAAAGATCTTTGCAAGAACTACTCATCTGCAAAATCAATTTATGTTTCTGAAGAATAAGAAATAAATGATGATTAAATGAAAGTTTTAAAACATCATTAAGCTCAAGAAGAAAAAGAGAAAGACTAGTAAATCATCATTGAATGATCTTCTCTTTGACGTGTTTTTTGAGCAGATTGAGATTTCATCAGACTTTGACTGACTGAATTTCTTAACTGAAACTATCACAGAAGCATCTGATAGTTCTTGAGATTCTTCTTCGATTTTCAAGTGTTCTCAATATGTTCATAACTTTTTCATTTGACTAATCAATGAGACTGACTTTTGATATTTTGTTGATTCAGTATATTCTTTACTTTGTACTCAACATTCTGACTCTCTGAATCAATTTCTGAAAATTCTGTTTGAATTAATGTATTTAAGTTTGCAAACTTCAAAAGACAAATATGAAATATTGAGTGTATTCTCATAAATGCTGATAAATCTAACTTATAGTTAATTGATTCTTTGATCTTTAGAATCTTATAAGATTTTAGCTTTGTATGATTCAGTTTGTTACTTGATCTTTTCGTTTTAATGTTTCATCTTAGTAAATATGCTTTGTTCTTCTTCTTAAAAGTAAATTTTTTATTTCTTTTTTTATTTGCATACAAAGTCATGCACTTGCTGAGAAACTGTATATTCTTCTGTAATTCTTTCTGTAGCAGCTGCAATTATTCTATCTGTAGCGTAACTTTCTGAGTTAATTGTGCAAATTCACATGATTTCTTAAGAGTTTTTGACTCAAACTCATAGTTTGCAAAGAATAATGACATGCTGATTACTTTCATCGTTGTGCTATTGAAAGTCAACTGTGCTATTGACAGTAGCTGTATTTAATCATTCTGTCTATAATTGATATAACATCTAAGATACTGTTTCAGTGTCTGATTCATTCTTTTCATTTGTTTATTTGTTTGCAAATGATAAACTGTTGACAGTTTATGATGAATTTCTAACTGATTCATCAAGAATTTTCAGAATTTCAATGTGAAGAGCTTATTTTTATTCAAAATTATCTCATCTGATAGTTCATGATTTGCTACAATTATTCTCAGAAATATGTAAATCAAATCTTTTGCAAATGTTATTTTCTTGTATGACAAGAAGTATTCATACTTAATTAATCTGTCTGTTATAATTAATATAAAGTCATACGTTGTTTCAATAACTCTTTTCTTCAACTTAAATAGCTTAATTATGAAGTTCAAAGCTATGCTTTTTCACGCATAATCTGATGTGCTGAAGCTTTTCAAAAGTTCATAAAATTTATGTTAATTATGTTTTGTATGAATATATACATTACACTTTCTGATAATATCTTCTATCTGTTTTCTCATCTTCAAGAAATAGTAGATCCTAAATATTTTCTTAATGATTTTATTTGAATTCTAATGTTTGTGTATCATTAACTTATGATGATCATTTATCATCTTCTGTCTGCATTTTGTTGAAACATAAATCAGATCTTGAAATGTTAGTATTTCATTGATAATCTCAAAGTTCATGTTATTCTTGATATTCTTTATAATATCTTGCGCGACTGAATTCTTCGCTAGCTTTAACTTTACTCATTTCTTGAGATCTTTATTGTTGATTTGTAAAGTAGCTGCATTATGTTTATTATAAACAATCAAATCATCTGAGTTCTCTTGTAAGATAATCTGATTTATCTGTAATTTATCTGTCATGTGATTTGCTCTTTTGCTCAAGATGTCAATCTTTGAGTTTTCAGATTTCTTTTGATATTGAATTTAAAAGTTGTATGATAACAACTCTTTTGATCATTTAATCTGTCTTTGATTTAAAACTTTTGTGATTGTAAAGTATAGCAAATTCTTATGATCTGTGTATACTTGAATCTGATGTCTAAATTCTTTCAAATACATTCTTCATTGTTTAAAAGAATTAACAATAGCTAACAGCTTCTTGTCATGTATTTCATAGTTCAATTCAGCATCTGTAAGCTTTTTATTGTAAAATGCAATAAGATGCAGACATTTTTTATCATTTGATTGATTGATACATGCTTTAATAGTTTCATCTGACACATTCATTTCAAGCGTAATGAGTTTTTCTGATTCAAACATGATCAGTATTGACTGAAAGATGAACAATTTCTTCAGTTTCTTGAAAGCTTCGTCTGCTTTCTCAGTTCACATGAATGATATATTCTTTCTTGTAAGATTCATAAGTGATGAGATGATTCTGAAGTATTTCTTTATAAAGCATTTATAAAAGTTCGCGAATTCTAGAAAGAATTGAACTTCAATCTTTGACTTTGACATCAATTAAGTTGTAACAGCTTTTATCTTCTTTAAGTTCATTCTTAAACTTTGAGACATGACTATGAATTTCAAAAACTGTACACTTTGTACATGAAATTCACTTTTCTCTGACTTGACGTGCAGATCGACTTTCTTCAAAGTCTGTAAAACTTTCTTAACATGTTGCATATGTTCTTTCTTCATCTTTGAGTATACTAATATATCATTCAGATATACTATGATAAATTGATTCAGATAACATTGTAGCACATTATTCACAAAAATCTGAAACATGATTAAAGTGTTGATTAAGTTGAAAAACATGATTAAATACTTGTAGTGTTCTAGTTGAGTGCAAAAGACTGTCTTTCACTCATCTTCTTTTTTAATTCATATTTGATTGAATGCTTCAAGTATATCAAATTTTATAAATCATTGTGCATTTTGCAGTTTATTCTGCAGTTCTGCTATGAGTGATAATGAATAACTGTTTTTAATCATGATGTTATTCAATGCTCTGTAATCGACATATAGTTTTAAACTTTCATTCAATTTTGAAACAAACAGAATTAAATATTCTGCTGATGACTGTGATTCTTTAATGAATTCTTTTCGCATGTTCTCTTTCAGATATTGTCACAAAGCATTGAGCTTTTCTGTCAACAATGAATAAATGAACTGTTTCATAAGTTTTTTGTCATCAACAAGCTTAATCTTGTGATTTCACGATTAATGTTTGAATAGTGTCTTTTGATTACTTTCTTTCTCAAACAAAATCTTATATTTCTGATATTTTTTAGAAATAATAATGATAGTGAAATTCTTCAAGTAATTGCTCTAAATCTCTCTGCTTCATAATATCTGTGCATCATTGATTTCTCTGAACTCTTCGCGCATTTCTTCGCTCATCATGATGAATATTTTCACATTTTATGATGACTTCAATATCAAGTGCAATCATGTTGTTTCTGTATTTAGAAATGCAATTGTCTCGTTGATTAAATCAATCATTGAATTTATTATACAAAATCATGATATGTCTAAAACTATATCACTTTCTGACTGTTTCATAACATTTAAACATAACTTCTTTCAATGTTGTTCAAGTTTCAAATGAATGAGTCAAGTTTCTTAATCTATTAGTTTATTATTATACTTCATGAGTGTTTCATTGAAGTTTTGCAGATTGTAAGATTCTTTCTTCTTCTGCATAAATATTTGCACTTTTCTAGCAAATTCTGAAAATATGTAGTTTCTTGTGCAGTCATTGTCTATGAATAATCATGCTGCATGATCATTAACTTTGACTCAAACTTGTAACTGTGACGAGTCATTAATAAAGACAAATGTGCTTTCAATTTTCAATCTTCAACTAGACTTCTTTAATGATTTATTGATTAAAGAGTCTTCTAGTTTTTTGAACTAAAAGTTCTTTCTTTCAATACTTATTTTATGTACTGAAATTAATTTAAGTTAATCTTCTTAAGTGAATGTTTCTTTGAATCATGCAGATCAAATCTCTCTCTGATGACTTTTATCATCTGTTTAAACTCTCTGAATATGTAATTTTCATCGAAAAGTACATATTCTTCTTGCTTGATGAACTTGACTTTTGTGAGTGACTTTTTCATGACTATGTCATGATATCAAATGTCTTTGCGTGATGCAATTGACTCATCTTGCATAGTGTCATAAATAACTTGATGTATATCATTCTTGATCTGTTGCATTCACTGTGAAAAATCTTTCTCTTTTTGCTTAAAAAGAATGTACAATTCGTTGTACATGCTTATAAAGCTTGCTTGACTTGTAAACTTTCTGAAATTTTTCTTTACTTCAAGACAATTCTCTTCTTGCTTGAGAGCATCTTCTGCTGCAATAGTGAATGCTCATAAAGTTTTGCTAAGTTAATTCTCTTCTTCAACTGCTTAATGAATAGCTTCTTCAATGCTGTTCAATCTGTTCAAGTCATATGCTTTGCTGTCGAAAATCTTTGATTTTGCAATCATAGTGAACGAACTTTCATCATTATTCTCATCATGCACTTTCGATTGACGATGAGTTGCTGTGTAGAAATGATTCTTTCATGAAAGTTTTAAATATCATTCAGAATCTTTCTTATTACTCAAATGAATGCAACAATTATTCTCATAACATGTTGTTCATGATAAGACTTAATGTTAATTTTTTGAATTTTCTTTCGTTGCTGCAAAAGATCTGTCTTGCTTATCATAAGACTTTAACTTGTTCTTGTACTTGTTTTGAGTATAATTCTTGAAGTAGTGACTCAGCTTTTTGCATGTATAACATGTTTTACTTTGTTGAACTGTTTTATTGCAAGCATTCATCAATATCTTTTGAATTGCGTCTAACTTTATAGATTGAGAATTATAGTATGACTGTCATCATCTCTTCTTGAACTTTCGATTCAATATTACTGACATAGTCAATTCTTTATCTTTTTTCAGACATCTTTCATACTGTCTGTTATTGATGATCATTACTCTGAATATCATTTTTTGCAAGTTAATGAGTTTATTGATTTTAACAATTTCATTCTTGACTTTCTTTTGCAGTTTCTGATAGAACTGACTGATGAAAACTGCATCATTTCATTTTATATTCATTGCAATATGTTGAAAGTTAATTGAATAAGTCATTGCAAAGATTTTCTGTCGCAGATTGTACAACTGTCGTTTCACTGTACATTTCTTGTCAATGTCTTCAAATACTTTTCTTAAAAGTTTTTCAAATGTCTGAGAATCATGAAATATCATGTTGATTTCTTCTTCTTGTTTCTCTGATTTCTTCTGCAGATAATTCATTAAATAGTGATGAAATCATGTGAATGCATTATCTTTTAAATAGATGAATGCAAAGAGTACTTTGTTCTTAATGAACTTGAACTGAGATGAGTGTTGTTTGATGTACAGCTCTATCTGTACTAAATATGCTTCAAGTTTATTTTGATCATTATAATATAAATTCAATGTTGAAATCTTAATCTTATCTGCGCTGAAGATGCTTACTTCTTGACTGAGCATAGCTCATTCTGACTAATTAAACATGATTAAAAAGAATAAACATTTCTGATATCTTGTGAAAGAATGATGCTTAAAGTGTAATGATTGTTTCTTTAACAACACAAGATATATACAGAGATCAAACAGTAATCACTATTACTAGACTTAAGATTTGAAGATAGCTGAGACAATAATATGTATTGACTACTTACATGAGTTAAGCATAAAGCTTCTATCTAAGAGAATGATCATCATTATATAAACATAAAAGAATCATGTCAAATTATCTTTGCTTTGAATGATCATTCTGATCATTCTTAAGCAAGATGAGCAAGATGAGCATCATGCTCATCATGCTCATTGTGATTACTTCTGATTCAAGCAATCAGAGTGATCACTTCAAGACTTTGATTACTCAATGATTATTCAATCATTGCTATTACATAATCTCATGCAAGAAAGTTTTAACAAGCAGTTCTATAACTTAAGATTGCAAAGACATGAAACAGATTTTGATGTGACTAAATTAAGATGACAATGACTAAATTAATGACTTAGTTTAATGAATTAAGACTTTCTAAGATATTGATGATATTAAATTGAGTTAATGACATATTCTATGCTCTGAACTGAGATGATGATCTGACATCATGACATGATTGATTAATGAGAAGATATAAAGCAGCAACTTTGATTAAGATACATGTAATTTAATATATGTATAATGTTTAAACAGTATCATAGTCATAGACTGCATGCACTTAATAAAGAAAAAAAAATTGCTTTTGAAAAAGTATCATGATAAAATCATAAAAGAGCATAAAGAGTGAATTTGCAATGTTAAAATCTCATTTCAAAATACTTTTTGACATTTTAAAAGTAATGAGAAAAAGATTTTATATTGCATAATTTATTTTTAAGAATGAATCAAAGAAGCTTTGATTCAATTATGAAGAAACTATGTTTGCAATTCAGCAAATATGATTCAATTTTATTGACTTTTTTCTTAATTTAATCAAAAACTCAATGAATTGAGATATAAATGTGACTCAACAATATATGAATGCATTGCAACATTCAAATTAAATGATATGAACATTTGTAGTTTATTTAAGCATTCTGAAATATCAACTTTCATTATATAATAATGAGCATAAGTGAACTCATTTATTCATCAAGTTAAGATTTGAGCTGCATGTGATCATTACTAATGTGCAGTTAATTCTCATCACATGAAATGTGTTAATTAATTTTGTCACTTAATTAAAAATCAACTTACAAAAAAAGCATGTCTTGTTATTGAAATAATTTTAAGACAAGAACTTGCATGATTGAGATAAAGTCAACAAAAAAACTCATTTAAAGTAAAAGAAATCTCATTGATTAATTAAACTTGACTTTTTGTCAAAGACAAGCTTGCACACTTTGTCACATTATAGCAAGAATTTGTTCAATATAACATGTTATATATGCAATTGAAAAAATCATTACTTTATTAATTATAAAGATAAAAAGATCAAGAACAAATCAAAAGAATTTGATGTAAATCAAGCATTCATTAATTTAATGTTACATATAAGTCATTTTAAGATTTTGAGAAAAGACAAGCTTTTGACAAATGCTTCAAATCATTAAGAAAAAAACAAGAAGTTTTCTTTGTAAGAACTTTTATATATAAAGAGCATATAATTCAGAAAAATCAAAAGATAGAAATAAAGATTTATATGAATATCAATGTCAAGATGAACATAATTAATCAATGTTTCATCATTAAGCAAAATTTGTTATTGTTGAACGTTGATTTCTCAAGATTTATTTGAATGAATGATTAAAGTGTTTATTATTATGATGTTTATAAGATGTGTTATTGACTAAGAGATAGCTGAAGCATAAAGAAAAAAGATATAAGTATCTTTTATGCTATTGACAAGAAGAAATCTTCTTTAATTCTAAGTATATCAAGTATGCAATTCAAGTGTATTTGAATAAACATGATTATAAAAACATGATGTTTCAACATGAATAAGCACGCATTTGAATTGTTTTTCACATAAACATTTGTGAAAGTTTTACAAAATGAGTCTACTGTATATGCTTTTATCATGATTAACATCATCAAAAAGTTGATCATTAAACATCAAGTGAAAGCAATGAATAATATGATGAATTAAATTACAAATGTGTTCAAAATGCAGACTTTACTCATTGAATTGAAAGAATACAAAGATGTATTCTTGATAGAAAGTGCAGACAAACTGTTGAAATCGTATCAATGATCACTCAATCTAAGAAGCTCAGAGCTGATATGTATGTAATTGTTATTTAGAGATAGTAATAACAGAACATTAAGTGTACAGAAGAGAAGAGAAAACAGACTCTTCTAATATACTCAATGATCTTCGACTGCGCTAAACTCAATTGGTAAATGTGATGAAGAAGATGAAGGCAAAGAGGTGAAGGAAAAAGGTGACGAGATAGATGAAGAGATAGATGACGAAGTAGTCATGAAAGCGCGCGATGCGAGACTCAACTAGGCTTAGCGTCATGACTGACTCTATAGAGTTAGAACTAGTGCTGATCGAGTCGAGCACGTTTGTAACATTATCTTTCTTCTCTGAACATTCATGTTCGCATGAATAGAAAAGAAAATAAAAGCAAAAAACAATTCATTGACTCATCGATTTAGTCAAGCAACTCATCGCTTTTCAATTTAGTGCAACTTATTCGAGTATAGCTTGTGAAATTCGTTCAGAACTTCTTTTGAGTCATCGAATTTTTCTTTATCTGCATAGTATCATTCGTTATTGCGATCTAGTTCATTTCATTTGACCTTGTATTGTAATCGACCTCTATATCGCCTGAAATTCAGTATATCTTCTACCTCTCAGTGCTTCTCATTCTCAATGACTAGAGATCTAGAGAACTTCGCATGTTGACTCAATAGAGAATCATTGAGATAGAGTTGCAGAATCTTTAGACTGAACACTGAGTGTATATATCTCATGCTTGTAGATAGCTGAAGACAATAGAAGGTTTCAACTTTGACTGTAATAGGGTAGAATTCAAGTTGCTTGTCTTCTAGATCTTTGCATGATTTAGTCGTTTTTATGTTTTCAAAGGCTAATCAGACTTGATCATCTACTTCATAGATGACGTCTCTTCTATGTTTGTTCATCTGAGCTTCAGTGATCTGCTTGATCTTTTCTAGTTGTTGTCAATCGAAGGTCAGAAGCTTCTTCATTCAAATGACTATGTCGTCGATCTTTCTAGCCTCAATACGTTGATGAGTGATTTCATAATCAGTTGTATCTGAATCGAAACTCATTCGAGGGTGAAAGTCTTTATTGAAGTAGAAAGAACTCATTGCAATGACTGAGAAGATGTTAGAATTGTCACTGAACTCAATCATTGATAGTCATTTGACTCAGTCATTCTGCATGTAATTGCAGTAGATTCGAAGTTCGCGTTCAACGTTCTGATTGACTCGTTTCGATTGTTCATCAGTTTCTGAGTGATAGATCGTAGATAGATTGATCTTGATCTTTAGTCGTTTGCATAGACTTTGTCACATGATTGATACGAACTGAGAGTCTCGATTCGAAACGATAGAACTAGATAGCTCATGAAGTTGATAGACGTTTCACAGCATGATTCATACCGTTTCTTCGATTGAGATGTTTTCATCGTCTCAATGACAGAGAACATAGTGATGATCTTTGAAAAGGCAACATATGATGATGCAGATAGCATTATAGCCTTCAGATAGAGATAGTTCAGTGATGAAGTTCATAGCTATGTCTTGTCAACGCTGTTGAGAAATAGATAGAGGCTGAAGAAGATCATTTGTATCATCTCTGAGAATCTTGCTTCGTTGACAGGCATGACAGTTTCGAATGTATTGTCTAATAGTTGCTCGATGATCTGATCAATAGTAGAATCGTTGAACTAGGTCAATCGTTCGTCTTATGTCGAAATGTGAGGTTGATGATTGATCGTGAATTTTCTGCAGTAACTCGATATAAAGTTTCTTCGAAACTCATAGTAAACTCTTTTTGAATAGAACGTCATTCACGATCTGACAGTTCTTTAGCTTGATCTCATGCAGAGTCAGCTCATCTTTGACTATGACTTGTCGATACTCGATGCATAGCTCATCAGTCTGATTGACTAGACGTATGCGTTGATAGAGATTAGTCTCATATTGAGATGTGCTGAATATGAGTAGAACGTCAAGTTTGCTTGAAACAACGTTTATTCTATTCGAGATCAATATGATCTGAAAACGTTCATCACGACTCAATTCGAATTCAGAACTATCGATCACAGTCATTCTGATCAGAGCATCGACTTTGTCATTCATTTTACCTGATCGAAAGATGATTTGAAAGTTAAACTTCGATAATATATTCAGATAATTCGCTTGTCGTTTGATCAGCTGTTTGTTTTTCATAAAAGTCTTCAGAGCTTGATGATTCGTAAACATCTGAATAGATAGTTTGATAGTCTCGAGCTCGAGTCGTCAGTGTTCAAAACATCGAATGATGACTAGCAATTTCTTGTCATAGATGTGATAGTTGCACTCAGCTGAAATCATGCTTTTGCTGTAGAAAGTCATCGAATGAAGCACATTTTCGTCGTCATACTGAGACAGAATGTCACTCTTCACATAGTTGAATGCATCTGTTTTCAAAATAGTCTGACGTTTGACATCGAAATGACGTAGAACTGAAGTCGAACTGATCTGTTTCTTTAGATTAGTAAAGACTTCAGCACAGACTTCGTTTCATACGAAAGACGTGTCTTTTTGAATCAGCTGAGTGAACGACTTGACTAGTTTCAAAAAGTTCTTTATGAAACGTCTGTAGAAGTTGACGAAGTCTACAAAGCTCTGCATCTCTTTCAGGTTGATAGATGTAACTCAATTAACTATGACTTTCATCTTGATAGAGTTCATACGAAGATTTTGTTCTGATACAATGATTTCTAAAAAGACTGTTTCTTCAACATTGAACTCGCATTTTCGAATGTCTATCTGTAGATCAGCGTCTCGTAAGCGATCTAGTATCAGTCTGACATGTTGTCTATGCTTCTTTTGAGTCTTGCTGTAGATGAGAATGTCATCTAAATAAGCTTGGCAGAAGTCATTTAGAAAGTTTCATAGAACATCATTCATATATTGCTGAAAAGAGGTCGAATCATTAGTTAATTCAAATGATAACATCTTGAATTTGTAGACTTCTAAAGCGATAATGAACGTTGTATAGTTCTCGCTATCGAAATGCATACGTAGCTTGTTGAAGGTCGAAATGATATTCAATCGAGTTAAATGCTTGCAGTCAATGATCTTGTCAATGATCTCATTTATGAGCGATAAAGAGTAGCGATTTCTTTTGATAATGACATTGAGCTTTCGATAGTCAACACAGAAACGTAGATCATCATTTGCTTTTAAAATGAACAGAACTGATGACGAGTATGAGATCTGACTAGAGATGATATAGCTCTTTGAAAGATTCTCGTTCAGATATTCTTTGATCTTAATAAGCTTGACAGATGACATTCAATATGCTCGACATCTAGAAGAAATTGCATCGTTAGTGAGCTCTATCTTGTGATCATAAGAACGATGAGAAGGTAGCTTATTGATCTGAGCTCGATCAAAGACGTTTAGATAATCTAAATATTTCAAAGATAGCTTGATCTTAATGTCTTCTATGTTCTGAGCAGAGGCATCGATGGTAGAAGAAGCGACGTTTAGAGCGTTCAGCTCGCATTGAGTGTTATAAGCGATTTTTCGATTGATATCTTTCATTGACATAGCGAACACTTCAGTTTTAGCCTTCTTTGACTTCTTTAGTAGTGAATGAAAAGGTGCGGCAGCGATGCTGAACATAGAAAAGTTCTTTTTCTGAGTCATCATAGCTGATCATTGAAGCACTTTGAGAACTGAATTGATGAAAGATGAAGATGAACGAGATCAATTTGACTGTTTAGCTTTAGTCGAAACAGATAAGATCGAAATGAGCTTATCTAATCGATTCGAAAAAACGATCTCATCATGTCGCATATCTAATAATAGGTCGTTTTTATTCATTCACGACTTTTCTAGTATGATCTTGTGATGATCAATATCAGCTATTAACATTGAAACAGTCAGCTTTTTATGATCTTCAATGATCAGATTTGATAAGATCTTATGAATAATGATCTTCTTCGTCAGCTTGTCATCATATTCTCGTATAAGCTTCTCTTTTGCCAGTGAAATTGATTGAATTTCGAGCTTCTGACATATCTGATCGACTAGCTTGATGTGAACTAGAGCGTAGATCGCAGAGTCACTATCTATCAGAGATCGAAGTCGATAGAACTGATCTTGTGAAGACAGCGTTGCATCAATTAGAAAAGACTTGTCGAAGTAGTTCTCTTTGATAGATGAAACTTCGTCGACTAAATTGCACAGAGATATGATCTTCATCTCTTCAATGACTTTGAAAGAGCTGACTAGTTTTTTGATTTCAAGTTCGAGCTTGAAGAACGATCAAATTCATCATCTAATGCATTAATACGAAGTCTATTCGAGCACTCTTTGAAGATATGATCTGACTTATGACATACGAAGCAGTTTTCGATTAGTAGATCGTTTTCCTTGATGCTAGTATCTTTGACGCTAGCTCAAACTGAGTTTCGCGATTTTGACGTATCAATCATCTTTGTTAATTCGATTTTATGAGTAGTGACTCTGACTGATTTCGAGACAAGTCGAGCTTTTGCAGATGATTCTTTATTCTTCTGCTTCTTCATGACTCGTACTTCATTGTCAAAATGAATGAGAAATGATCGAATCTTCTGAATGAAGTGAAGCTCTGATTGATTTGCTCAGGTCAATCGAAGTCGAGAATTGATCTTCTTCTTCAGATCAGAAAGCAGTTGCTTATCATTGTATTTCAGATAGGTGAATAATTGCTGAAATTCAGCAAAGAACTCACTGAATTTCTTGATTCTCTGAATCAGTTCTTCGTATTCTCTACGAACATTCTTTTCTTTATTCGAATCATCAAACATATCGACTAGCTCTTTCAGAACTTCTTTGACCGTCTTGTAGAGATTGATGCTATCAGAATTACGTCAAGCTCGAGTGACTTTAGCTGCTGAATCGACTAAGCGAGAAAATACATAGTTCAGCTTGAATTGTTCATTTGAAAAGAAGTCAGCGTTAATTGACAGCTTGTCTTTGACCTTTTCATGCCAGTTCTTTCAGATAGACTCTTTACTATCAGAAAAGAGTGAAGAATCAGATATCTTTTGAGTTCTAGAACGTTCAGAGAAGATGAACAGCGTTGATTCAGATGTAAATTCTCTAGCTTGTTGTAGTAGTCTAGCTTTCAACTCTTTCATGCGTGCCTGTAAGACTTCTATAATCTGAGAGAACGATGATTTCATTGTTGTAGAAGATGTTGTTTCGATGAAAGAAAGAGTAGATTCATTATTGGTTGAAGAATTGAAGAGTTCGTTAACTTCAAAAGCGTTGAATGAAGAAGCTTCGAAAAAACGAGCTTGAAAACCTTCGAAACGCTCTTCGATAGCTCATCTAGGCATGAGGTAATAGAAGAATAAACAGATCGAGCGAAGAGCGACACTCGACAGTAGATAGTTAGGCGAATGAGGTGAGATTTGAGTGATTATCTAGCAATCAGCGAAGATTCTTTATCGCTAGTTCTATTAATTCGATTGAGCAGTGCGTACTGAATGAGCTGAAGCTTTCTAGCAATCTAAATCAACTGCTACGAGCTGTTTGATTCTATAGACTCTCTGATGTCTGTTCTGTCTAGCTGTGTTTTGCGTAGATCATCAGGTAAACGAATTTCTTTAGACTCGATTCATCTGACGAGTATGTTGAATGAGTAATAGTTATCTGTATCGTAAGATAAACGAACACTTAATGTAATGTTGAGATCATATCAATGATCATTCAATCTAAGAAGCTCAGAGCTGATATGTATGTAATTGTTATTTAGAGATAGTAATAACAGAACATTAAGTGTACAGAAGAGAAGAGAAAACAGACTCTTCTAATATACTCAATGATATTCGGCTGCGCTAAACTCAATTGATAAATGTGATGAAGGGAATGAAGGCAAAGAGGTGAAGGGAAAAGATGACGAGATAGATGAAGAAGTAGATGACGAAGTAGTCATGAGAGTGCGCGATGCGAAACTCAACTAGACTTAGCGTCATGACTGACTCTATAGAGTTAGAACTAGTGCTGATCGAGTCGAGCACGTTCGTAACACAAACTGTCTTTGCATGAAAAACATGATCATGCAATCAAAATCATTGCAAAGTCATTATATGAATTATTATATAATTTGTCAAACACAGAATTAACAACTTTGAGACAGTATTTAAACAATGTTTTAGTGAAAGAATGAATTAAGCACTTCGTCAGCTCAACTGATGCGTTTATTTTATTCATTCTCAAAAAGAATGATAGTTTTCATTTATGCATGAACTATTGAAATCTGAATAAGATCATTGTTAAAAATCATCATTCACTGTCTTTAATTAGTGAAACTTTAAACAAACTTAATAAAGTCAAGCAGTTCATTAAGTTAAATTTGAAGAATATTTATCATCATTTCAGAATTCAATGTAAAGATGAGTAAAAAATAATGTTTTGTACTTATTATGATCACTTCAAATATATAATCATGTTGTTTAATTTGATCAATGTGTTTATCATCTTTCAAACTTATATTAATAAAATTTTAACAAAGCTTTTAAATGACTTTTATATTATTTATTTAAATGACATTCTAATCTTTTTCATAAAGAAGACTGATTATGTAAATCACATAAAGCAGATTCTGAAAAGACTAAGAAAGTTCAAGCTATATGCTAGCTTGAAGAAGTGTGAATTCTTCATCATCAAAGTGAACTTTTTAAAGTTTATTATATTCATTGAAGATGTTTTGATGAACTCAAGTAGAATAAACATCGTCAAAACGTGACTCAGATTGAAAATGTATCAAGAAATACAAATTTTTCTGAGATTTGTCAATTTCTATCAACATTTTATACATCACTACTTTCAGATAGCAAAGTCTTTAACAGGATTGCTGAGAGATAATGTAAAAGATGTAAAAATGAGCTCATTTATATGATTGAACAAAGTGAAACAAGCTTTTAATCAGCTTCATGATGTCTTTATTGTTAAAGATTTGTCTAGAGTGAGTCAGATAGAAATATCATTTAACTAGAAGATAAATGCTAAGAAAGAAAGATAGTTACAAAAAAGAAGCTGACTACATATGTGTGTTTCTCAGTCAACGCTAGACTCAATAGAAACTAGTTAAGATGATGAAGCAAGAATAAATCTGACAAGACTAGAAGACTGAGTTTGACAAGACTAGAATCATGACATTATTTTCTCTCTTTGACAATTCATGTTTGCATGAATGTATTTTCTGCTTGACTTAATTGATTGTTCAATCTGTTAAATCATAATTGATTGAATTGTTGATTAGCGCGATTTGTTCAAGTATCAAATATGAAAATCATCAATGATTTTCTGAGTGTTTATAAATTCGTCGTCATCAGCGTTGTATCAATTAAAATCATTGTCATAGTCATTTCATTTGACTCTATATTGAAGTTGTCTTTGATATCAACGAAAATTCAATATATTATTGATTTCTCACTTGTTTTCATCGTTTATCACTATTGAATCTGAAGATTCATTCTTTTGATCAGACAAGAAATCGTTGACGACAAAGCGAAGCAGATCAGAATGAAATACATCATGAACATGCATAGACTCTAATAATTTCAGTTTATATGAAGAGTCGATGAAATCTAGATTGATGAAAGAATCAAGCATTTTGTCATTTAGCTTCTTGAAAGATCTCACTGTAATGATGTTTCTTTCATTCAGAAACATCTTTGATTCAATTTTATAATCAACTTCTTTTCTATACTTATTGACTTGTTTCATCATGTTAGAGATCAGCATAGAGCGAGTCAATATAAATGTCATTTAACTAGAAGATAAATGCTAAGAAAGAAAGATAGCTACAGAAAAGAAGCTGACTACATATATGTATTTCTCAGTCGACGCTAGACTCAATAGAAACTAGTCAAGATGACGAAGCGAGAGTAGATTTGACAAGACTAGAAGACTGAGTCTGACAAGACTAGAATCATGACATTACTCTTCTTCTTCAACGATTCATGTTTGCATGAATGTATTTTCTGCTTGACTTGATTGATTGCTTAATCATGATTTCACAGACTCAGATCTTTAGCGCGATTTGTTCAAGTATCAAATATGAAAATCATCAATGATCTCTTGAGCATTCATAAATTCGTCGTCATCAGCGTTGTATCAATTGAAATTATTGTCATAGTCATTTCATTTGACTCTATATTGAAGTCGTCTTTGATATCAACGAAAATTCAATATATTATTGATTTCTCACTTGTTTTCATCGTTTATCACTATTGAATCTGAAGATTCATTCTTTTGATCAGACAAGAAATCGTTAACGACAAAGCAAAGCAGATCAGAATGAAATACATCATGAACATGCATAAACTCTGATAATTTCAGTTTATATGAAGAGTTGATGAGATCTAGATTAATGAAAGAATCGAGCATTTTATCATCTAGCTTCTTGAAAGATCTTGCTGTAACGATGTTTCTTTCATTCAGAAACATCTTTGATTCAATCTCATAATCAACTTCTTTTCTATGCTTATTGACTTGTTTCATCATTTGTTTTCATGTTTTGACTAGTGACTCGCAAGCAAACTTCAGTGTTTTGTTCATATGTTCAGATATATTCTTGACTTTAGTTGTCTGCAAGCGTTCATGAGAACTTTCATATTTAATGACATCGAGTTCAAAGCTCATACAAGAATGAAAGTCTTTGTTTAGAAAGAAAGAAATTGAGAAGATGACTGAGAACAAAGCATTATTGTCAATGAACTCAATCATGAGTAGTAGCTTAGCTCAGTCATTCTGCATGTACAAGCAGAAGAATCAAAGATATCTTTCAACATTCTGATTGACTTATTCACTTTGATCATTGATCTGAGAATGATAAACTGTGAAAAGTTGAAGATTAATGTCTAGTCTTTTGCAAAGCGACTTTCATAGAATGAAGGTAAATTGAAAGTCTCAATTCAAAACAATGAAATTGAGTAAATCATGTATTCAATATATTCACTGAAGCATTAGCTCAGCTGTTTTTTCAGCTGTGATTTTCTCGTCATCAGTGAAGCAAGAAATATAATGTCGTTTCTTTGTCAGTCTACATATCACTGTTAGTATGATGTTTTTGCCTTTTGAAAAAGATAAGTCGATGATGAAATTCATGACTATGTTCTTTCATTGCTGTTCAAGTATGAATAAAGAATGTAGTAGTTTATTGAATTTATTTCGAGAAGTCTTTGATCGCTGACAAATGTAACAGTTTCAAATATATCTGTTAGAGATCGATTTAGAGCGAGTCATAGAGATGTCATTTAACTAATAGATAAATGCTAAGAAAGAAAAGTATCTACAGAAAGAAACTCAATTCTTATATGTGTATTTCTCAGCTCTGTGCTAGACTCGATTGAGTTGACGTCTTACACATATGATGCAGAGTCTCATTGACATCATCTATAAATCAGATTCTCGCTAGACTCGATTAGAATGAAATCAGGCGAAAACTAGGCGAAGAATAGACGAAGACTAGAATCATAACATTACTCTTCTTTCTTGACTATTCATGTTCGCATGAATGTTATTTTCTAGTGCGCTTTTCTTGAATATTTGATATGAAAGTCGTCAATCATCTCTTGAGCGTTCATAAACTCGTCGTCGTCAGCGTTATATCAGTTGAGATCGTTGTCATAGCTCTTTCATTTGACTCGATATTGAAGTCGTCTTCGATATCGTTGAAAGTTCAATATATCGTCGATTTTTCATTCGTCTTCATCGTTTATCACTATTGACTTCGAAGATTCATTCTTTTGACTAGACAGAGAGTCATTAACGACAGAACGAAGAAGCTCTGAATGAAATACATCATGTATACGCATAGTCTCTGATAGTTTCAACTTATAGAATGAGTCAACAGACTCAGTGATCTGAAATGAGTCGAGCATTTTGTCATTCAATTTTTTGAAAGATCTTGCTGTAACAATGTTTCGTTCATTCAGAAACATCTTTGATTCGATTTTGTAATTGATCTTCTTTCTATGCTTATTAGCTTGATTTATCATTTGTTCTTGTGTTTTGATCAGAGCTTTGCGAGCGAAGATCAGTGTCTTATTCATGTGATTGAATATATCTTCGACTCGAGCGATTTGCAGACGTTCGCGAGTGCTTTCATACTTGATGATGTCAGAGTCGAAGCTCATACAAGAATGAAAGTTCTTGTTCATGAAGAAGAGAATCAAGAAAATGACTGAAGACAAGATGTTATTGTTGACAAACTCAATCATGAATAGTCACTTGAATCAGTTGTTCTGCATGTATGAACAGAAGAAACGAAGATATTGCTCGACATTCTGATTGACTCGTTCGCTTTGATCATTGATCTGAAGATGATAAATGATGAACAATCAAAGAGAAATGCTCAGTCATTTGCAAAGAAACTTTCAAAGAATGAAGATGAACTGAGAATCTTGATTGAATACAATGAAGCTTGATAGATCGTGAGTTCAATATACTCATTGAAGCAACATTTCAGCTGTCTTTTTGACTGTGATATCTTCATCATCAGTGATGCAAGAAATATAATGTCTTTCTTTCAACAATCTGCAGATGACAGTCAGAATAGTGTTGTAGTCGTACGAATCAGATAGATTGATAATGAAGTTCATGACTATGTTCTGTCATCGCTGTTCAGATATTGATAGAGGTTGAAGCAAGTCATTTGATTTATTTCTAGATGTCTTTGATCGTTGACAAACATAGCAGTTTTGAATATATCGATCTACTGTCTTTCGCATGAATGATCAATAGTAGTTTCGTTTGATGATATTCATCATTCTAAGAATATCGAAATGATCTATTGAGAGTTGATCGTGCATCTCACGAATCAGATTCATTTGCAGAAGTTCATTAAACGAGATTCATAGCTGACTGTCTTTGTATAAGATTTCATTCTGAACTCGACAATTCTTCAGCTTGATATCTTTGCATTGTGCTTCGTCTCTTGCTATTGCTTCGCGAAGTAGCGTACAATTCTCGTCGATCTCATTAGTCTCAAGAATCTGTTTATAAATTGATTCACTGATGTTCTTCTCTAGATCAGCAATTTTCATTCGATTCGAAGTCAAAATAGTGATTCATTGATAGCAAACGCGCTCATCTTCTGAATTTCTAGACACGACGTCAGCTTGACAAGTTAATGCATCGATCTTGATGTTTTGTTTGTCAGATCGATACATTATTCTGAAGTTGAAGTCAGCGAGCTTCTGAACTCAGCACATCTGACGTCTGCTCAGCTCTTTGTCTTTCATTAATGAGATGAGTGCTTGATGATCGATGAACATCTTGATAGAAATGTCGATCAGCTTCAGTTCAAATCATCAATGTTCAAAAGCTCAAATTATGATCAGCAGTTTCTTATCATATATCTCGTAGTTGCACTCAGCAAAAGACATGTTCTTGCTATAGAAAGCAATTGAATGTAGTACTTCTTCGTCATCATATTGAGAGAGAACTTCGTCGTTTACGTAGTTGAATGAGTCAGTTTTCAGAATAGTCTCATGAGTCTGATCAAAGTGACGAAGTATAAAAGTCTCAGTCATACATCTCTTCATGTGATCGAATGCAGTCTGACAAGCCTCATTTCATTCAAATATGATCTTCTTTTGAGTGAGTTGAATCATTGAACGAACAATCTTTGAAAAGTTCTTGATGAAGCGTCGATAGAAATTGCAGAAGTCAATGAAGAACTGCATCTGAATGAGGTTATTGAGTGTAGATCAATCAACTACTGCTTGTATCTTTCGTGAATTCATCTTAAGTCTCTCGATTGACATCAAAAGTCTCAAAAAGATGATTTTCTGAACATGAAACTTGCATTTATCGATGTCTATCTGTAGATCAGCTTCTCGTAGTCTATTCAAGATCAATCGTACATGTCACTTGTGTTTCTTCAAGATCTTGCTGTAGATGATAATGTCATCTAGATAGATCTGACAAAACTGATGAAGATATTCAAACAGCACGTCGTTCATATAGTGTTGATAGAACGTTGATTCGTTGATTAATTCAAAGAGCATTACATGATATTTGTATGAGTCGAAGAAGGTGATAAAGATAGTCAGATCTTCGCTATCTGAGTGCATTCGCAGTTTATTGAACGCGACAATGATGTTCAATCGAGTCAGATATTTGCTTTCTTGTATACGAGCGAAAGTCTCGTCTATCAAGAGCAAAGAATAGCGATCTCGTTTGATCAAAGCATTGAGCTTTCTGTAATCGACGCAGAAACGCAGACTTTCGTCTTTCTTTTCAGCGAACAAGATGAGCGAGACGTATGATGCGAAGCTGAAGAAAATGAACTCTTTGTTCAGATGTTTGATCAGATACTTCTTTATCTTCTGAAGCTTGTGATCGAACATCTGATATAGTCTGCTTCGCGAGAGTGTTTCTTCATCGATCAACTCAATTTTGTGATCATAGAAATGATGCGATGATAGCTGATCGATCATTGCTCGATCGAAGACATCTAGATAGTTGTGATATTCAGAAAGAAGCTTGATCTTGACTTGCTCGAGAGCTTCAGCGTGAAAAAGCTCATGCAGATTCACTTCTTCAGACTTGTTTTCAGCTGTAGTTATGAGTCGATTGATTTTCAAGACGATAACAGCAAAGATCTTGACATCTGAACGTTTGACTAACATTCTATATGTCGCTGTCTCTATCATTGCTATGTTCGTTGAACCTGACGTCGATTTAGAAATTTTGACGCTAGTTAAAGTTTCGTCGCGCGATTTTAACTGTTCAATCGAGCTCTTCTTTTGACTGAAAGAGAGTGATTTCTGACTGAATTGAGAAATAACGAAAGTGAAAGATCTCTTTAGTATATGAGTAGAAGTCAAGCTCTTCTGTTTCGTGATTGTTCTATGACTTGAGAGTAGAACAATCGATTTCTGACTAGAAATGAAATTCGAAAATCGAAGAAAATTGATTTGCATATCTATTACTAGATCGATTTTGTTCATTCATGTTTTTTCAAGAATCATTTGATGTTGATCTAATCGAGTGATCAACATAGAAGCTGTGTCAATCGTATGATCTTGAACAGTCAGATTCGAATAAATGACATGAGTAATGAGTTTCTTAGCATAATGATCGTCAAATTCTCGAATTGACTTCGCTTTGATCAAAGTCAGAGACTCGATTTGCAACTGATCACAAACAATCTGCGCGATCACTTCATCAATGA
>JAABUU010002600.1_pt1 | contig 25205 bp, 38 predicted proteins | sample 5559301 | NCBI WGS metagenome assembly JAABUU01 (sample SAMN10711884, study PRJNA513360) | rock metagenome | isolation source: Antarctica rocks | place: Antarctica: Victoria Land, Richard Nunatak white | reverse complement strand
AAGCGGCCAACGCGCGCGGTTGATGACAGTCGATCACAAGCTCCGTAAACCTGCTGGCCATAAGTCCTCCTGATTCGCTCTAGCACGCGCCAATCGCGTGGCACACTGCTATTGTAGAGGAAATGTGATCCATGCCCCGAATGGTTGCGGCAACCGCACCACGCTGCACCTGCTTCCGTCGGTGCATTGCCGCAAGCGCAACCCTGCCGCCTCGAACAAACAAGAGATCAGGTATCTTGCTCTGATGATGGCGCAGCGCCGAGTTGGCGTAAGAGGCCCAGTGTGTCCTGATTGCTCCACAACTCCGTGAGCTTGCCGTCGACGATGCGGATGAAATCCATCCCTGTTAACGTCACGCGCTTCCCGGTCGGCGCGATGGCCCCGAATGACCCCTGCTGGGTCCCCTGGATGGTGAAGCGGAAGGCGACTATGTCTCCCTCGCCGATCACCTGTTCCACCGCCACAGTGGCGTCCGGGAAGGCCGCCCGGAAGGCCGCAACCTCGCGTTTCACCCCCTCGGGTCCAGGCACCGCCTCCGGGTGCGTGTGATCGACGAAATCGGCGGCGATGATTTCATCCGCTAACGTCCCCTCTCCCATGGCGTAGAGATTCACATACCGGCCGACGAGCGCTTTGTTCGCAGCCACTCCCATCACATCACCCCCCTGTTCTCACCTTCCTTTTCACCGACACGACGCACATCGCGTACCGCCCATCAACCTGGTCGGATGAGAACTTTGCGCCCGGCGCGACCATCGCCCCGAAAGCTCTCGCGGTATACGGTATAGTGTGCATAGGGGACGGCACCACACGCCGCCGCGTCGCCTGGCGGGAAAAGCCGCCATAGACTAGACAAGGTCAGACAAGGACAACGTCGTGACGGGGCGCGCGCGCCAGGCCGCACGCACGAGCGCGGGGGCGCTCGCGCTCGCCTGCATCCTGGTCTACAGCCTGGGACAGGCCGCGCTCACCACAGCCGGCGACGCGCGGCCGCGTGCGAGCGGAGCGTCAGCGGGGCTCCCGACGCCGATGCCCGCCGATGCGTGCGTTGCCGCAGGGACGACGCTCAATGTCGTCATCCGTTTCTACCTCGCCATCGCGCGGCATCAGGATCGCGCCGCCTATGGGTGCCTCGACGCGGGCCAGCGGCGGGCAGTCCACCACACCTGAGCGGGCAGCGCCAGCGCCGTCATCATCACCCTCGCGGGACTCGATTCACAGTATATGCGCAAGACCCACGACCGGTACTACTCCTGGGACGCAGCACCGCCACGGAGCCTAGCCTGAGCCTACTCCCCTGTCTCCCCGTCGATCCGCTCCCGCAGCACGTCGGCGTGGCCGTTGTGGCGCGCATACTCCTCGATCAAGTGAATCATGATCCAGCGCAGGGTGACGGTCTCCCTGTCCCAGGGCCGAGGGCGAGCTGCGGGCTGATCCAGCGTCGGCGCCGAGGAGGCGTTCCGTCGGGAGGTCGCGCACGTCTGCTTCCATCGGCGCAGCACCTCATCAGCATCGTGCTTGTTAAGGTCGTCCCACGGATCTTCACCGTCGTACACGGCCGATCCAGAGCCACCAAGGAGAACGGTGTCGAACCAATAGCGCTCGGCTCCGGCAAGATGGCGTAGCAAACCCAGCAGCGTCATCGGTGACGGCGGAACTGCCGCTGTCTTCAATTGGTCCGGCGTCAATCCGGAGCATTTCCACTCGAGTGTTTGCCGATGATAGTCCAGAAAGGCTTCTAACAGCTCGCGTTCGCTCCCCTTCGCCGGAGGCGCGGTCCGCTGGAAATCTGCGCTCACATCGCCGCTCCTTTCGCTGTGCGCGGAGTGTTAGCTGACGAGGACAAGATCCAGGAGAGCACGACAAAGTCGGGAGTATCGCACCAGGCGCGCGCTCATGGTCGTTCGGTGGGTCCCTCGTGGCCCCACGCCCTGCACGGTCCGACGGCGTCAAGGACGTGGACGATGACTCGTCCATACCCCCGTCTTTGTGGCGCTCTCCTCATTCGGTCAGGACCAGCCGGCGCCGGCCGTCGATGAGCTCCCGTACCACGTCGAGATGACCGGCGTGGCATGCGGTCTCCGTCATCACATGCAGGATGATTTCCCGCAGATTGTGCAGCCGCCAGTCGCCGAAAAGTTCGGGGGGCCACCAGGCCGGTGCGGTGTCCAGAGGAGTGGCGGTGATGATGGCGTTCGCGCGGTCTATCTCCTGGCGGTACACATCGAACACGGCCGCAGCCGGCACATCCGAACCGACGTGCCAGGCGTCGTCGGGGGCTGCGGCCAGTCCGTCGATGACGGTCTGCTCGCCGGCGACAACGCCGCGGAACCAGAACCGCTCGACATCCAGGGCAAGATGCCGGACCAGTCCCAGGCAGGTCCACCCCGACGGCAGGACCGGCCGCCGGAGGGCGTCCTCATCCAGACCCTCCAGGATGCCACGCACATGTTCACGCTGGGCGCTCAGGTAGGACAGAAGCGTCGTGCTCTCCCTATCCCGTGTCGGTTGTGACATCGCGTCCTCCGTTGTGGTGGGCGGGGCTGGGTCACCGACCCGATCATCGGCTACGTGCGCGATGACCCCTCGCCTGCGACTGGTGCGACTCGGCGCGGCCAACGACCGGCCACGCCCGTACTATAGCACGGATAGTCTCCCAGAACTTCTCGCATCTTGCGCTGTTCGCGGTACCCCCGGCGCGTCCCTACGCCAGGAGGCGTCGGTCCACCAGGAGGAATGGGTAAGCGCGCATGAGTCCTGGGTTACGTCGAAAGGTCCGAGACGGCTAGCCACCGACAATCGGCAGCGGGCCATCCTCTGGCCTGCGCGACGGCCCCATCTGGCTTGTCCTGACCGATAAGGACATCGCCCAGATAATGGCGGGTCGCTAGAAGGAAAATGCGCGCTAGGGAGCAGTGCAAAACGAGCTAGGCGCGCCACCCGCCGGGTGGCAGGTGAGCCGCCAGCCTGCATAACGATACAATTCCTGTGCTAGCGACGAGGAGCCGGTGCAGCAGGCGCCACTGACAGCCCAGGTCACTCAAAGCAGTTCGCCGATGTAATCCTTGCGCCCGGGGCTCTCATGATGTCACCGCCGTTGTCGTGGCGCGCTTAGCCGCTTGCGTGCGCTTGGTGGTGGCGCTGGTAGCGTAGACGGCGATGCCCTCCACGCGTGCGTCGAGGGCGGCGTAGCCCTCGATGATGGCCGTGTCCGCGGGGTCGGCGGCGAGGGCCTCGGCGATCTTGCCCCACTGTTTGCGGGCGACGAAGACGGTGTAGCGCGTGCCGGCGGGCGGCTCCGGCAGGCCCTTGGGCAGGTCCGGCACTTTCTCGCTCACGAGGGCGACGGCGACGGCCTGGCCCTGCTCGACGGACGCGCCGGGCCAGCCGATGACGGTGATCTTCACGGTGGTTGCGAGGGGGGCCACTACCCCAGGGTAAAGGAGGCTAGGCGGGTGCAATATCCCCCCGATGTCGCCCGTAAAATGTGCAATATCGGGCCTATCATCCCTGTCGATGATAGGCTCGTCGCGAGCGGGCGATATTGCATGCTGACAGAGGCGCGGTGACGGCTCTCAGGACACCAACGGGAAGAGGTCGAGGCCGGCGCGAGCGGCGGCTTTGGCGAGGTCGAGGCGAAAGAAAGGGTCGGCGAGGGCGACGGGGAGGCTGGGGAGGACGCGCTGGTAGACCTGGGCCTGGCCGGCGCGGATGAGGCGGCGCAACTGGTGGGCGCCGTAGCGCGCCTGCTCGCTCGGGCTCCCCTCGCAAACGGCCACGAGCGCGGGGAGATCGTGGGCGGCGACGAAGCGAACCAGGCGGTCGGGCGTCAGGGTGCCGGCCTCGGCGGCGCGGAGGTGCCCGGCGACGAGGACGAGGAGCGCCACGGCGGCGCGGTCGTTCCAGCCCGGTAGCCCGATCGGTGGCCGACGCGTCGGCCCCATCAGGCGCCGTCCCCGTCGTCGTCGTCGTGGGGTGCGGTGGCCGGGCAGGCGGCGCGCCAGGGCGGGAGGGTGCTGTAGTCCGCCTCCCGGTCGAGGGTGGCATCAGGCACATGGTCCAGGGAAACGGCGTTGGTCTCCTCGTCGGCGGGCGCGTTGGCGGGTGTGGGCAGGGCGCGCCACGCGGTGCCGCGCGCGGTAGTACTCCTCGGCGTTCCGGGCCAGCCGCGCGTTCTGCTCAGCGTGGAAATACTCGTCCTCGGCGACGCGGCCGTCCCGGTTGGCGTACTCCTGAGCGTGGTGCCGCAGGTCGACCAATTGCGCGACCACGGCGTCCTCGCAGGGTTCGACCAGCCCCGCGCTCGTCGCCGCGCCATAGTCCTGGCTGTCCTGATGGAAATGCTCGAAGCAGGCGTAGCGTGCGCGCGCCCGCGCGGCCGCCTCCGGGTCCACCCGGTCCAGGTAGCCGATGACCGCCTCGATCGAGCCGTACAGGCTGTAGAGATCGAGCCCGTAGAAGCCAGCCGGCCGCGCCTCAGAGGGATGGGCCTGGTTGTACGCGCGCAACCAGTCGATGAACGCGCACACGACGGTATTGCGCCACATCCAGGTCGGGAAGCGCGTGAAGCCGGCCAGGGCGGCCTCGGCGCTGGCGTCGCCGCCGGCGCCCCGCACATAGCAGTTGACGCGGTAGGCGTCCGGCCAGTCGGCCTCGACGGCCACGGCGCTGAAGCCCTTCTCCGCGATCAGCCGCTGGGTGAGCGCGGCGCGCTCAGCATAGAACTCGTGCGTGCCGTGCGAGGCTTCGCCCACCAGCACCACACGGGCGTCGCCGATCAGCTCTAGCAGCGGGTCATAGTCCGCGGCGACGCCCGTGAGCGGCAGGGCGGCGTCGCGCAGCATCTCCAGCAGCATCGTAGCGGTCACGATCATGTCCTCCGTTCGTTCGTTTCGCTCCGCGTTTCCGTGCCGGGCGCGGTCCCCTGCCACGCGCGCGCCAGCAGGTCGTGGACCTCCGCGTCAGTGGTCTGCGCAAAGTCCGTGTACCAGAGGCCGACCGCATAGAAGGGCTCTGGGGTGCGGGCACACACGATTTCGTCCACGTCCGCGCGGAACGCGTCGCAGGTCTCGGGGGCCGCGACGGGGACCGCGACCACAATGCGTGCAGCCGCCTCGGCGCGCAGGGCGGCGACGGCGGCGCGCATGCTTGCCCCGGTCGCCAAGCCGTCGTCGACCAGGATCACCGTGCGGCCGGCGATCTCCGGCGACGGGCGGTCGCCGCGGTAGGCGCGCTCACGCCGCGCCAACTCCTCTGTTTCGCGCGTGGTGACGGCCTCAATGGTGTCTGGGGTGATGTCCAGAGCGCGGACCACCTCCGCGTTGAGTACGCGCACGCCACCCGAGGCGATGGCGCCCAGGGCTAGCTCCTCGTGGCCGGGGACGCCGAGCTTGCGCACCAGGAAGACGTCCAACGGCGCGTCCAGGGCACGCGTCACCTCAAAGGCGACGGGGACGCCGCCGCGCGGCAAGGCGAGCGCCAGCACACCGGGGTGCCCCGCATAGGCGGAGAGCTTGGTCGCGAGTTGGCGGCCTGCCTCGTAGCGGTCGCGAAATGGTCGCGGCCTGATCTCTCGGGGCTCGACGACGCCTTCCGCGCTATCCATGCCGTCGTGTTCGATCGTCATCCGCGCGGCGCTCCCGTGTCTGTGGCCTTGGACGTCGGGCGCGCGGCCAGCATGCGGTCGGTGCGGTCGCAACGCCAGAACTCCTCCGCGTACGGCAGCCCGATGAACAGGCCCACCGCCGCCAGGTTGCCGACCACAGAGCGCCGCGAGAGCAAGCCGGGGCGCTTGGGCCGCAGCGCGAAGCGGGCTGGCTCCGGGTCGCGCCCCACCAGCGCCCGCGCCTGATCCCCGTGCAGACACAGCAGCAGCGAGGTGACCATGAACGGGAGCACCTCCAGGAAGCTATGGATGTGCTGCTCGGTGGGCGTGACCTCCCGGCGGGCCTCGGCGTAGGCGACATCCCCATACGCTGTCGCCTCGTGTGTGAAGAACGTGACGACCACCACCGCGAGGACCAGTGCGTCGATTTCCAGGAACAGGCCCATCAGGATGGGCAGGCCGAGTTCGGCCATCATCAGCGCGTGGATCGCGGACTCATGGGTCCCAGAGGTCTCCTCAATCTTGGTCTTACGGTGGCGCTGCCCGTCGAGGAGGCCCGCCCCGATCCACACGGGCAGTGCGACATAGAGCAGGTAGCGGCGCGTCGCCCGCTCCACGCCCAGCGTGCGCACCACATCCTCAACGTCGGACGCGATGCCCGGAACGTCGGACGCGATGCCCGGTGTGTCCAGCCCGTCCCCCCGTCGCCGACGCGGGAGGAAAGGGCCGAAACGGACAGGTCGTATCTTCCTCACGGGACGGTGCTCCTTAGCGGTGTAGCCGACGATATCAGGTGTGCCACCGATCGGACAGGCGGCACACCGTGTGCCGTCCCGCCGCGCCGGAGAACGGGGCGCGTCCGCCCGTCACAGCGGGAGGAGGGGCGGGTGCGGCCAGCCCATGCGGCCCACTTGTGCGGCCGGCACGGCGAGCACCACCCGGCCACAGCGCAGGGCACGGATGGCCGCGTACGGCACGTAGAGGTCGCGCCGCCAGGGGCGATCAATCAAGAGGGCGCCGGGGGCGAGGCCCTTGACGGCGCCGATAGGCAGCCCGTCGGCGCCCAGGACCTCCACGCCCAGCGCCAGGGCGACGGATCGGTTCACCATCATGTGTCTCCATGGAGCGGTAGCGAGATAGATATCATGCATCGCTAGGACAAGATGTGTGCCAGGCATCATCGCCACCCGCTCGCGATACCCCGCGGCTGGAAATGCCCACCGCCCGACCCGGCTCAGGCGAGGGACACGATGCGCAGGCGGCGCGCACCCGGCTGAGCGTCAGGAGTCCGGGCGCGGGGAAGACCTGGGCGCTGGTCCGGTCGGCTGTCCGACCTCCCGCCCCTGTCCCCGCACACCCTCCACCCAGGGGGCGCGACAGGCGCACGGGACGCGCGCCCGTCGCGTGGGTAGCGTCACCCTCTCTTGGCAGCGGGGAGGTGCCGGGGAGTGAGGGCTGGCCAGGGATCGGCGTCTCCGGGACGGGCGGCCGCCCTGGGAGATCGGGCGTGCCCGGCAGCGGCGGCTGACCGGGGATAGAGATGCCCGGAGGCTGGCCGGGGATTGGCGTTTCTGGATAGGGCGGTTGACCGGGTAGAGAGGGCTGATCAGGACGTTGTGGACTGTCCGGGTAGTGGATGCGTGGCGTCACCATTGGTCTCCTCCTTGTCTCTTACCGCCCCCGCGTGACACCGGGGCGGCACTTCTGCCTGCGGGAGGGGCGTTGTTCCCTCAACGGGCCTGGGCCAACATCTCCTCACGTTTAGCGGTGATCGTCTTGGTCAAGTCATCGAAGGAATCGGCGAACTGCCGCACGCCGTCCCGCTGCAACTGCTCCGTCACCGCGTCCAGGGAGATCCCGCCCGTTCGATCGCGGCGAACGCGCGCCGCGCCCCCGCCACATTCCGATCCACCGTGCGGGCGACCTGGCCGTGGTCGAGGAAGGCGTCGATGGTCGCCGGCGTCATCGTGTCCACAGTCGCGGGGCCGATCAACTGCTCGGCGTAGAGGATGTCCCGGTAGGCGGGGTTCTTGGTGCTCGTGCTGGCCCATAGGCACCGCTGCGTCCTGGCCCCCTGGCGCGCCAACGCCTCCCAGCGCGGGCCGGAGAAGATCTCCTGATAGGCGGCGTAGGCGAGCTTCGCGTTGGCGACGGCCACCGTGCCGCGCAGCGCGGCGATCTCCCCTTTCTTGCCCTCGTCGTCGGTCCGCGCGATTAACGCATCCAGTTCCTTGTCCACCGCCGTATCGACGCGGCTGACGAAGAACGAGGCCACCGAGGCGATTCGGTCGAGGGGCTGCCCCATGGTGGCGCGCTGCTCCAAGCCGGCGATGTACGCCTCGGCTACCTGATGGTAAGCGTCGAGCGCGAAGACGAGCGTCACGTTGACGTTAATCCCCTCACTAATGGCGTGCTGGATGGCGGGGATACCCGCGGATGTGCCGGGGATCTTGATCATCACGTTAGGTAGGTCCAGATAGCGGAACAGGCGGCGGGCCTCGTCCCGCGAACGCGCGGTGTCGTCGGCCATGTCGGGCGGCTCCTCGATGCTCACGTAGCCGTCGCGCCCGTCGGTGCGGTCGTAGACGGGCCGCAGGACGTCGGCGGCGTGGCGGATGTCGTCGAGCACCAGCCCGTCGTAGATGTCGGCGACGCTCTTGCCGTCGCGGACCATCGTGCGTAGGTCCGCGTCGTCGTCGGCCTCACCTTCGCTGATCGCCTTCTGGAAGATCGTAGGGTTGCTGGTCATGCCCACGATCCCCTGGTCGATCAACGCCTGGAACTTGCCACTCTTGATCAGGTCGCGGGTGATATAGTCGAGCCAGGGGCTCTAGCCCTGGTCGAGGAGTTGCTGCAAAGTATTCGTGGTGGCTGCCATGGTCTGCCCTCTCCCTGTGTCGGTGTCGGTGTCGCCGACGCGCCGCAGCGCATACCGCATTGGCGTCCGGTGCGTCACGACTACCAGGCTACGGCACACCCCATGCCACGCGCATGGGCACCCCCAGCTCTGCTGATCTCCGAGGATACGTCGTCGCTCCGCAGTCCTCCGGCGCCACGTCGCGCCGCCATGATTGGCTGATCCGCGTGCGAGGGAAGGGAACGGCCGGGCGATCAGCCCTATTCCCGCGCCGGCGGGGTGTCCATCCACCCCTGCATCGCCTGTGCGGCGGGCTGATGCAGGTGGACCTGCGCATCGAGCCGCGCCACCTCCGTCGCGGCAATCCAGTGGTGTTGCCCGTGCTCATCCTTGGTGAGCTTGATCGTGTCCTGCGCGTCCAGGTGGTCCACCGTGCCGACCGGCGCGCCGTCCGCGCCCACGACCGACATGTGCTCCGTGATCTTGCCGTCTGCCATGGTTTCGTCGCTCCTTGCCGGGGCTGCCGCCATCTCTAGCGGAACTCATCCCTCATCGCGGGGGAAGGCGGAGCCAGCGCCCCGCGTCAGCACCCCCCCGCACGCTGGACACCTATCCGCGCGCTCCGCGCGCACGTCTGACGCGGCGATGCGTGGGAAGTGGTTCACGGGACCGTGACCGCCCCCGAGGCCCGGCGCCTGGCGGATCGCTTCCGTGATGTAGCGCTTCGCGCGTCCGACCGCCTCCGGGACGCTGGCCCCCTTGGCTAGCTCGGCCGTTAGGGCCGCGGAGAAGGCGCAGCCCGTGCCGTGCGTGTGCCGGCTGTCGATGCGCGCGGCCGGATAGTCCCTAAATTGGTCTCCGTCGAACAGGAGATCGACCGGCGCGCCGTCCGCGTGTCCTCCCTTAATCACCACATGCTGTGCGCCCAGCGCGGCGATCGCGCGCGCCGCCGTTTCCCTATCCGCGCGTGTCCGGATCGGCCGTCCCGTCAGCACCTCCGCTTCGGGCAGGTTCGGCGTCACCACCAGCGCCAAAGGCAACAGCATCGCGCGTAGCGCACCCACGGCATCCTCATGCAGCAGCCGATCGCCGCTCTTGGCGACCATCACCGGGTCCACCACCAGCGTCTCTATGCCCCAGTGTCGGACCTTGTCGCTCACCAGTTCGATGATGGGCACACTGGAGAGCATCCCCGTCTTGGCCGCGTCCGCGCCGATGTCACCGAGGACCGCATCCAGTTGCGCGGCGATGATATCCGTGGGCAGCTCGAAGACACCCTGCACACTACGAGTGTTCTGCGCGGTGATCGCGGTGATCACCGACGCGCCGTACACGCCCCGCGCGGCAAACGCCTTCAGGTCTGCCTGAATCCCCGCGCCGCCCCCCGAGTCGGAGCCCGCGATCGTCAGTGCCTTATACATTTTCCCTCACCTGACCTGTCCCTGCGCGGTGCGCCTGAGCCGCCGCGACAGCCTCTGTCAGTTCACGCGCGGCCTGTTCCGCATCGTCCGCGTCCTGGATGGCCGAGATGACCGCCACGCCGTCCGCCCCCGCCCGGATCAGCTCCGCGACGTTGGCGCGCGTCACGCCCCCGATCGCGACCACCGGCAGCCCAAAGCGCCGCGCCTCACCAAGGACCGCGCGTGGGACCACCGGTGCGTCGGGCTTGCTCGGGCTGGGATGGAAGGCCCCGAACGCCAGGTAGTCGGCGCCAGCCGCGGCGGCCATGGCGGCGCGCGTGAGGTCCCCGTAGCACGACACGCCCAGGATCATGTCCAGCGTGAGCTGTCGCACACGCGCGCACGGCAGGTCATCGCCACCGACGTGCACGCCGTCCGCTCCGGCGGCGAGCGCCACGTCCAGCCGGTCGTTGATGATGAGCGGGACGCCCACCGGCGTCAGGCATTCCTTGAGGGCGACGGCCAGGTGATAGAGATCCGCGGCGCTCGCGTCCTTGCCGCGCAGTTGGAGCACGCCGGCGCCGCCCGCGACCGCCGCGCGTGCTAACGCGAGTGGATCGCGGGTGGCGGGTAGGTTCAGGACATAGTACAGTGTGTCATCGCGTGTCACGCCGGCCCTCCCGGTGCATCCGCGGATGCCGGTTGCACACTCACCTGGGCCTCCGCGAAATCCTCCGGCTCCAGCGCCGCCAGCGCGTCGAGGACATGGACGCTCAACGTCCCGGGTCCCGCCGCGCGCGTCGCCCCACGATCAGCCGCCAGCGCGAAGGCTGCGTGAGCGGTGAGCGTGCCCAGCCAGGGATCGCCGGCGGCGGCGATACAGGCCGCGGTCAACGCGCCCAGCGCACAGCCGGAGCCGGTCATGCGCGTCAGCCACGGATGCCCTCCCCCGACACGCACGATCCGCACGCCATCGCTGATGAGGTCGCGCTCACCGCTCACCGCCACCACGCAGCCGTGTGTCCGCGCCAGGTGGTGCGCGGCCGCGAGCGCGGCGTCGGCGGAGTCGCGGGCGTCCACCCCACGCGTCCCGGCGCCGACGCCGGCCAACGCGCGGATCTCCGAGGCGTTCCCGCGCACCGCGCTACAACGCGCCCCCGCCAGCACGCGCGCGATCTGCGTGCTGCGGTAGGCGGTCGCGCCGGCGCCAACCGGATCGAGCACAGCGGGCTTGTGCAGTGTCGCGATGGCGTCGGCCGCCGCCGCGAGAGAGGCGACTTGGGTCTCATGCAGCCCCGTATTGAGGTAGATCGCGTCGGCGATAGACGCCATCTGCGCGACCTCCAGCGGATTGTCCGCCATGACCGGCGCGGCCCCTGCCGCCAGCAGTGTGTCGGCGACACGCTGCGGCGTCACCCTGTTGGTGATACAGAGGACGAGCGGATTGCCCCGGCGCAACGCCTGCCAGGCGCGGCCCAGCGTGGCCTGGTCTACGCTCTGTGCTGTGAGCACGCGACACCCTCCTCCCCACAAAAAACGCCGCCGGACGAATCCAGCGGCGTATGTATGCACTGTCTGCACAGGCACATCCCTGCGCCGGCATTATCCGGATCAGGTTCATACGGTCGGTGATGGACTCCACTCACCCTCTCAGCCCGGTTTCCCCGAGCTCCCGCGACGATATTCACTTGTCACGCGCACTGTAGCACGTTGAGCGCGCCGCCGTCAACTCGGACCCGGCCCTGCTGCATGCCTCTCCTTGCGTAGCGCTCACGCGGGGCGCGTGCGTCTACGGCTCAGACGCGAGGTAGCGTGAACGCGGCACTGGGGTAGCGCGCTAAGGATGCGCGCGGCGGGGCGCTGGGCCGCGCGGCCCGGCGGCGACAGGGCCGGGGACGCTTGGAGCGGGCGCACACAGTCGCTGCTTTTCAACCGCCGCCGGGCGCGCTTTGTGTGGCGCTGTGGGCGGCTCTGCTACACTAGGAGTATCTGAGCTGGGAATTAGGTCGCTAGGGTTCCGCTTCGCCCGTGAAGGTCCGTGACCGAGCGCGACAGCTCTTGTCATCACGGCAAGAGGCGCCTACTGGCATAGAACGCCCGAGGGGGAAGGCTCAGCGTGCCGTCGTGCACGCTGAACACCGCCCCTGCCGGGCGTTCGTTGTCGGGAGGACGCGTGTGATGGGAGAGCAAATGCTGTTTCCCTGGCCGGAGCGTGTCGAGGCGGGTGTCGCCGCCGTTGTCTTTGATGGGGCGCGGCGCGTCCTGCTGGGCCGACGGACCGATAATGGACTGTGGGGCCTCCCGCCGGGGCACGTCGAGGCCGGCGAGACCATGGCGGAAGCGGTCCGTCGCGAGGTCCGCGAGGAAACGGGGTTGGAGGTCACCATCGTGCGCCTCATCGGCGTCTACTCCGACCCGGCGTCACAGGTCTTCTGCTACCCCTCGGGGCCGGTCGTCCAATTTGTGACGACCTGCTTCCTCTGTACGTCCTTGGCGGGGAGAGAGGCGCGCGCGGATGGAGTCGAGACGAGCGCGGTCCGGTTCTTCGCGGTGGACGCCCTCCCGCCCGATCTCCTCCCGATGCACCCGCGGTGGCTCGCCGATGCCTTGGCCGGACAGGCCGTGGCCTACATCCGTTAGTCATGATGGCTGGCCCTGACCAGGGGTGCGACCATGCCGCGCGCTGCCGGACGCTCGGGCCTTTCGATGCCTTCTTGACGCACGTTGCGGGGCATGGTACCGTGAGGCGGCGATCGTACAAGTGAATAGCGAACCTACGGGAGCTCGGGTAGCCGGGCTGAGAGGGTGGCCAGTGGACGCCGCCGACCGTCGCACCTGATCGAGGTAATGCTCGCGTGAGGGAAGATGATCTGCATATCGTGGCACTGCTGGGACTCCGGCGGTGCTTTTTTGTCGCCGCTACGGTGTCCGCGTCTCCGCCTCCCCGCACCCCGTAGCCACGTCGTCAGGAGGAGGAACGATCATGCAAGCAGTCCGTTACCATGGCCCCCCTCAGCCCCTCCGGCTCGAGGACGTGCCGCGCCCCGCGCCCGGCCCCGGCGAGGTGCTCGTGCGCGTCCGCGCGTCCGGCCTCTGTCACACCGAGCTGCACTTCCTCTCCGGTCTTCTGAGCCTGGGGGCCGCCCCGCTCACGCTGGGGCACGAGGTCGTGGGGGTTGTCGCGGCCACGGGGCCGGGCGTGGACGCCGCGCGCGTCGGGGAGCGCGTCATCCTGTACTACTACGTCGGCTGTGGGCGCTGCGCCCACTGCCTGCGCGGCGACGAGAACCTGTGCCCGGCCCCGCGCGCGGAGTACGGCTTCCTCTCCGACGGTGGGTTCGCCGAGTACGTCGCCGTCCCGGCGCGCAACGCCGTCCCGTTCCCGGCGCACCTCTCGGATGAGGAGGCCGCGCCCATCGGCTGCGGCGTCACCACGGCGCTCCATGCGGGGCGCTTGGCTGCGGTGGGCGTGGGGGACACGGCGCTGGTCTACGGCGTCGGCGCCGTCGGGTACGGGCTGGTCCAGTACGCCGCGCTCGCCGGCGCGACGGTGATCGCGGTGGGGCGCAACGCACGTAAGCTCGCCCTGGCGCGCGAGTTGGGAGCCGACCACGTCGTGGACGCGACGCGCGAGGACGTGGCGGGGCGTGTCCGGGAGATCACGGCGGGCCGTGGGGCGGACGCCGTATTCGAGCTCGTCGCCACGCGCGCGACGATGGAGCAGTCCCTGCGCAGCGTGGCCCGGCGTGGCCGACTCGTCTTCGTTGGGTATTCGGAGGACGTGCTCACCGTCCACCCGATCAACCTGGTCGTGACGGAGGCACGGGTCATGGGCTCGGTGGGCAACACGCTGGCCGAGCTCTATGAGGCCGTGCGGCTGGTGGGTGAGGGCCGCATCAGGACGGTCGTAGACTGCTGCCTGGACCTGGACCGGTTCCAGGAAGGCATCGACGCCTTGGCTGCGGGGGAGCTGGTGGGCCGGGCGGTGCTGCGGCCACCCGGCGGCAACGCGACGCCTTGATGGGGGTGGCTACGTCGTTGTCCCATATGGTCACGTACCTCCGCCGTCGTCGCTGCCGTCTCGCTCCAACCACGCGAGGTCGGCGCGCATGATGCGCAGCACGATGGCGCGCTCGGCGGTGTCGAGCTGGCGCGGCTCGCCGTCGCGGCCCTCGCGGAGTTGGATGATGCGCAGGTCACGGAGGTAAACTGCGCCCTCCCCCATCGGCGTGACTGTTGCCAGTTTATCTGGCACGGTCGGGCGCGGCGTCAAATCCTTCGATGGGGGCCGCGCGTTAGGTGTGTCGTGTGACGGGGCTGGCCCGCTCGGCGTCGCCGTATCCCGGCTTGTCGGCGGCGACGCCTCGGGTTCCGCTCGGAGAGTATCCCTAAAGGGCGCGACGGGCGCGCCCTGCGGCCCGATCTCCGCCGCGCTGCCCGACGCAGGCCCGACCTTACGCCGCTCGTGGGCCTCCTGCACGTCACGCACGCGCAGGCGCTCCCCCCGCGCGGCGCGGTCGAGCAGACTCGTGCGCAACTCCTCGTCGTCAATGTCCGCGATCGCGGCGGCGACGGTGGGATTGGCGATCTTGCCGCTGCGCAGCAACTCGGCCACGCGGGGATAGCGGATGAGCTTGAGCAGGTCATCCACGTAGTTGTGGTTCTTGCTGAGTTGGTCGGAGATGGCGCGTGCGGATAGTCCGGTTATACCCCTGAGCCGATCGCAGGAGTAGGCAAGTTCGAGGGGGGTCAGGTCCTCGCGCTGCACGTTCTCGGTCAGCGCCAGCAGGGCCATTGTGCGGTCGTCCACGTCCTGTACGAGGCAGGGAACGGCAGCGAGGCCGGCGATCTCTGCGGCCAGCTTGCGCCGCTCCCCCGCGATGATCTGGTACGTGTCCGGCGCGCCCGGCGTTTCGCGCACGGAGAGGGCTTGCAGGATGCCGTGCGCGCGGATCGACGCCGCCAGTTCGTCCAGTGCTGCGGGATCGAACGCGGTCCGGGGCTGGAAAGGGTTAGGCGAGAGCAATGTTATGTCGATGAGCCGCGCGTTCTCCAGATCGGTGACGCCGGTGGGGTCCGCGGCATTGCCGAAGATCGGGCGCTTGATCGTCTTAGGCATTGGCCACCTCCGCGGGCTGCGCCGGCGCGACGATGCCCCAGCGCCGCAGCAGATCGTCGGCGATCTCTTGGTACGCCAGGGCGACGGGATGCTTCGGGTCGTAGTCGATGATCGACTGGCCGGCCTGGGCCGCCTCGGACACGCGGATCGACCGCTTGACCTCGCCGAGCACTGGGACCTCCGCGCCGAACGCCGCGCGCACCGCCTCGGCGACCTCGCGGCCGTGCGCGGTGCGATTGTCTACCATCGCCAGGATGATGCCGCTGACGGTGAGATTCGGATTAAGCTTGCGGCGCTTGATGCGCCGGAGCGTGTCGAGGAGCCCTTGCAGGCCGGCCGCGGCCATGTATTCGGGCACGACGGGGATAATGACCGTCTGCGCGGCCGTCAGCGCATTGGTGACGAGCACGCCGAGCGTGGGCGGGCAGTCGATCAATACGACATCGTAGACGCCATCGGCGGGCGCCAGGACCTCTCCCAAGATGCGCTCGCGGCCTTCGGTGTTCTGCAAGGCTGTCTCAGCGTTGGAGAGTTCCTTGCCCGAGGGCAGCAGGTCGAGGGTCGGGCCGAGCACGGCGACGTAGGGCGCCAGCGGCCCGGCCTCGTCATTGGTGAGGTAGTCCTGCATGGCGGCGGCCACGCCTTTTTTCGGCGACGCGACGCCCGCGGCTAGCGTGAGGGAGGCGTGCTGAGGGTCAAGGTCCACCAGCAGCACGCGCAGGCCGCGGGCAGCCATGGCGCTGCCCAGGCTAAGGGTGCTGCTACTTTTCGAGACTCCGCCCTTCTCGTTGACGATGGCTGCGATCGTGGTCATTCATTCTCTCCTAGCCTGAATTATTCATGAGCACTTTGGTCTAATCAGATTGACCGCATCTGGCTGAACAACCCACCCCTGTAGACCGGCTGAAGCGGCCGTAGAGCCGATTTTGGCGCCCAAAGTGGACTCTGGGAGCCTGCAAGGCCGCCATCGGCAACCAATCCAATTCGATGAATGTTTTCATGAATAATCCAGGCTAGTGCTCGCGGCTCCTTGTGGGCCTGTGCTGTGGGCCTCGCCACTACGCGGCTCACCCAAGGTAAAGCGTGTGGGCACGGTTGCTCACATCGTCCCGTTTTCAGCCATGGAGCGTGCCCATAGGGTGTGTGTATGCCTGTTCCGTGCGTGCGTTGAGCACTCACATCATCCGCTACTCGTCTTGCCGATGCCGGCTAGTGTCGTCGCCGACTGGCTCGCCAGGCGTATCCTCCTCGTCCTCGTCATCTGTGAAGAGGGCGTCGACGTCGCCGATAGGTCGATGAAATAGTCCACGGCTTGGTCGATGGACCATCCGGCGTCGTGCGTGTTCGTGATGGCCTGGTACAGGCTTCTCGCGATCGTGCTTTGCAGGTTGTCCCGCCGTTTCCGCGCCTCGCGCTCGTGCAACTCCTCGGTGCCACGCGTGTTAGCCATGATACTCGCTCCTGTCTCCATCGGCGGTCGATCCGGCCGCCTGCGCCTCGCGCTCGCACCTCTTGCGCTCGCGGTAGGCGCGCATGTACTCGGCACGCCCGGACGAGCTGGGGACATGGCCCGGCTCCTTGCGCTCGTCCCAGCCGTGCTGGCCCTGGTGCTCCTGGCGATACCGCTCCACTTCCTCCTCAGCGATGAAGTTGCGGCGGATGTCTGTGCGTCGCAGCACCGCGATCTTCTTGCGCGTGATGGCGTTGCGCAGCCCGTCGTGGGTCAGGCCGAGGACATCGGCCGCCTCGTGGGTCGAGTAGTAGGTCGTGCTGTCGATGTTGATGGGCATGCGTCCCTCCTGCTCGGATGGTACCGCATGCCGCACACACACCGATGGGGTTGTGTAAACCGGCACCCGTTTCATCGCCTCCGTCGGACGATAGCAATAGATGGCTCCGAACGCTCCGTGCATGGCCCTACCGTCCTTCATGCTCGTCCGCGCGCATCTCATCGTGCAGTGCCCGGCCGCGCCGGCGCAGTTCCTTGGCCCCCACTCGATCGGCGGCGAGCACGGCGTCCAGCGCGGCGTTCAACGCTTGGTCGTCGCTATAGACGAGGCGTAGGGCGGGGTTCGGCTGGTTGAGCTTCTGCAGGACATCCGTGGTGTACCTGTTCATCAACGCGGGATTCATCAGTCACTCCTCCTACCGGCCGTATTGGATGTAGCTGATGAGGACGGCGAGCGCGCCGGCGCGCTGGTCGGGCAGCGTGCGGCTGTGATACCACGCCGCGGCCTCGGAGAGGGTCATGCGCCCCAGGTCCCCCCGGTGCTCCTCCGCGGTCCGCTTCCGGGCGCGCTCGGCCTCGATGCGCACCTTGGTGTAGTCGTGTTCCGCGCGCCAGGCGGGCAGCCGCGCGTCGTGGCTCATGCGCAGGAAGCGCGGGGCCTGCGCGCCACCGATCAGGACGGCGCCCTCGTCGGTGAGATAGACATGATAGATGCTCCCCACCACAGCGGATGGGGCCAGGGCCTTGCCGTACCACCGCACCTCGTCCGTGTCGTCCAACCACGCGAACGTGGCTTTCCCCTTCTGGTCGAGACGCTGTCCGACGAAGGTCCAGTCGTGCTCCGTCGTCGCCGTTTCTGTCGTCACGTTGTTACCTTCTCTCTTCCCTCACCCCTAGCCTGAATTATTCATGAGCACTTTGGTCTAATCAGATTGACCGCATCTGGCTGAACAACCCACCCCTGTAGACCGGCTGAAGCGGCCGTAGAGCCGATTTTGGCGCCCAAAGTGGACTCTGGGAGCCTGCAAGGCCGCCATCGGCAACCAATCCAATTCGATGAATGTTTTCATGAATAATCCAGGCTATGGGTTTGCCTGTCGGGACCGAGCCCAGGTCTCGATCTTGTCGGCGGCGCGCTCCAACAGCGGCAGGATCCGCCCCGCGCGTTGCATGGGGTCGAGCCCGGCAGCCTCTTGTCGTTCGTGTAGGTCGACGGTCTCGGCCATGGCCTGGCCGAGGATCGTCAGTAACTCTTGTCGCTTGGTGTCCATGGCGTCATGCCCTCCTCGCTGTCTGTCTACTCACTTGGGGTGGGCGGGGGGTATGTCCCCCCGCCCCGGCGACCTATCATCCTTTCCCGCTACACCTCCTCGCTACGCGGCCCGCTGGCGGGGCACGTAGCGAGGAGGTAGCGTCGAGCGCCGCGTCGATGGCGCGGACCATCTGACGCAGGGAGGCGTCCTCGCCCCGGCCGCTGGTCAGCCGCGCCGCGAGCACGACGACGCCGTGCAGGACCGTCGAATGGTCCCGGTGGCCGAGCAGCCGGCCGATCCGTTCGCAGGGAAACTCCCTGTTGCGGGTGGGCAGGGGCCACGTCAGCCGCGTCCGCATGAGCCACATCGCCACCTGACGGGCCTCCGCGCGCACGGCGACCCGGCAGGGGGAAAGGAGATGCGCCGGCGTCAGCAGGTAGTTGTCGGCGACGACGCGCCGGATGCGCGTGGCCTCGGCGATCCGCGCGCGCCGGAGTCGGCGCAGGGCTGCCGCTTGCTCCGTGCTGTGCTTCTCGGTGGGGTCGTTAGGCTGCATCGTCGGAGCCCTCCCCCCTGTTGGCGTCCTCGTCGGCATAGGGGCCGAGCGCGTCCAGGCCCTCCTGCATGTGCGCGGCGCGGGCCTCTCCGATGGCCTCTAACGCCTCGAACGCGGCGGTCAACAGCTCGCGGCCCCACGGCGCCAGGTGGCCGTCGGGGTGCTCATCGAGGTGGGCGAGGGCTTGCGCGGCGCGGCGCGCGAAGTCCTCGGATTGTGCCTTCTGCGCCCTGAACACACGGGCGATCTCGCAGCACGCCGCAGGCGTCGGGATTATGTCAAATATGTGCATCGTCGTTCCTCCTTACCAGTCCCATGCGTCGCCGCCGTCGGCGTCGCCCATGTCGGGCATCCCTAAGACCTCGCCCACGGGGCGCAGGCCGGCGAGGTTCTGTAGCTCCTGGCTGACCTGCCCCGGCGTGAGTGCCGCCAGGGCTTCGATCAGCCGGGCGACATTGTGATGGTCGATGGCGGCGAGGTCGCGTAACCGCGAGCCCTTGGGCGCTTGCGGCTCTAACGCAGCCCAGGCGTCCTTCGCTTGGCGCATCCAGGCGTCACGCGGCTTGCTGATGGCCCAAGTCATTGGTCTGTCCCCCTTTGCGCGGCATGATGTTGTGGGTGTTGCAGGCGTCGCAGTGGACGGCGAACGAGCCGGGATCGATGTCCACGAACTCGTCTGACGCGTAGCTCGGCCAGGGCTCGGCGTCGGCAGGGTCGCCGGTGTCGTTGAGGGTGCCGATGCGACAGGCGCGGCGCTCGTCGTAGAGGATGCGCAGGTCGTTGCTGCCGCAGTAGGGGCAGGTCCAGACAATGCTGGCATCGGGCGGTGCGGCGAGGGACAGGCCACAGCCGGCGCAGGGCGCTCCGTCGTCGGGATCGCCGCTGTGGATGGGTACCACAGCGGCGGTGACGCTCTGGCCGTCGCGCGCATAGGCCGCGCCGTCGGGGGCGAGGCGGTAGTCGCCATCGAGGCAGGGTAGGCAGAGCGGGTGCCCGCTCATCGTGTAGCCGATAGGCACCATTGTATGTGCTCCTTCCCTGGGGCCGGCCACCAGGAGCGGTGGCCGGCCCCGCTCCCCAGTCGTTAGAACGGTACGCCGTCGTCCAATCCGATGCCGATGCTGATGGCGATGGCACGCCGCGTCACGGGGTCCTGAGAGTGCGGGCGGTAGACTTTGCGCGCCGCGCGGTACGCCCGCTCCAACGCGTCGTGGTGATCGGAGCACAGGCCGATGGTCTCGTCGCTGGCCTTCCACCCGTCGATGTGATGCCGTTCCTCGGCCTGATGCGGGCAGCCGTCCGGCCAGGCGCATGGTCCTAGTTCCGGCGTGGCGCGGCGGGCGCGGGCCTTGTCGCCCTCCTTGTTGCGCTTGATATGCGGCTCTCTGCCGTACTTCTCGTAGTAGCTCATGCGCAGGACGACCGTAGCCGGGTACTTCCCGTAGCCCAAGTCGATAGCGGCCTGGAACCCGACCCGACCGATCCGGGCCATGTGCTCCTTGCCCCGCGCCGCGACGAGCGCCCGCCCACCCAGCACGCCGATGCGTCGGCAGTGCGCCGCCCGTTCCTCCGTTGTCATCGCCATCTGTCGTGCCTCCGTTTCTGGCGCTCCATGCGGGGAGTCCGTTTCACTCCTCACTCCCCTATTGTAACACAACCTTCATAGGTTGTCAACATTTTGCCTGCCAGATAATCTGGCGGCCGTCTGTCGTCTATGCCCGTCGCCTATGGGTTGTGGGCGAAACGCGGGCGGTCAGCGATGCGTGCCCGTGGCCTCGCCGCTGCGCGGCTCGCCCAAGGTAGAAGAGGCGTGCATGGCGCCCATGTGGGCATGATGTCGCGCGTGGAACGTGCCTAATGAGTTTTGACGACCAAAGTCGGCAATCGCTGACGAGCAATGCCCACACGACACATTACCGATTTCCACAGTCAAAACTCATCAGGATGCCCGCACGCCGGGGCTGTGCGGGCACCCTGTGGGCACGCGATGTGGGCACACCGGGACACTCCTGTAGGCGACGGTGGCCGGGCTGTGGAGACAAGCAGCCCGGCCACGTTGGGAGCGTTAGGCCGCGACATTCTCGGCGGCGCGGGCCTGCTGTACGGGGGCGATCTCCTGCATGAGGGTGGCGACGCCGGCGCGGATGGCGTCGAGGTTGGCCGCGAGCGTCGCGCGGTCGATGCGGTAGAGCGCGAGGTAGGTTGGGGTGTTGGGGCAGGGCACGGCGAGCGCCTGGCAGACGCCATACGCGACGGCCTCGGCCTGGCACTCTAGCTGTCGGGTGGTGACGGTGGCCCGCTCCGTGACGCCGTGTAGGCGCTCGTGGGCGATCTCATGGATGAGGGTCTTGCACATGTTGCCGTCGGGGCGGTTCGCGCACAGGTCGATGCGTCCATCACCATAGCTAATGCCGTTGGCGTCGTCGGGGAGGCGGTGCAGGAAGCGGACGCGCAAGCCGCCGCGCTCGGCGACGCCGACGAGCTGCCGGAGCAGGGCGTCATACCGCGCGCCCCTGACGGCGTGGGTCGTCACATCGGGTAGGTCTTCGCCCTCGGTGTCGGCCACGTCGAACACGTAGCCCGTACGAAAGCGCAGGGCGACGGTGATGGCCTCGCCGTCCTCGTTCTTCGCCTTGAGGGGGGCAGGGCAGAGGATGGCGATCCCCTTCGCGCCCTTCGTGACCTGCCGGCGCACCGCTTGCCAGGCGCGGTAGCCGGCCACGCGGGCGGCGTCGGGGCGCTGCAGGGCGATCAGCATGCAATTGTGCGCGCTGTACGCATAGAAGCGGCTCACGGTCTGGAGGTAGCGGGTTAGCTCGGCGCTCTGTGCAGCTTGGTCGGTCTCGTCGGCGAGGCGCTGCATCCAGGCGTCGATCTTGGTGAGGGTGGCGGCGGTCGGGTTGGCGCGGGTCTCGGTGGTCATCGGTCTACACTCCAGCGGCTATGGGGGGGAGGGCTGGCAGGGCACCAGCCCTCGCTAGACCTGCTAGTACTCCTCGGGGAGGAGCAGGGTGGTGGCGGCGCGGTGGCCGTCGTCGTCGGCGGCCTCGGTGATGATCCAGACGGTGACGCCTTCGGCGACGGTGTAGACGCTCAGGAGGCGGGAGCCGTCGCGGAGGGCGGCGTCATTGGCGGCGCGGTCGAGGGCGTCGAGGTCGCCCCAATCGCCGCTGGCGTGGCGCTGGAGGAGGGTAGAGGGGGAGGTGTCGGCGGCGGCGAGGGCGACGAGCGCCCCCGGCGTGGCGACGATCTGGCCCAAGTGGGCGACGAACAGCACAATCATCGGTATAGGCTCCATCGACCATGAGGGGGGGAGGGCTGGCGGCGATGCCAGCCCTCGGCGCGTGTTACCAGGCGTACCAGGGAGTCGGCAGGGGGAGCGGGGCGCGGCCGGGCGCGGGGTCCACGTCCTCCTCCATGACTGGCTGATCGTTCTCGGCCATGGCCTGCTGGTAGGCGTCGCGGTAGGCGATCAGGCGGGTGATCGTCGCGTCCAGGAGGTTGAGCATGGCGGTATCGTCCAGGGGGTCCAAGGACGTTGTGACCTCGGTTGAGCCGATGGGGGAGCGGGGGCGAAAAGTGGCGGTGATGTGGACATCACCGGTGATCGCGGCGGTGCTTGCTACAATGGGGATGGCGAGTGCGGGCATTTTGTCGTGCCTCCGTGCCTCCGTGCTTCCATGCTGGCCGGGGTGGACCGTTTCTCCACCCCGGCCATTTGTGTTTGGGGGGGGACTAGACGAGTCCGAAGGCTTCCAGCAGCGCGGCCATGCCCTGGGGTCGCACGATGAGGGCGCGGGCACGGGCGCGGTCTAGCTCGGCCTGAGCGTCGAGGCAGGCGCGTACATGCCAGCAGGTGGCGACGCGCTTGCAGTTCTCGAAGTTGTTTTGCCCGGCGGGGCAAGTGCAGGTCGGGCGCTCTGTGTCCCGAACGTCGGTGGTGTATTCCTCGCCCGCGTGGGTCCGGCTAGGGACCGTGAAGATGCCGCTCACGCGGGTCGGGGTGGCCGTGGGGTTGACCGTCGGTGCGTGTGCCATGTCGTGCCTCCGTCGTGACGCTGTTCCCTGTGAGAAGTCCGTTTCACCCCTCACCCCATCATTGTAACACAACCTATAAAGGTTGTCAAGCGTTACCGCCAGTTTATCTGGCGCCGTCGGCGCTTATTCTGAGGGAAACATAGTAACGCGCGACGCCCTCCCCCAACGTATGTAAGTCGGGAGAGGGCATCGCGGGGGACAGGGCGCGCACGGACGCGCGGCAAGGGGACTACTGCGCCCCTTAGCGCGTGTTAACGCGCCGGGGCGGTCAGGACCTTGACACCCTCGGCGGCGAGCAGGCGCGCGATCTCGTCGGGGTCGGGCAGGTCGGCCAGGTTGACACCCTCGCTGACGTTGAGCAATTCCACCCCTATGGGGCGCTGATCGGCCCCGTAGTCGATGCGGCGCTCGGTGTCGAGGTCCTCGCCGAACGCGTAGGCGACGCCGGGGCGCAGGCGGACATAAATGGCGTCCGAGGTCGGGTCGTGCTCGATGGTCATGGCTCCTCCTTCTCATGGTGCGTGTCGTGCCGTCGCTGGTGGGGCCGGTGGAGAGTGGGGCATCTCTCCATCGGCCCCGCTACCTACATTCTAATCGCCGACGGTAATCACGAAAGGCGGATCGCTATTCAGCGCCACGACGACTTTGATACGCCGCCCGTTGGGATGGCCGATCAGAATGGGATTGCCTTTGTGGTCTGCGTAGCGCGTGTGGGGGTTCTCGATCACGTCTTCGGCTTCGAGGAAACTAATGGTACGCTCGCTCATGCGTCGGCGGGCGTGGGGTCCGTAGCGAACGTCAATCGGCATGGTGTCTGCCTCCGGTGATCCATCGTTGTGAGAGGTCCGTTTCACCACTCACATCCGTATTGTAACACAACCTATGAAGGTTGTCAAGCATTACAGCCGCCGCGTGTATTCACACAATCGGTCCATACGTGGCGGCCCTAGCGCGCCGTCGTGGCGGCCGTGGGCGTGTCAGCGTCGGGCCGCTGGCGGCGCGCGCGTGCGAGGGGCCGGGCGGCGCGCGTCGGTGTAAGAATGTACATAAGGTGCGCCGGCCCCACGCCTGCATTGACGCTGTGGGGCGCATAACGTGCGCCGATGATCGCACATAAGGTGCGCCAATCCTCTCTTTGTCGCGCCTAAGGTGCGCCGATCCACACACGACGGCCGTGCCGGGCGCATGCTCTCAGCGCGGCGGTGCGACCTCGATCGCGTGTGGCGTAGCCGCGTCGAGGGGCGGCGGGGGCAGGCAGCGGCGGATGGGCGCAGGTTATGCGCGCGCGATGGCGCAGGCGGCGGGCGACAGGGCGCACGTTATGTGCAATCTTACCTTGGGCGTGCAAGCCTGACGGATTGCCTCCCAGACGAGGAGCCAGCCGTCGCGGGTGGTGGGCTGGGCGCCGGCGACGTTGATGCGCGCGAGCATGGCCGTGGTGTCCGCGTCGAGGGCGAGATCGGCGGCGAGCGCGGCCAGGGCTGGGGAGATCGCCGGCGGCGCGGCGCGGACGCTTGGTGTCTGCCTTGTGCTTCTGCCCCATGTACAAATAGCACCCGCAACAGGTACGCCAATCTGGGGTAGTGTGACGGAAGCTGCTGCGACGTGCAAACTAGCGGCGGGCGATGTCCCATCAGCGGCCTCACGGGTAACTCCGTTTACGGCGGCCAAGCGGCGGTCGCCCATGACTGCATACAACAGCGCGCCGCTGTCCGCTCGCTCCTGTCGTGGTGGGCCTCAGTTGCTCCGGCGCCGCCATCAGGATGGCGATCAGGGGACGACCGCTACGAGGCAATCAACCATCGACGGTCATGCGCCGCCCGGCCGTTGTCCCCCACGACGGGGGACACGGGCACGCCCGGTGCCCGTGTCCCCCGTCGTATCACGAACGGCCACACGGCCCAGCAGACCTCGCCCACATGGAGGGCGAGGCCGAGGGGGCTCGCGCAGAAGATCAGATGGATCAGGGGCCAGAGCACCCGCGTGGGACGGGGGGATGGCGTCGCCGTGGTCGGTCTCGTCCGGCCGCGCGACGTGGGTCGGAACCTCCGCCGCAGCGCCACCTGTTTCTCCCAGCGCCGCTCGCGCGTCACGACCCCTGTGCGCGGTGCGGCGGGTGTGCTGCCCCCCCGCGCAGATCAGGGCTTCCAGAGTCGCCGTGTCCATCGCCCGCTCGTCGAAGCGGACCAAGACATTACCCGTCAGGAGGGTCGCCCGCGCGCTCCGCACGGCCGGCAGCGCTTGCAGGGTTATCACGAGGCGCCGTAGCTCGGCCTCCGAGCGAGCGGGGAGATGTACGCGCAGGCGACCGGGGAGCGCATGGAGGACCGTGGCAGGGGCTCGTGCTGGACTCGTCATCGTTCATCTCGCAATCTGGGTGACGCCAGGACGGCCTGGCATGACGGGAAACGTGCGATAGGTGTCTGCGGGGGGCGGCATCGCTAGCCCAAGCCGGGGATCGTGCCCCCGGCCGTCTGATAGAGCAGCACGATGTTGAGCAGCAGGATGATCGCGGCGCAGGCCAGGGCCAGCACCGTGGTGCCGCGCCGGTTGGCCAGCGTGCCCATCACGTCGCGGCGCCGGGTGAAATAGACCAGCGCGAGCACGGGGATGGGCAGGATCAGGCTCAGCACGACCTGGCTGATCAC
>JAABUU010002596.1_pt1 | contig 25280 bp, 26 predicted proteins | sample 5559301 | NCBI WGS metagenome assembly JAABUU01 (sample SAMN10711884, study PRJNA513360) | rock metagenome | isolation source: Antarctica rocks | place: Antarctica: Victoria Land, Richard Nunatak white | reverse complement strand
CCGGCCCGCGGGCGGGGCGGGGGAGAGGGAGTGGAAGCGTGAGGTGGGCGTTGTGTTCTGGGAAGGCATGGTATTGGAGTTCGAGCAGCTATGCGTTACCGGGTTTTTCCATGTAGCTAAGTCGACATCCCGTCTGTTCATTCAGCCCTTGTTCTGCTTTCCTTTAGTGCTACTTCATTCCAAGTAGCGATGTTGCTATCATACCTCATCTACAGTCGAGAGCTGCAAGATTCCTCTACCCTACTCCATATTCCCTATATCATCAGCAAGCAACTGCCCCTCCAACCACCCCTCCAAACCCCCTTCCCTCTCCGCCAAAAGCTCCATCTCCGCCTTCACCCCCAACATCAACATAACCTGCAACTCCCTTCTCCACTCCCTCTCCCCACCATTCTCCTCCAGCAACGCCTTTTCCAACATTTTCACTGCCTTCTTTCTATCCCTGACTGTCAACCTTAGCAGTCCCTTACTCTCGTCAACAGCCTCGTCATTATGGAGATCGCAACTGCGAAGACCTAACCAGCGCATGCTAGGGACGATGAGATTAGCGTTTTCATGGGAGAGGTTTGTGGAGCCGTGTTTGTAGGTTGACATTATGGCGATGCCATCGGGGTCGAAGTCTACGAGGGCGTATATTGGGGTGGTTGGGGTCGGGGATGTGGAGAGGAGACGGAGGAAGGCGCGGGTGGAGATGTCGGGATAGCCTTTTGCCTGGATTTCAAGGGATTTAGTTTGGATGTCTTGTGGCTGGGGAGAACGGGTATACGGTGAGGATGATCCCCTTTCCAGCTTTGGAGTTCCGGTAGTATTCGCTTGATGCCAGTGTACGAAAGGTTGACTGATTGACTATTAGCGACAGCAACTTGGTACGTGATAACACGGTGAAGCTACTTCTTTCTCAATGACTAAAACCCAAGCGACTACAGACACATCGATAGCTTGGATTTCTTGAACGTCATCGATAAGCATCGCCTAGACATAGGTCAATATCTCTCTAGTAATGCAACAACATGGGATCTTTAACCGCTGAACCGGACTGCACTTGCTTCGTCGTGCCATCTCTGTGCCTTAAAGTAAAGTCGCCCACCACGAGACCTTTTGCAGCTGCAGTCTAGAAAAGGTGAGCTGTCTAGACTCACATTTGGATAGAATTGTGAGGAACAGGGGATGCGCTTACAACGTTGAGCTTTGCCCTGGGGACATCAAATGTATATGCCAGAGCATCGACACACCGATCAACTACAGTCTGCGTTTTGAAAAGAGAGGGGTCCTTGTAGTAAATGTTTCTTAACGAGAGCGCCATCAGTATTATAAAAGACATCTTGAGATGAAAAAAATAAGTCTCAAAATCTAGCGAAATATACCTTTTCGAGACAACGATGTTGCTAGTCAACGCCTCGTGTATCAGCTCCAAGATGCGAAATAGCACCGCTACGCTTTTAGTCAATGATAAAAGGAACACCTATCATGGACGACATACTGAATCTCCAAGCCTCATGAGCTGTACGTCCGGGAAATGTTACCTTGCGGACCTCTGTAATAGGGTCAATGCTATCCTCCTCATCGATCCTCAAGACTGCAGAAGATTTCTTGATCTTGATTGAGATGTAGAGTTCATCGCTGTTGTGGAGTAGATCGTCAGTGACAGATTGGAATACTTTCTCAATTTTGGCTATGGCTTGGGGATCAGCTTCCCGTATTCGCGAAGGAGGTAGCAAGAATGGTCCAGTCGTCGATGAGGTGGAGTTGTCAGTGCTGCTAACGGTTAACTGAGGGCTGGTGCTTGCTAAGTCTGCATCTGGCGTAGGTTCCTCGACGAAAAAGTCCTCATTCAGAAGGTATTCTCCCATGATGTACTGAGGTTTCCGCTATAACCCGAGTCGTCCTAATTTTGCAAAAGGTACTGTAGCGAGTTCTAATTGGAAAACTCGTCTACAGTGATGTGGGATTTTCGCACAGAGATGTCTGGTACAAGAGGAAGAATCAGCTGTAAAGGCTCTTTTGCATGACTCCTCGTTACTCGCTCTATGTCTTGGGATGCTTAAGGAATAAATATTCAACATTTATTGGGTACTCTGGACAAAGTAGGGCATACAGAAAGCTCTCAAGATTTTCTGTACTACAGAGGCAACACGTTATTAACAACATTACCGGAAAGTCTTTTAGAACCTACGCACGAGACTCGATCATAGTGGAGCTCTCTACTCAGACTGTCGGAACCCATCAGACCAAAGATTTCTACATGCATGATGTCTGCTTCTGGTTTGGCTTCGATAGACGTAGGATAATTCAGAAAGGTCCCATACTCGCATTTTCCTCGTCATTCAGGTTTGTGCTTGTGCGAGCAACTGAACTATAACGAGTTCAACTGAAGGGCTATTATGAAAGTCTTCATCCACTATAATACTTCGATTTTCTTGGAGAAAAGATGTGAGTCGAAGAACTTCGAAAGGAAGAAGACATGTTACAGATTGTTTTTTCGCATAGATAGAGCCGGTTCTTCCACTGTCTTTCGTGTAGATATTATCGACTATCTTATTGATGTGTGGTTGCTTTCGCCAGGGAACATTTGAGGCTCCTCGAGGTAGGCGTGGTACTGTATGTAGGCTCAAAGCACATTAAACGCTTAGCGCGTCTGCCATGTCTAGACTAGAAACGACACGGACTAGACGCTCTTGGCATTTTATTATCTCTTATCTTACTTTGGAAGCTCGACGATAACGTCTGGCCTATTCTCGAAAGACTCTGATTGACTTTCTGAGGAAAAAGCACACACTGCAGCAACGAATCAAACCCACCGTTAAGAACGGTTCTGCAGCCTACATCTACCTACCTTATCTCCTTTAGAATGCTTACCGCAGTCAATGACTAAATACAATCTTGGATAGGCTGTTGAGAACCCCGTATCCTGGTTGACGGTAGTCCTGCTTACCCTGATCGGACACTCTTTCTTGATGGGTCTAATGGGAGGCACCAATCCGCTGTGCCGGTAACTTCGAGGTGGGGATGCTGTCACCATGTCCTTGTACCCACGCGTCTGCATGTCTTTTTGCCGGTATTGAGCGGGGCAGCCGTGGGGCGTTCCTTTGTCCTTGAACGAGATGGAACTTTGGTCCAAAAGCTGTTATCGTGGCTGTCGCCCTGCAAGGTACTGCGCCAAACCTGAAGAAGCAGCTGGATGGAACTCCAACTTCGGCATCCAGGTACCGAGGACTACTATATAGACCGCAATAGCCACTGGAAAAGATGGAACGTGCTTTCATCTGTCAATCTACACAGGACCTCAACGTAGCTCAAGATGTTTCCAACTACCATCTTGAAGCTTTTTCTACTCACATTCTTCTCCGCCCTCTTCGTAGGATCGAGCAGTGCCAAACGATCCTCTGATGATCGAGGAGACGATGCCAAATCTGACCAGTGCACGACTAACACAGGTATCGCTGGCTTCCAAGTCTCCTAAGCAACATGAGCTGAGTAGACCATAGTCAAGGGCGAAGTCTTTCCAACTTTGATTGATGTTACAACCGAGGACCTGGCTTATGGTCTGGAGACTGGCCTTTTCTCCAGCGTTGATCTAGTAACTGTGCGTGAATCTCACTCATACGGATCCAGCGTGATCTTTATATTTATAACATAGGCCTATATCGACCGCATCAATGAGGTCAACTCGACCCTGCACATGGTCGAAGAGATCAATCCAGATGCCCTAGCTATTGCCGCTCAACTGGATGCAGAAAGGACACAGGGAAAACTTCGAGGGTTCGTCGATGAAAGTCGTCTGGGTAATCGGTCCTAACTGTTCGCAGGCCGTTGCACGGCATGCCTATCCTTATCAAAGCCAATATTGGTACCGCTGATAAGATGAGCACAACCGGTAATCTGGGCATTCTGGATCCTATTGGTAACACTAACGCATTCAGCTGGGTCTTTTGCTTTGTATGGTGCGAAGCTACCTCGCGACTCTACGTTAGCTGCGAAACTCCGACAAGCTGGCGTAGTTATCCTTGGCAAAACGAACTTGTCCCAATGGGCAAACTACAGGTCTACCAATAGCTCCAACGGTTGGAGTGCCTATGGTGATCAAACCTATGCTGCCTATGCTCCCCTTCAAGACCCAAGTGGAAGCTCCAGTGGAAGCGGTGTCTCATCATCAATTGGTTTGGCCCTCGCTACTCTTGGCTCCGAAGTAGGTTAGCTCGTATTCCCGTTATGTTAACATTTACTGATATGTTTCTAGACTAGTGGCAGCATTCTCAGCCCTAGTAACGTCAACAACCTCGTGGGTATCAAGCCCACCGTCGGCCTTACCTCGCGTAGTCTTGTTATCCCCATCAGTGAGCACCAAGATACCGTAGGTCCAATGGCCCGTACCGTCAAAGACGCCGCATATCTCCTCCAAGCCATCGCCGGAAAGGACGCCGCGGACAACTACACCTCTGCCATCCCATTCGATGACCTCCCCGACTACGTGGCCGCCTGCAAATTCTCAGCGCTTCAAGGTAAACGTATCGGCATCCCCCGCAATGTGATCAAGCCCAGCAATACTTCTGGCCCCATCCTCGCCGCTTTCGCTAAGTCAATCGACATCATCAAAGCCGCCGGCGCCACAATTGTGGACAACACCAACTTTACCGCTTACAGCGCTTTCAGAAGTTCAAATACCACCTCCATAGTGCTGGATGCAGACTTCATCGTCGATCTTAAAAAGTACCTTGATCAATTGACTAGCAACCCCAATAACGTCCACTCCCTCGCCGACGTTTCAAACTTCACTCACCGTTTCCCTCAAGAAGATTACCCAGATCGCAACACCCAGATCTGGGATACCGCCCTTGGCCTCGGCTTCAATAACACATCCCCTCAGTTCTGGGCCGCCTATCAGCAAAATCTCTACTTCGGTGGGCCTGGCGGTGTTTTTGGGGCCTTGAAAAACTATTCCCTTGACGCACTTCTCCTGCCTACGGCGTACTCTCCTGGCGTTCCTGCTATCGTAGGATCTCCTGTCATTACTGTCCCCATGGGTTTTTACCCAGCGAATCAGACGATTGTCAAGAACGCGAGGGGAAACTTGGTGGCAGTGGCGCCGAATGTGCCGTTTGGACTCAGTTTCCTCGGTGCCAAATGGAGCGAAGCTGACCTTATCGGTTACGCCTACGCCTACGAGCAGAGGACTTTTGTTAGGAACCGGGTGCAGCCGTATATTGTAAGTAACACTGAGCTGGGGAACGTGGTTGGGTTTTAGAGCCTCTGATTTGGGACGGGAAGTAGGGAGGGTTGTCGAGTAGATATCAAAGGTGCGAACACATGTATATACTGAAACTATCAAACCCAGGGGATGAAGTCCCTAGAAGGATATCTATCTTTTAATGTTCCTTCAAACTGCCTATATAAACTCATTTCGACTGTACATTTCTGGTCTTCTTCCAATGCCTCTCCAATCCTCGGTACTCAATGTTACTTTTCCAACCACGTCTTTTCCTCTCCAAACCTACAATCCAAGAAATGACCTAACGATAAATCAAGCAATCTAGAGCAGCAAATGCAAGAATGCTTCAGCGGTCAATAAAAAAAATATCCCGCCTCAAACACCAACACCCCCTAAAAAACCAACTATGCCCCCCTAAATCAACATCCCCCTCACCTCCTTCCCCGGCCTCGGCCTTCCCCCCACCCTCTCCATGCCCCTCCCGGATACCAGCACAGTCGACGACCTCGCGCACATACCTGCCTCCCTCGCAGCAACGCGCTTGACCCTGACCACGACGTCGAACAAACATCTCCCCCTTTGCTCGGACGCGCTGCCGTCGTCGTTCTCCATTGCGGCGAACAGGCTGCCTTTTGCGCTTATCGGCGCCGCTGGTGGGGGGGATTTTCCTAGGAGATGTGCGTTTTGCTGGTGGTGTTTTGTATATAAAAAGAAAGAAAAGGGGGGCAGGGGTCGTTGCTTGGGCGGAGAAGGGCTGGTTGATGTTGAGAGTGGTGGCGCGCAGATGTTGAACTTTCGGCCAATGATGCGAAAAAAGATCAAGCCACGAGCGATGCCAATAATTTGGCGAATAATGACCCTGGCGCGCCGGCGAATGAGACGAGTCATTTTTCGGATGATAGTAGTTCTGATGCTGGGAATGCTGATGCCCGGGGGGGTGGTGATGCGGGTGGAGAGTAGGTGTGAGGAAGTATTAGCAAGAGGTTTATGGTGTGTTTTTGGAGTCGGTTGATGGGGAGGGTGATGTTGACCTTGCTCTCCGTTCTGTAATCAAGATAGCAGTGGAGGTAGACGTTGTTCAATGATTCAGCCAACGCCCGGGTCATGATGGTGACGAAATCCTACTCAAATTACAGTTATACCTTTTAGCTCTTATCATCTTATTCTAGATCTCTATGACTCGGAACAGCAATATGAGAAGGTATAATCACAGCAGCATCATAACCTACCATATCTGAGGCGGTTCGGATATCGGCAACCTAATCGGATCTTGGTAGTCCTACTTGTATATCCTTTTTAAAGAGGAGGCACATTTCAACACGGTATAACGCAATGTTATTCGCTCGCAAAGTCTTCGAGACTCTGATTCAGCTTTGTGAAGCCTCGGTCATTCACCTGCAAGATTCTGCGTAGTGAATGCACGGTGATGCCATTACAGTAGGCGACCAAATCTATCCATTCATCTCGATCCTCTAAACCATGCCACAGCGTTCACCTGCGTGTTCTGCTGGTTGTTGTGCTGAGATGTATCCAATATTCATATTTCAATTATCTTGGGTATTTGCTATACTGACTGTCTTTTGCGTAAGCGTATACTAGGACTTGTGTTGTTATACGGACATCGCTCAGAAGAACATGATGTCATCGAGCGCTCTATTTGATATACGGCGGACGGTAAAGTCATGCAAAGGCTCCTTAGAAACGGCTCACTTCGCAGTGCTGATCTTGTCGCAGCTTACAAAGCTCAAATCGATAAACATGATGGATATCTGCATGCCATGCTGAGCTGGCCATCTCTAGCTAGCCTAATAGATACTGCGAAAGTCCTGGACCGGGAGAGAAAGAAGGGCAATTGCGTATTCCACTGCATGGGTTTCCGATCGTTCTCAAGGTAATTCAAGCTAACGGTTTACTTGAGTTGTTTGCTTGGAATGAAACCGTCAGCAGGCAGTTTGGCACTGCTCGAGTCGGAACCGTTTTGGAATGCGATGGCTGTGGATATGTTTGTTTGAGCCTACCAATAACGAGACATTTCTGACAGGATCGTATAGCTCGTTGCCGCTGGGATCATCATATCAGGGAATGCGAACCTTAGCGCCAGTGAGCCCCCAGTATTTACACTGTTTTTAATGCGAGTATAGGAATTGTCAACTTCAAGTGGAGTACCTTCCTCCATTCGAAAGGATGTTACTAAGTCTTGAGTAGAGGCAATTTGACACCAAGCAGATGGTCTGCTGTTGGAGGCCAAACACAGTCGGCCTAATTGCGCGAAGGACTTGACCCCAATGACAGTAAAGATAGACATAGCGTAAGCGAAAATGGGCAGTAAATGGAGTGGAAAAGAATCCCCACTGATCTGGCATTTAGAATCCCCCGGGATCCTCGAGTGGTTCAGCGTTCGCAGTATCTGTAGGATATGCGCCGATATCTATAGGCACTGCGACTGACGGCTCGCTTGTGTCTCCTGCAAGAAGGGCAGCTCTCCATACAATGGAGCCCACCATGGGACTTGTCCCACAGGCTGGCATTGTGCCCGTCGCACACCCGTTCGATTCGGCCGGGCCAATGGCAATGACACCTTATGATCTTGCCCTAGTCCTTGACGTAATTATAAAGAGAGAACCAAGTGACGTACTGAGGAATAATTAGAGAACTGCTCTAATTGGCACCTGGGACAATATCCCGGTTGTAACATTGGATTCCGATGTGTGGCAATTTCCCCCAGATTATCTAAAATCGGTGGATGAGGCAACGAACCAAATTTTGAGTCTCGACTGTTTTGCGTGGTTCTTGCTAATTCTTGCAAAGAATGGAGGGATCCGCTTGGGATACGCAAAAATCGAGCCTGTGGCACGATCTTCTAAGGGGAATGTACCTTTGGTACTTCCCAAGGGATCTGACTTCGAGAGAAATAAGAGCGAGTTGATGTTTAAAATTTGGTATCATCCTTCTGGTACAAATGGCTCCTGACAAGCATAGAGGTGAGCTTTCGTCATGAATTGAACGGATACCTGCGAGACTAGCAAAGACTCCTGTCCGTAGCCTTGGGAAATCATACGCTTCAACAATGAGAATGTAGAGAAAGAGTTCCTTCCAAGTAAGGACTATTCCAATAGAGAATTCATGCCACGAAGACATCACAGGACACGCCAATCAAGCGATCCTGGAGTCAGCAGAATAATACAAAATTTCCTCCAAAAAGTACAAAGCGAACTTTGAGCAACTTCGGCGTCTCGCTAGAGATCAAGGCATAGAATTTAATCTCAATAAGTACGATGTAGATATCATCATAGGTCCAACGAACAGTATACTTTCTTCCTTTGCAACTTCCGGTGGTAAGTGATAGCCATGAAGCGTTTCTGGTCCAGATGTTCAAGAACACTCAGGACACCCGGTCGCGCCTATGCCCCTTCCCTATCTCGAATACAACGGTAGGCTATTTGGTCTTTCGGCGATAGCTCCTGTTTAAGGAGAAGCGTTGCTGCTCAAGGTGCAAAGCGCTTGGGAAGCAGCTTTTGGTCTTAGGCTCCCGTCTCCCGCCCTGATTGATTGACGTTTAGCAAAACTTGAGGCAGACTAATCTCTGCTCCTCGTCTACTGTATGACAGCGTTCTTCACTTTAGATAGAATCTTAGTAGATATGCTTAGCTTCGACCTAACAACTTCGTTCTGTTCCCGTTTGCATCTTGCCGACATATATTCTGCGGATTTTTTCATGACGTAAGCGGTGCCATCGCTGTCAATTCCTCGCGCTCACTCAAAGGTGTACTGGTGCATTCTTGCTTAGCTGGATCGCTAGATCTCCATTCAAGACATTTCAAGTGAGCTTCCCATCTGGTTTTTTCTACAGAAGTCTTCTCTTCCAGATCTTACACGTTTTGTTCCTACTTGGCTCTTTTTAATTGGACTTTCGCGCACGAAGTTTCTCAAGATTTCGTCGAAAAATACATCAGCCGCTCGCTGCGGCACGTGACGCGCTTATCTCGCTTCTGCGGGTTATCTAATACCTCCGAACGACAACTTGATGATTCGTTTGTAGGTACTAAATCTATTCGGGAAAGTCAGCATCTGTGGATTGAACAGCTTCCCATCATCTCATGCAAGTGAGCGGAATTGATGAAGAAGTTGGTAGGACGCTAGACAGGAAGTTAATGCAAGCCAACTTATCTCCGCTTGACTATGCAGTATGATCCCTAACGGTTTTAATCCGGACCCTTCGGCTCCGTTCTCAGACCCTTTCATTATGTACATATAAGAACCTCCTCCTCTACGGAGACATGGCATTCATAGTCCACACCCTCCAAACACTCTCGTCTATACAACCATGTTCACCGAAATCACCCGCCGTGCGTTCCTAAACAGCGATGTTCCCATAGTCAGCTACGGCCTCCCTTTCCCAGAGACCTGCGCCAAGCACGTGGAAACCACTTTCAAAGCCTCGAGAGTTTATATTATTGCCTCTGGCTCGCTGGCGAGGAATACGGATGCTCTCACCAGGCTTCAAAATGCGCTTGATGGCAAGGTCGTTGGGACACGTATGGGTTTGAAGCCACACACCCAGCTCGATGAGGTACTGGAGATGATTCACGAGGCGGAGAGCCTAGATACGGATATAATTGTGACATTAGGAGCTGGGACAACGTCAGATGCGGCGAAAATAGTTGCATTTGTAAGTGAGACTTTGCGCAGTAAAGACCTCAACTAATATATATAGGGCCTAGCGAATGCTGTAACATCCATGGACGATCTGAAACGCCTGCCAAACGTCTTCGACACCCAACAGCTTGCGAATGCAAAAGCACCTACAGTACCCGTCATCGCTATCCCTACCTCGCTCTCTGGTGGCGAGTACACTATATACGGCGGAGCCACCGACCCAGTCACCAAAATCAAATACCAATTTTCCTCGCCTTGTCGCGGCCCAGCACTTGTTATCCCACTCACCACGCCCCTTTCCATCTGGCTCAGCACTGGAATGCGCGCCGTCGATCATTGCGTCGAAACTCTCAGTTCCCTAGTTAGCAACAAGCTGTCCGATGAGCACGCTAAGCGTGGGCTTGAGTGTCTTGTAACTGGATTGCTGGAAACGAAGCGAAATCCGCAAGATGAGGAGGGCAGGCATTTGTGCCAACTGGGAGTTATAGACGCAATGGTGCATCTGCAGCAAGATATCCATCTCGGCGCCAGCCATGGAATCGGGCACATGCTTGGGCCTTTGGGAGTTGGGCACGGGGAGACAAGCTGTATATTGTTGCCAGCAGTATGCAAGTACAATGCTGCTCACAGGGCGCCAGCTCTAGTTCGCCAGCAGGAAATCCTACCATTGCTCTGGAAGCAGCCAGCGGTCAGAGCAGTGCTTGAGGCGCGCGGACTCAAAAACGGTGAAGTTGACCTTGGAGACGTGATTGATGCTGTTGTCAGAGAGTTGGGGTTGCCAAGGAGTATGGAGGAAGTGGGCATTGGATGGGAGAAGATGGATAGATTGGCGGAGAATTCTTTGCATGATTTATTTCTGAAGACGAACGCGGTACCGCTCTTACGTAAGGAGCAAGTAATGGAGGTTTTGGAGTTGACTTGTGGAAAACCCTGAGAGGCTAGTATTGGCGTTTCTCATTTCCGAATCATAAACGGCAATATGTATTCTATAACAGTCAAATTTTCCCAATTTTAATCTTCTCGTTTTCGATTTTGCAATCGCTTCTCCGCCGACCGAGTTGGTTCTCCAAGTAGTCAATTCAATTAGATCTCCATCCCAGAGTCGCATCGTAGATTCCGAGAATAAATAGCATTCATAATTCTAGTCGTGCGGATTCCGCCATTCTTGGTTTTATACTTGTTTATAGAGATGTATCAAAGCTGCGCACAGAGCTTTCTTCCAATTGCCCCCATGTGTCTATCAACCTGCCGTCACTCATGCTGGATGGCCTCAGTTCTTCTGTCGAAGATGTTGGCAGATTGAATGATCGGAATATGTTCAGTACAAGGTGTTGGAAAACAAGTTCAGACGGAACACATTATAGGCGGGTTTAGCCCTACTCGTATTTACGAGGTTTCCGCGCGTACTGGGTTTCCGCGCACTCTAACCTAGAAAGGTTAGATTTAGACAGTATCGAGTTTAGCGTGCTAAAAAGGGCACTAAGATAATTAGCCATAGTTAGCGTGCGCGGAAACCCAGTGGGCGCGGAAACCCCGTAAATACGAGTATGGGGCGGAGATTACCAACCATATTTCACCCAGATTTCCAATACAGGTTGGGTCTTCAAAGACCGTTATACTTGGGAAAGCACACCAGTTTTAATTTCTCCCTATACGAAAAGAACCATTACCTTAAAGACAAATGCTGAGAGGGAGTCGCTTGCTGCTGCCACGACTGCCAAGACATTGCGTCATTCGTGACGCATCTCAACTGTCAGCTTTTAGGTCTAATTCCCCCAACCATCAAGGCGGTAAACAGAAAGCTTCACAATTCCACCATTCCACAATAGCCCTCACTATCGAGCTATCTTCCAAGGCAGCGAAAATGACATCTCCCATCGCCAAACGCCAACGTACCTCACCATCAAGCCAGCCCTATGAGCTCTATTACTGGCCCGGTATGCCAGGCCGTGGAGAGCACGTCCGCCTAGCCTTTGAAGAAGCCGGCGTGACCTACAAGGACGTCTCTAACGAGACCAAGGATGGCTTCAAAATGGTCGTAGAGCAAATCTCGGATAAGAATACTGGGGAAGGCTCGAATCCTCCTGCGTTAGCTCCTCCTATCCTTCGCCATGGTGACCTCACAGTCAGCCAAACCCCGAATATCCTCCTCTACTTAGGGCCTCAATTGGACCTCGTGCCCTCACGGGAACAAGACCCCAATGGTATTTTCCACGTCAACTCGTTAACGCTGACAGCGTTGGATGGGTTGTCAAACGAGACTCATGACACGCACCATCCGATCGCTATAAATCTGTACTACGAGGACCAGAAGGAAGAAGCAAAGCGCAAAGTGACGGATTACATCGAGAACCGCCTGCCAAAATTCCTGAGGTATTTCGAGCATGTGCTGAAGAGTGAGGCTAGTAAGGGTGGGGAGTGGCTCTATGGTGGAAATTTGACATATGCGGATTTAGTGCTTTTCCAGACCATCGATGGTGTGCAATTCGCTTTCCCAAAGGCAATGGGCAATTTGCAAAAGTCGAAAAAGTACAATGGTGTCTTTGGACTTGTGGATAGGGTGAGAAACCGGGATAATATCAAGGAATATCTGGCGAGTGATAGGAGGCAACCGTACAATATGGGCATTTATAGGCACTACCCGGAGCTGGACGCCGAGTGAACTTGATACTTCATCCGTAGGCAAAATACAACATAGACATCTCTGAAGCAGAACCCTTCAGGTTGCATCAAAGCCCTAGTGAGCTCGTGCATCTGTTGAATTTCAAGGGTATTTCAGAATACCCACATGTACTTCAAAGACCGCTGCGTCGCCACGACCGAGTGTCAAGTAAAACCAAGCAGCATATCCCGCACACCTTGCTCTCTTCTTAGCATCGTATATCAAGAGAACCTCCTTTTGCGTTGATTCTTCTAATTGCGCAAACCACGTCCTCTTCACACATATTGACATCTTAGATTCAGTACCTCTCTAGATCGAGTCCAATAACATGGAATTGAACCGAATAACGTAAGATCACCCAACCCAATCCAAGAGCAAAGCCAAGCGATCCAATCCTGCCATTGAGACGATGTGAGCGCCACTCTCAGTGGCATGGTCGACTTGCGTGGAGATTGATATCTGTGTTCTTTCTGTTCGAAGGCCTTGATCAATTGTCATACATTCTTCTTCTTCTTCTTCGGCTTGTTGTTCTATCTCGTAGACATCCTTTCGATGAGGTCCAGGTTGTTTCCTGTTTGCTCTTCTTCGCAAACGCTCTCGCTTAAACTTTTCTTTCGCAACCGCGTCACGCTCATTCTCCTCGCCACGTCGGATCTGTGATTGCATTGTCGTTGAAAGCTTGAACTCACGGTGACGCGAAACCCCGACGGATTCTGAACTCGGTGATCAGCGCTGTCGATGCGGTCGAGACTGAGACTGTCGAAGATGACGGACGTCGCTCAGGAAATAAAGGCACAGTCTTGCAAGCGAAGTCGATCAGACCAGTCTCTTTGTTTCCTACTACTTTTTGTTTTTGAAGAGAGGTAGTTGACAAGTCGAAGAAATATCAAGGTACAGCTTTCCAAATTCCGGACAAGAACAGTGGGGGTCGAAAATCATACCAGTGAAGACAACGACTGAATAACATAATTCAATCTAAATAAGCTTTTGATACCTCGTACCATCAACTGAGCGCTCAGGTATTATTTAATCTAAACGGCAAATGATCATTCTAGAAAGCAAAAGCTGGGGCGTTGAGGAGACTATGCAACATGGCGATGAAACCGAAGTTCTTCGCCAACCGTGTCCCCAGCCACACCACAACGTTGCTTGTTTAAGTTGATGATTTTATCGCCCTTTGGTACGGTAGGCTGCCGAGATTGCTTACTACTGAGTGCTGGAGGGATTGGGACAGCCAAGAAAGTCCGTGGGGAGTCGGATGTTCGGAACGCGACCGCAGAGATTCGATGATGTATCCCGCTTAGAGGTCTCACTTGTTGTGAAAGGGCGCTTGACATAGTTATCCAGACCGGGACAACATTCGGAGGTCATGCTGACAACGCTGTTGTACGGTACAGGATTCTCCCATATTATATCGAACCTGGGTACCCGTTAGCGTCATGTTGCCTATTTTATATTCACCCAGACCTACGATTTATCTGGATACGTGGGCGCATTTGCATCACCCAAAGCCATCATAATGTCGGTCAATCGCTTATGCTCCCAGCAAATCAGGATATTTCCTGGGCCAGTATAATTGCCCACGACGTTCGCGACGCAGGCGCTGTCGTCTCTCTGGCAAGAGGTGTCTATGGTCATATTCAGGCTTAGCGCCAGTGGCTTGACGGTATCGTATGGCCGTTGTTGTTTGCCGCTTTTCTGGGGTTCTTGTGCCATGATATGGCTAATGTTGTAATGCGACTTGGCACTGAAGACGTTGACAAGGCATTGAGACCGCTTCAATCCTTGAGGGTTAAGACCACTGCCGCTGACTGGCTTCTCGCCATGGCGTATCAGGTAAACGGTGGGAGTAGCATTGGTCAGAGTGATAAGACCCAAGAGGAGAAAATATCGAAAGAACACATCGGTTTTACAACCAACGCAAAACCCAAGGACCATTTCCAAAAACTGCAGGGGGTTTGCGTTTACGCCGTTAGATTCGGGAGTCCCACGATCTTTATATGGCTGTCAACATTCCAGCATCACAGAGAGCGCACCACGTATCTAATTTTTTCGAAACGTCCGTCATGTGGAATCGGACCACTGACGCTCGAGGCCTCGGTACCAGAGTAGTGTCGTCGAACAGGATTGCTAGCCCAAGGCACGGGGCGTAGCCGAATCGTCGGATCGGGTATATGTGCGCTTCGCCCGGTCAGGACTAACAACCGCTATTCTTGCACCGGAGACAAGGTAAGGAGGGGATTCCAAGGACGGCGCGCGCGCACAGTAGAACCCATAACAATGCGTTCTGGAAGATTATCTTCCACGCTCCATGGTGCGGCTGCGCAATTCGAAGCCGAACACTTAGATCTAGAGATACAAATCACTTAGATCTAGAGATACAAATTTCTTGTTGCCTTTTGCTACGAGCAACGGATGATGGGTCGCCTGGCCCCCAATTGCAGTGCCCAAAAATCCGATCTAAGGCCGTCTCATCTCAACATCAATGATGTATTGTTTTTCTTTAGTTGTCTAAAGATAAAATTGCAGAAACAGTTCCTGCATTAGCACTTCCACGAGCGATAACATCTGATTGGGTCGACTAGTGACGGGTGATCCACGCGGCTACTCTACTGCCCTGCAGCTCCCGCTCAACCAGCCAGCGGAGGTTATTTCAACATGTGCGTTCACGCTCTCCCAGCACGGGGTTGTTAATGACGATTTGACTGGACGACTCATCATACTTGTCCTTCCTCCAAGTAACAAATTGCCTCTTGAGTTTTTACCGCACCAGCCTGAAATTATATAAGGCTGTAGGGCTGTAGGCCTCATATTGCCATCACGACCAATCGATCACTCACGAGCTGATTCCATTGGCCTAAACGTTCTATGACTGCTCTCACGCTGATCCCCCTTTTGTTCCAACCTTTTTGAACAGCTTGAACGTGAAACATCAGCTCAGCCGTAGGCCCGCAGCAACATGGCTTCCACAAAACCGCTCCTGACCTTTCGACTCTCTAGCTGACGATTCTATCTTCCGCTGCTGTACGACCAGCTTGTACCGAACCCCAAAGGTCTTGGCAAGGCCCCCCCTGGTGGTGGCTGTTCAACAATCATCATTCGCCTTATCGAAAAGGTCTATACAGAATAGTTCCAACATCGAGGCTGTACCATCATCTTTGCAATTTGCCCATTGACGCTTTCTCCCCGTATGACTCTTTCAATCGAATTCCAACACAAGATGGTTTACTGTGCCTCTTCTCCTTCCGTTAAGGGGTCAAGGCTTCGTCTGTTATATAAAGGGCCTCTACCGAAGGAAACAGTCTGTTCAACAGACCAAGCTCGTGCTCTCTCTCTCTCTGTCTCACCAGTCTACCATATAAAACAATCTCTTGAATCTTTTCGCGTTGTACCACCCAGCCACTCTTTGCTTGCTATACCTACATCAAAGCACATATACAGTCTCTTACGCATTAGCCTCCAGTGATGAAGGCCCCCCAGTCCTTACTTTTTGTACTTGCAGCAACGGGTAGCATTGCTGCTCCTCTTGACCCTCGCCAGTCGAGCAACGACTGGCAGACTGCTGTTTGCGCAACGCCAGAGGTCACCGATGCTTCAATAGATCAAAGCAAGCGCTGGAACGCTGTTGGCACTGAAGACGCCTGGGCCGCTGCTGTGAAATCATGGACTTCGGGTGCCGGTAACGGTCTTGCATTTACGCAGCAAATCAGCAACTTTTTTCATGGCCCCGAGCAGATGTTCTGTGGCAATGAAGGTGCAAGAGACGGTTGTGCTTCGTATAGTGTTTGCAACAACGTGAAGGTACCGGCTGGCATGTTTATTCTCAACTCGTTTGTTGCTGTGAGCAGTGTGAGTAGCTATCGATGAAAAAGTTGATTCTCTTCTGGGATTGCTGACGGTGTTTTCTGCAGATGAACTACAACTTCTACGACGCTATGAGCAAGGCAGAAACATCAGTCACCACAACGATGGGAAAGTTTGCTTCCACTTTTGCTCCGATCAATGACATGTCGGCCGGTCTGAAGTTGGCCTTGGATCTCGTCGGTCTCGGCTTTGCGCTTGCTGCTGCCCCAGTGTGGAACTCTGGTAAATCATCTCCAAATACTCGAAGCGTACAGCAACAGATGTACTGACCAAGCCAGCCCTCAAAGGCGTCCCCTTCTTCCAAGCCAACGGCAACACCCTCGGCACACTCAAAGACACAATCAACCCATTGGTCTCCAATGGAATTACCATTGTCAAAGACACTAGCATCCCGTCTCAGGTCCTTTCTGCTCAAAACGGCCTCAACAATAATCTTGACATTGTGGTCAAGACATGGACCAAGACTCTCGACACCTTCAACTCTCAACTTTTCAATGGCTCCGACCCTTCCAATAAAGCTCTCTACAGCATCATCACCCAGGGCAAAGTCCTCGGAGCTGGATTCCAAGAGGACGCCCTTTTCGTGCAGCAAAGCGTCGAAAAGGCTATTTACGGTTATCTGATCCCGCGAGCATGGCCAAAGAGTAACTTGGACTTGCGTCCTGTCATCCTGTATGCCCCCTCAACCCCCTCTCCACAATCTTAGTCACATCTAGCTAAACGACCCTTCCGCGCCAGCGATGCCCAAGCCCCCTGCGGCACCGTCAACCCCGCTTCCCAATACATCGACGACGGCGATGCTTCAGGCGCCTACGTCTGCTACAAAAACAACATCTACTACATCATGGCTGCCTCAGGCATCAGCGTCGACTGCACCGGCGGCGGCGATACCGGCACCGCCTGCACGAACCGAAACTTCAACGTTCTCCCCGGTCTCAACACCCTCGACGGCAACAACTGGGGCGGCGTCATCCGGGATGATTTTGTCGCTGGGTAACCTCCCTTTTCTTCCGTTCCTATCCCTACTTTCCCTATTCTACAGAACAACGCTAATTCTCTCTAAAATAACTAGCGCCGTCGAATCTTTCAAAGCAAATGGCAACAAAAACGGCTGGGGTTCTATTGACATGACCAACGGCGACGCCGTCAACGCGATTGTTGAGAATGGGCTGCGCGCCCCGGGTGTGATTCAGTTGCCGGTGTGTACGCCCCAGGAGGCATTTAATAATTGGGCGAATCATGGACGCATTGGGCATTCAGATCCGCCGAATTACCCTTGCAATTGAATGGGCGCGTTATGACGGGCCTTTGGGGCAGTGAGGATTTGGGAGGGAAGGGGGGGAGAGTAGGTCCGTCGAAAATGGGTACGATCGACACTTACGGGTTCATTACTCCGAAATGCCAGGTCACATATCGTCTGGTTTAACAATAGTATTACAAGCCCCCCTGGGCATATTTTGTATTCAGTAGAACAAGCAAGAACGTTACCGCCTTCAACCTATACGTTTTGGGGTAACATAAAAATACCTATCTTTGCGGGTAACCAACCCATTCGAACTTCCAATTGCGCTGGGTATCGAGCTTTCTCAAAGTAAGCCGTGCCCCAATCTGGTGGTATCCAGTGAAATTCACTCAATCCGCTCAAAAACATTTCGGAAACCCATCCAGAATCGACCCCGTAAAAAAGTAAACGAAGTTGCCTCCAGCGATACGACCATTCGCAGCGGTTTCTGGTTTTCCCGGTCAGAGGCCCACGAATCTACATATATATTCAGAGATACGGCCGCTCTCGATTTATCTCGACCGCCTCGACGTCGAGGATCGGAAAGGAAAGTATAGCGTTAGTGTTGTAGATGAACTAGGGTTGGGGATGTACAGTATCTATGGGGTGTGTTTGGGCTCGGTTTTTTTTTTTTAAAAAAATAGATATTTTAGTGTTTTAGGGGGTTTTATCACGTAGAGTATAAAAGCATATGGCTGGGCCCTCTTGTAAGCTTTGTATCCTGGTACCCATATTAGTTGCAAATCTACAAGACTTAAACAACAATCTAGTCCGTCTAGTAGGGGATATGTAGATGTGTTTTGTCTTAACACCCAGCCATCCAAACCTCCAGCGTTCTAAAATTGCTAACACCAGCATCTTGTAGATGACTCACAAGCAGCTTTTCTTTCCTTCGCTGTAGCCACAAACTAATACCATCGGTCTCAGCTCGCTTACAGTAAATATCCCATTTGAGGACTTGCTTTGGAGACGTAAAGGGCCACGGTTACTGTACACTCTCGAGTCGGTTTTTAGTTTCCGGACCAACTATAACTGATCACCCCCCATTTCTAGGGGCCCTCACCTGAACTTTTAGATAGTCTATTGCCCCGAATTTAGGTGGGGTGCCCCTAGAAATGGGGGGTGATCGGTTATGGTCGGTCCCGGAAACTAAAAACCGACTCGAGGGTCAAGCCATTATGGAAGACTATCAATCCGCCCTTCCTGGCCATTTTAATAAAAATTTATTTATCACATGTGTTTAGGCAGATATATATATCCGTATCGCCGTCTCTGCCTCTGGGTAAATGAAACTCGCGAACAAGATCTATGCAGATCCTCTGGATATACGTTTTTGGAGTTTGGGCAGCCATGATGCCGCAACGCCCTTTCCCGGAATTATTTTTTTAGGCGAGTTCGTCAAGGCTTGCTGCGCAGTTTTGTTCGTTAAAGGCGGCTACTTGGACCGGTGGCGAGGGTCTCGCATATCTCCGTAAAAACGTTTCACAGTGGAATTGATACCCATGTCGCAAAGATGGGCAAGCTCTCTCTGCTCGAAGTCCCGGTTTGCGCATTTTGCGAGCCTTCACCTCTGAGTTCGTGACTCGCCGGGGAGGTCGTTCGATAAGGGGGTCTGAGTTTCTGGATGATCTTTATCAGCAGTGTTGTTAGATCCACTGGCATCTTCCCCGATGTATACACACAGCTCTTCTCTTGGCGTCATATACTGTCTATACCACACACCCTTCATCCTTTTTCCCTATCCGGTTTTCCTACAATTCACCCTCCCTCCTCATTTTTAAAGAAAAAACAAAAGTCGCCAGCTATCTTTTTGGGTTCGAAGCTTCATGGATAAAAATTTTTTGGGTGATGAAGGCAGGGGATATGCGGCCTTTTGAACCACGGATTTTCGATTCTTTCTGTAAACCAGGAATATGCTGATCGCTTGCGATGCGTGATGGGAAGGAAGGAAGGAAAGCGGATGCGTGAGTGGGTGGGTTTGGATGTGGGCGGATTTGGGAGGAGATGACGAGAGAGAAAGAAAGAAAGAGAATGAAGGGGGAAGGGAAAGGGGGACAGGGGAGGGGGGAAAGGGGAGGGCTTGTATAGTATCGATTACTTAAATGCTTTACATTCGGCCCTCACCCCATGATGTCTATTACGCCTTCATATCCTATATGCTCACCTCCTCGCACAGACACCCGCTGGCTTTGAAGATATCGATGATAAAAACGAGAAATATCGTGCCGTCGAGCTGGGCGATGCCGGGGAGGAGCTGGAAGGCGGGGCTGTTGGAGGGGCAGAGGACATTTTGCGGGGATGGCGGGAGGGGTGGGTTGCGGGTCCAGAGTTTAACGAGGCGGGAGTTGGGTGTATGGTCGATATCGCGCTTGGCGGCTTTCTCGCAGTCGGGCATGGCGAGCAGGTAAAAGGTCTTGTCAGACGCGGGCTTTGGCTGCGTCAGCGTCGGAGATGGTTAGGGTGCTATGCCAGGGGGGTAGTTGGTTGCTGGAGTCGTTTTGGACGATGATGGTTGGGTGACCGGTGCCGGTGAGGTTCCAGGGTTGGGGGATGAGGAGGCTGTAGAAGGCGTTTTCCATTTGCAGTTGGATGTCATAGAGGTTGGCGGAGGGTTTGGTAAGGTTGGTGTTTATCCAGGCCCCGGTGGCGAAGGCTTTGGTTAGGGGGGCGGTGTCATTGGGGGCGCCACTTAGGAGATGAGAGATCTATTCGTGTAAATAATGAGTAAGGTGGGTGAATAAGGTGACTTACGTAGCCACTTAGGGATTGCCTATAACCTTGGATCATGGTATCCACGATCGTAAAAAGTTGATTTTGACTGGTCAGACCACTCTGTGCACTGCTCATAGTAATAATTATCAGAGAAATGCCCTAAACAATAAATTGAACCATAACAAGTTGTTAATGGTACTTGACGCTGGCAGATTGTCCTTGGTAAAAGCCGTTGCACCACTCAGCATTGGGGACGAAGCACTAGCCCATTATATCGTGCACAGTCGCAACGTGAGGACTCGTTGTACGCATCACGTCGAAATTACCGAAAGACAGCAAAATTAGTCATGCAGCTGGGTTCTCTGTATCAGTGCAGTAAGATGGAGCTGGACAATTTCCCTCGCTGATCGTGCAATTCATATCTGGATCTCCATGGAAAAGATTTGAAATGGCTGGTACGTATGGAAGGGGCACCAATTTGAGGGCTACTTTTATCATTTTGAAAGACCCAGCTTGCATAAGAAAACGCATTGTCGGCGTCGGCTTGAGCCCATCGGGTTGCAACCGGAGCTGCTGCGTTCGTGATATCGGCAGTACACTGTGCGTTTTCCCAGCTGCCGGAGACCTGCGATTTATCAGGAAGATTTGAATATGCTGATTTGGTCGTATTGGATGTTGGACTCGTGCTGGTGGCGAAATTGACGGTCAAAGTAGTATTCTGTGCCGTAGTCGTTGATATGGTTGGTAGCGTCGAAGGCAATACGAAACTAGAGCCATTTGGACTCGCCGCAGGACTTTGTGACGTAGTTGTCGATACGCCTAGAGCCGGTAGACTCGAAGGTGGTGCAACGTTAAAGCTACTTGAGCTAGTCGACGATGGCAAGGCGCTTTGGACAGTCGATACGCTCGCTGGGGAAGAAGTGCTGGTCGAGGTGGTCGAGCTGGACCCAGGTGGTGGTCCGCTTGGATCAACACACGGGGTGCCATCAGCTTTTTGGCACGGCAACGAAGCCTGCGGTGCCGGTACAGCAACTGCTGCGCCAGCGAAAAGGCATACAAGAAATAGCAACGACGACGGTATTATGGAGAACAGCAGCTGCAGAGTGTGGTAAGACGTGATTGAATGCAGCGCCAGCAACGTCTTATGAGAAGTGGATGCTCCGTGTGGGGGTCCGTGAATGGGTCCCCATCATCATCCTGTCGACGGTCGTGCCTGATTAGATCGATGGTTCCATCTTCAGTGCCGCGATGACATCAACGAGCTTGACCGCCTCAAGTTCAGGGGGCAGACAGCCTAGACAGGCATACTTACCTTATCTTGCCGTTGCCGCAAACAGTTAGAACCAGGAGAATCGGTACCTGACTAGCCACGAATAGTTCCAGTGCGGGGTGTTTCAGATCTATACCTTGCCCAAACGGGCAGACGTTGAGATTACACTAACACAGTAGGCTCTAAACCGTGCCGCCTTCGTCGATCTTTGTCTGCTGTCAATTTTCAAGAGATGAAACAACCACCAGAACGTCAAATTCGGTTGGCCCAGCCAAAGAAGCAGTAAGCTATAGAAAGTGTGACATTTTCTTGACGGTACCACAGTAACTTGCCCCTCTCTGTTACAAAAACCGTTGCAGACTATGATCGAGATACACCTAGTATATTGTCTTGGTATGACAAAACCCTTCGAATACTCCAACCGAATGACAACAGTTCTGTAGAATTCAGTGGGCAAGATTTACTAAGGGACACTTGAAGCAGCCAAAGAATTACTTAGAGCCACTCAGCGTAAAACATCAGCTAAAAAAACTTACTACTTAATGAAGTCAGTCATAAGAAAGAAAAGTGTTATTGCATGCATAGCATAACAGAATGTAAAATTTCAGATCTATAAAACAATTTCAATAGACAGTGTATAAATCCAAATATCAAACAACATGGGAAAACGAAAGGAAATACTTCGGATCCCGCTGCGTCGGTTCAGAGCTCTTGCATAGACCAAGGGTCCTACGCTATCCGTTGCATGCCCTTTCTTCCCCTTTCTCTTTTTCTTCTTTCTTGTCAAGAAAACTTTGGTCGTCTTCACCAGCAAGTCCCAAACGAGGAGCAAAAAATACCCAGCTCCAACCCATCATCGATGACAGCCAAGGGGGCAGTGATGACGAAGAGTAAAACCAATCGGGCTGTCAAGCTGGCAAGATCTGGGTTCTCGCATAATTGAGGGTTTGAGCCCTCATCAAAGATGTAATAGGCGACGAGCCTAGCTGTCGTTGATCATAATTGACCTGCAAGGTAGATTGTCCTTTTGCGACGAGGTACGCTCAGGCTTCCAGCCCTGAGTACCGAGACCTCACGCTCAGCTGGTTGGCGGATAATCACGACACATGCCCGAGGGGCCGTGGCAGGTGAGCAGGTTAGTGATTGCAAAGGATAATCACTCTGAAAACACACACAGACTCGACGCAAGGAGACACGGTCCACTGGCCGAAAGCCTTCAGAGGTCGAAGATTAGTTTTAGGCTACTTAGACAAGGACTCGTGCAACAACAGAAATCGGCGAAATTTGTCCGTCATAGGAGATTCCACAATCACTTCGTGGCCCAGATGGACATTTCCCATCACTCGAAGCACAGTGTCCTGGTCCCGAGCCAGTCCGCATGGGCTGCCTCTTCGGCACCTGCTCCCCTCGCTTGTTCCTCCCTCCCCCACTATCGTCTTGCAGTGTGAATGCCCCTTTAGCAGGCGAACCCACAGTCCATGTCCTGAACCAAAGCTCCAGGCGCCCGAGCAAGACCTCCAACGGTGCATCTAGAAGTATCATTTTCCGACCACTGATCGGCCCCATACGCAAAGGTGATGTGTTCCGTGCTGAGTGAATTTATATCTATATAAGAGGCGACTTCCATTGTAAGCGGTAGCTGACTATCAACGCTGACGGAGGGGTTAAGGTCGGTTTTGTCCAAGTGCCCGATCTGAACTCCTTTGGCATCTTTCAGAGTTACTTCCACGGCAAATTCGGCGTTTTGGTTGCTGGGCCCAAGCCCGCTCAGTGTGTATAGGGTGACGTGCATACCACAAGCACCTGTTGCGTAGCCGCGAGCTGCGAGGTCTGAGTCCCGAGTTGCGAGAGTTGCGGTGGTTGGGAGGACGGTGCTGGAGATGGTGGAGAAGAAGGTCGCGAGGGTCGCGAGAGTGACGATAGAGGATGAGAGAGACTTCATGATCGGAATTGAGGACGTGGGAAGGTAGTACTGTCGACACTAAGGAATGGAAAGTATGCTGAAGGATCAAGAGTCTTTGGAATAGGCTACTATAAACACTGGTCTTTGATCTTTGCTGAGGTAAATGATGAAGATATTCGCATGCTGTTTGGCAAAGGAAGGAAATTCACCGACCTCTTATACCTCTCCATAATTCGCTTGAATGATGCTTCATCCTAAGTAATATTTGCTGCGCCTTCCAACATTCATCGATCGACTCTCATTCTATTTGTTCTCTTCTTCCTTGGTATGTGTTAGTCGTCAAATTAGGCCGAAATCCTTCAAACCCGGTTGGAATAGGAAATTGCCTTGTTCACTGCCGGATAGCCCTTATAATTGGGGAATCGTACAGCTCAAGTATCTAAGAGATTGTTCTATTGTCGCTATTTGTTATGTTGGCTTTTGCGGGTACGCAGATTGAACACAGCTAGCTCAAGTCGAGTATCCTTAGCAAGTCGACCATCATGATCTACCATATAAAGGAATACGCTAACATTCATTTCGGCACCAAAGATAGAAAGAAGATAGCAAGTCTAATGCAAGAGACTAAGAAAACAGACCGCGCAAATGTTACCAACACGATCATGATTGCTCGAAGCATCCAAACTAGACCATTAGCCACCTTCGGCGCTGAATTAGTATCATAGAGCTGAGATTTAGTGATGAGCTGAGGCATTCTCGCCGCAAAATAACAATGTTCTAGAAAGCAGTTTGGATTTTGATCGTGTCAAGCATAAAGCTCGTATATCCCTTTGCCCGATGGTTATGGAGCCACCCTAAATATAGCATCAGATCACCACTCTAGTAAGGGAGTTCGGGTAGTTAGTAAGCAGTGAGCATTCGAATTGGCTCTGCCATTAGTTGCCGTACCTAATAAGGTTAAGCTTCTACCATCATAGGTTTAGCTGTATATCTGATGCTATATTTAGGGTGGCTCCATAACCATCGGGCAAAGGGATAGAAATGTGTTTGCTCTCTGCCTTACTGTTGTAACGGATCGGCAATGATATTAAACAAAAGGCAATCCAGTACTATTACATAGTTTCGCTGGTAAGAGAAACATTTTTTTAGTCTATTCCGTACTTTACTATCGATCGACTAGCGTTTTCGCGGGTTGGCATGTTCTTCGCGAAGCCTGGTAGGCAGACTGCCAGGTGGCAGGTGTGGACCTCGATCGTTAAATAGACACCGGACGTTTCAACCAGTGGTCCCTGTACTGCGCCATGAAGCTAAAGGATGTAGCGCTGCGCCTTACCTAAATTATATGTAGTGGGCGCTTGAATCTTTTCATGAAAACTTCTTCAAATTCTTCAAAAAAGTACATCACTGCCGAACACGGTGGAACGTAAAGTACCTTAAGTACTACAGTATGAAAGGGAGCTTGAGCATTCAGAGGTGAGATACAAGGCTGAGCGGAAAGGGCGGAAACCAAGCCCCGCCAAATTCCGCCCTCCCATGACGTTCTTCCCCTCCACGGCCTGTTGCAACGGGTGAACAAGCCATAAGAGCGAATTCAATCAATTCACGAGCCCCTTCCTTGACCCTCACCTTGTAATATCCGCCATGCCTCCCCTCCGCATAGGCTACGTCCCCGGTACCTCTCACCCCCCTCCTTCCCCAGACTCAATCCCCCCCCAGCCACAAACC
>JAABUU010002592.1_pt1 | contig 25304 bp, 31 predicted proteins | sample 5559301 | NCBI WGS metagenome assembly JAABUU01 (sample SAMN10711884, study PRJNA513360) | rock metagenome | isolation source: Antarctica rocks | place: Antarctica: Victoria Land, Richard Nunatak white | reverse complement strand
TGTGCTGCGGCTGCGAGAATGCGTACTGTACTTTGGCTTTGTGGTGCACTGTGCGGCAAGTAGCAGCATTCTAAATTCACAAAGACAGAATGACATTGGCCTGATCCTAGTGAAGAGACAAGTTGACGTGTGGGGTTTATGCTGCCATCACGGAGAGACAAGTCACTCCTCAACATGCTTGCTTGACCCTTATTGACTTTCAGGCATGCAGATCTGACCATATGGTGAGGGATGCAGAAAACTTCTCCATGCATGCGTTGTGGGAACATTACAGCGAGTTTATTGTTGTGCGGCTACGCTGAATTTGCACATATTTAGCGATTGGCAATCCACAACCTGTTCTGTTGATGTTCACCCATGCGTACAGTGTACCGCTTCACGTTTACATGGCATACCAACAGACTGTATGCAGGTACATCATGGTCAAGTTTGCAATGCAGCTGAACGTTATTATATGAGGCATCCTGAATGCCATCAGAATGACTCGTTTGACACTAAATGCCACCAAAAATTTGTGTCAAAAGTATAGAGTTGTGATGTGCAGGTACAACATGACCAAGTTTGCCATGATGCTGAATGAGATAACGCCACCAGGACTAGAGAGGAAAGTGGCCCCCACAGACTGCCGTCTCAGGCCAGATCAACATGCCCTTGAAGAGGGCATCTATGATCAGGTGATCACTTGTGCACCTGCATTTGCCTCACAAGCAAAGCAACCATTTTTTGGTATGATAAAGGTGGAGCAGACAGCATGTCTGTAATGCAATTGCCTATTAGCAGGTGCTCCGCCTGGAAGAAAATGGCTTGGGCTGGATCACATTATGAGGCTACTATCAACTGGGTCATTTGGCTGATATGAGCAGTAATTCTGGTGTGAATGACATCTTATCATCTGTCAGGCGTTACTGCAATGGTCATATGTCCTCGCTTGACATACGCAGCTGCTTGAATTGTATGACAAATCTTTCTGTACTGCTTTTGGATACATTTTGCTCTACGCAGCCAGGCGGCGAATCGCTTTCTGACTCACAGTGCGCATTTTGAATGTGTTTGTGAGAAAGCATTAGATGCTACTTGCTGTTGCTGAAGCTGCTGATTAGTTTAGGTGGCTTACACATCTTTAGCGTTACTCACAACAATGCTGCCAGGTGCACTTTTGCTCTGCTGCCATGATGTACTCAAGGACTTCAGGTGCCAGACAGACCTTCTTTTCACATGATGGATGTGCGCAGGCCAACTCAGAGAAGCAGAGGCTGGAGGTGAAGCAAAGGGCAGCTCGAAAGGCAGCTGATGAGGGTGTCCCCTTGGAGCCTAGGTGGTTTGACAAGGTTCCCAACAGCGTGCCAGGGGAGACACCAGCATTCCAGTATGCAGGCGGCTACTGGGAAGCACGCAAGACTGGCAACTGGGAAGGCTGCCGGGACATCTTTGGGCCTGCTCTGTAGGCTTGTGCAAGCTTCTCTGTCAGGACCTGGCTTGTGATTGTTGTCTGTGCCCATGAGACCTGGCTGACACCTTGCACGATGATTAGCCAGCAGCTCTGATTAACAAATGTCAGGTGCCTGTATCATTCTGCCTGCAGTGATCTGGGCAAGTGACAGCAGGGCAGGTTTCTGTTGCGAATTGGTCTTAAATCAGACTGTCAAAGTCATTTTAGCTGTTTAGCTTACTTGGTTTGTGTATGCTCTACTGAAGGGTTTTCACTGTCTTGCTGTCCTGTCATTCTGCTGTTTGCACACTTGCATGTGCAATGAGTCCCTGTAACAGTTCATTACTGCTGAAGTAGGACACTGCTGTACTGTTTGTCCGGAGCTTTGTAAGATATCACTAGGCTTTGAAAATAATATCGCAATCAATGATGGTGCCATGGTGCTTGACAAGCTTTGCAGCATCAGTATTTGGCGACGAGCACCGTGCTCGACACTAGGCGGAATCCATCCGAAGGCATTGACAGCTCCCAGTCGCATGATGAGGAATCCGAATCTGCTGCATGTGCGTCAACCCATCTCAGATTGCCAGCCTGGTTTTCAGCGGCCGCCTCCCGAGCGCAAAGACACCGGCCTTATGGGAGCGTCCCGTGTGCAGCTGGCACAGTCTTCCCTCAGAGACGCTGTGGCATCTCTGCACCTCCTACTGTGCCGCCGGTCTATCGCGTGCCCAGGAGCTGAGAGGTAGGAATGCTACCTTACAAAGTAGTTGACGCACTTCACTGCACACGACCTGCCAGGCTACTATGCCACAGGCACGGCTGCAGGCTGTCAACCTCACAGCAACCAGTCTAGATCAAGCCAACGAGCTTCGTAATACCGTACCGCGGTGGCGGAAAGACGCCTGACGTTCTAACGGCCTGATCAATTATGAGCTATCAACTTTCCTGATGCATCTTGCGTATGCAGGGGAGGCTTGGCCGCGATGGCCGCATGCACAGCATCATTGTCTCAAGTTCTTTTCAGGCTAAGAATGCAGGATTTGGCAACTGAAAACAAGATGTTGAAGCAAGCCCTAGAGGAAAAGCGGCTGATGTTGAAAAAGAAGGCTTTGCTCAAAGAGCACAAAATGCTGGAGCAGTTGAGACTGAAACGCAGATTGCAAGAGGCTGAAGCAGAAAATAAAGAACTGAAAGGCGCTGCCAAGCAGGTGATGCAGCATTGAATGCACGTTGTTGTACGCAAAACCTTGCATACAGACTTGTGTATTGTGAAGTGTGACCTGATTGTGGCTAGCATTGACTCTGCAGGAGGCAGACATGAGGCGCAAAGCCAAGCATCCGGAAGAAATGCAAGACGAATATGCCAAGATCAAAAATAGATTAAAAAACATGGACATTGAGCTGCACACTGAGGTGAGGACAAGCCTATGTTATCGCCAAGAGCTAAAACTGCAACAGGTTGCACAGCTTGTACACATAAGCTCCATTGCATATGCCTGGCCGTGTAAGGACATTGCTTGTGGCTGATGAGTTGAAATTGCCTTGCAGCTGCATGCCAGGGTCTACATACATCCCCTGGCCATCCCATGGGCTATGAATCTTATTGCATTGCAAAACCACCTTCCATTGGCTATGAGTGCAATGCAATTCATAGCTCTGCAGTTCTAGTTCTGTCACAAACAAAGTTGCAAAGGTATGAACTCAGCCTTCACCTTGTGGCATGCAAGTCATGTGTTTGACGCATCAAAACGTGCCAGCAGTCTTGCAAGATCTAATCTTTTGCAGTGCATGTGCTGATGCAATGCACATGTGTGATCTTCAGGGACCAGACTGGAGCAATGCCAGTGCCTTGTGGAGCCCTATGATGACCTACACAAAGGTAAATGTCATTCCCAATTTACATGGCATAAACCACCAAAGCTTCACTCTACAACCATCTGCTCAGAGCTTAAGTGCCTCTTGTGCTAAAGAGTCATGCTGGCACTTTGCCATACAAAGCACGACACTCGTGGAAACAGCAAGTCTGTAGCTTTGCTGCACTGCTGATAGGTCAACTACCACGTGGTGGACAACAAGACAGCCGTCAAGTCTCAAGACACCATCAGCCTCAAGGTCTTTCAGAAGCCATTTGCTACTGGAGGATGCAGATTGGCCTACTACGCACAAGACAGCATGGGGTCAAAGTGAGACAGACATGTTCATAACAATTGGCAACAATATGTATGGCTTCATTGCACGCTCTGAAGCTTGCCATGTAATGCTGCCAATGCACCTTGTTCTGCCGTCACTTGTGGATTTCAGGTTGCTTGTTGCAAGCTTGAAAGCAGCTGTTGAAAGCCCATTTAAACATGCACCAGGTACGTGGCCAAGACAAGCATGCGGCAAGGAACCAATCTTGCCAGGAACATTGCTGAGATGGAGGAGGATGTGAATGCACACATGATGGCCAGGCAGTATGCGGACGAGTTCAACAAAGCCCTGGCCAAGACAGGACTTGCAACTCAGAGAGTGACCTATCATCCAGTCAATCTGGTATTGCTAGAATCAGGCAGGAGCGCTCCAGGCCCTCAAACTGCCATGTTTATCGAGCCGTTTTTGACAGGAAGGTGTGTTCCCATCTGCCTTGTACAACATCTGGCCACATGTGGCGTCTCCAGCCGCATTACAAGAGTGGGCTAAATCTCTTGATTGCAATTTTGGATGCCTTGCCAGCAGGTTAAGACTTGCTGCCTTTTCATGCGTCATGATGGACTGTTGCATGCTGACGCATGCTGACAAGCAAGTGTGACAGCTCACAGATGCTCTATTGCCTTTGCAGATTTGTGAAGTGGCAATGCAATGATGGGGAAGTGAAGCACATGGAGGCAACCTTGCAAGCCTTCTCTCACTTTTCCAACAAGCACATGCAGTCACGACCTGTTCCAGAGCAAGGTGTGGTTGTGGACATCCAAGGCGTTCAGTCTGGCAACACATTCACACTGACTGACCCGGCTATTCACTGTACATCAGACAAGCGTCGCTTTGGTGACACCAACATGGGTGAGCAGGGAATCAAGAGCTTCTTTATGAGTCATTCGTGTAACACACTCTGCAACAAATTAGGACTAGTATGATTCAATCACACCAAATTTTGGTGTTGCCACGTTCATTGATACCTTTGCAACTGTTTTCATACAAAAGGATCCTGCTATTGGCCACATCAACATTGCCTTGTACAAATCTGCTTTTTGCTGCTTGATGGATTGATGATCAGCTAAGGTACCATTGACTGCTGATGCTTTGATCTTTATGGGCTGTGTGGAGTGTGTGTTGTCTGCTGCAATAGCATAAAGACAGTGCAAACGTGTGCGATGTATGCCATGTGTGCTGCTTTTTTTCACCGGAAGAACCTGGCAACACTTGATGTGTGCATGCCTGAGGACAGCAGCAACAGAACATTGACCTGTGACTAGCTAGACTATAGTGTTGTGACTAGCACTGAGATTCTGACACAAGCTATAATGCAGGCAAGAAGCAGCCATTTCTTCATGCATATGCACACCTTGTCCTTCTGCAATCACTTCTTGTGATTGCTTGGCCAAACGTGTCAACTCAGTACGCTTGGCACAGACATGCATATTGTCCCCTTTATAAAGGCTAATTAGGTCTGAGGCATTTGCAAAGGCGAATCTGTGCCAAGGTTGATCAATGAGCTCAACCGCATCGAGCGTTAGTATTGGACAACATCATCCCCAAAGACACACGGGGCTTGTGCATGCTATTTACTAATGATTAGTGCTTACAACCCTGAGACTTCAAGCTTTAAAGTGCAAACTTATTGTGAGTTTGTGCAATGCGGCGCATGTGCAGCTGCTGCCACTCCCATTGCGGACATTGTTCATGATGAGGGAAGAAGTGACTTTTCAATGCCAAATTTGAGAAGCTTCAAGCCTTAGGTGTAACGTGTTCGTATTGGGGAAAGCGCTTCGATGTCTTTTGGCCAATGGGTCAGGTCGCAGTGGCTACTACAGTAACTGTGACTGATTTGATGCTCACCTCTTATAAGCGGCCGCCGATTTCGAAATACTCGATCGAGGCGCAGTCATTACGCAATCAGATCTACGCATCGACCGAAATTTCTAGGACGCGACTCGCAGTAAGGTCCCTTGAGGAATAAACTTAGCATGGGCTTGACACGGCAGAATTGATCTTCGGTCGGTCCGACGTTTGATGAAAGACAGCGCTGCTAGCACTCACAGGTCCAAATGCTGCGCAAGGCGCCTAGGCGACATTTCGTGGTAATAGTCGGATAGCGGTCGCTCGCGCAGATGTCGGACATCAGTGGCAGTGACTGGGACGCTGTTGAAGATGAGACCCTGGCGGAGCTTGAAGCTGAGCAAGCTAAGTATGCTGCTGAGTTGGAGGAACTGCAATCAACAGAGCGGACCTCAGCCGGCCTGGGTGGTAGCACTCCGAACCTGTTAGCCGAGAATGAACAACTCAGGGCTGAGCTGGCTGCAATGGCTTCGGTATCAGCATCAGCAACTAAGAGGCGTGATGAAGAGGACGTGAAGGCCAAGCTTGCACAGCTCTCAGCCGAGAACGCCAAACTAACAGCGGCTCTGGAAAGTGGTGTCGGCCTGAGCGAACTCACAGGAGTGCGCCCGAGCGCAAGCGTGCTGGCAGCTTCGCGAGCCAGAATGGCGGCCCTGGTGAGCTTGTGCGCTGTGCAAGCTGCACCTGCCGTTGCTCGGGTGTTTATTTTCACTGCACCGCATTGATTGGCGTACTCAGCATGCTCATGGCAAATTGAGCACGATACCAAACGTCGATTGGACACAGCCTGTCACTGTGACATTGCAGGGCAAAGGAATTGCTGACTCTGCTGTCAGGGTATCAGACATGCACTCAGCTTTGCAAGAGCTGGAGACACGTGAGAAAGGTGTAGATCTGTGTATACTAATGGATGGAACAGGTTCTATGGTAAGTAGCTCCTGCTACACTACCATACCTCGGAATTTGCACAAAAGTCCTGACAAAACAACTGAGCATATAAATCATGAGAGGTGTTAGCATCATGCTCAGCGATCCAAAGCCTTATAAGTTCATTGATTATATAAAGCGCATGCCTAAGCTTGCAGGGATGGTGCATCAACACTTGCAAGGAGAAGGCCAACGAGATCATGGCTGCTGCTAGGGCTATTCATCCAGATGCCATTTTGAAAGTGGTAAGTGGTTTTCTCAACTGGAACAAATGTCAACTTCCAGCAACAAGATAGCCAAAAGTAGCTGTCTTTGTGCGATTTGCCATGCATGTTGTTGCATGCAATGACAATCATCATCAACACAAGAAGCCTGCAATATTGACATGAATCTTGTGAATGGCATCAACATTGCCTGGCACACCGGCTAGAGCACACAGCAGACTGCTCCGGGCTGCCGCCTTAGGAGGCTCCCGCTATGATCGCTGAAAGCGTAAACTTTTGTTTTCTTTCACACAGCAGACTATACATATCAATTCAAATTAGTAGGTTGAACCTCTAAGAACACGCAATTGCAATAAAAGCATGTTGATGTTGCAGGCATGTGTAATCTACAGAGATCACTACAATGGACCAAGTTTGTTGACAGCAGTCAATGACTTCATTGGTAAAGAACAATTGATGTCAATCACTGATTTTCTCAGTGGTGTCAGGGCTATTGGAAATGACGACGTGTGTGAGAGCGTGGCTGCTGGTTTGCAGGTGAAGTAGTTGCTGACTTGCAAGTTGCCTCACACTGGAGTATCACTTAGGAAAGTAACACAACATTGCACTCTATCATGTATGAGACAGAGCACACTTAAACAGTATTCATTTGATGCTCTTTGGCATGTCCTAAATTGGGAGCTCTAGGGTAGACCAAAAGCTCTACCCTAGAGCTTTTGGTCTACAATGTGACAAAGCATGCCCTCTCACAGCCAGATTAACGCTTGTTGGCGTGTGCTTGCTCCACATGATGCACCCTGCGAACCTCAAACGTTTTATATAGGAGACAATGAAGCTGTCTTGGAGATCCAGCACCAAGCTCCTGATCCATTTCGGTGATGCCCCTGCACATGGCAGCCGATACCACGCTCCATATATGAGCGACAATTACCTGGCAGGCGATCCCTCAGGTACACCAAGCTGATCACGACGGCACCTTGCATGCAAAAGTCCCAGATGATCATTGATGCAGAGTTGCTTGCTGTCGAAGCATTACAGCTCTGCATTGCCCAAGACGTACAAGCTTTTGCTTAATGACTCAGCACACGCATGAGACAGAGCTCCTGTTGGTTGCAGGTGTTGTTCCTGAGCGCATTGTGAAGCAGCTGTGCAACAACAGAGTGAACTACTACTTTGCTCAGATCAATAGAAGCACAGAGCAGATGACAGACATGTTTGCTGGCGAGTACAAGCACAGCCAGAATGCAGTGTTCAAAGTCATGGAGTACACAGCCAATGCAACGACATTCATACCTATGATTGTAGAGAGCATCAGGGATAGCATGAAGCGCAGCTCCTATTTTGGCTCTGGTCGAAGTGTTGGCAGTGGTCCACATAGGAGCGACAAGGGGGATCATCTCACAGTCTTTCACAGTGTCCTTTGAGCACTGCAGTTGGCCCAGAGTTAAATCTTGGGTTAGGCTGAGTTGTACACTGCTTGGGTGACGATAAGAGAACTGAAGCAATGTGAGCCCTCAATCTTTTATTTGTCTGCATAGGAGTGAATCTGCAGACTATCAGCTGACTACAAGCAACACTGGTTCTGAAGGCTGTCACACATGTAGGCACCAAGGCGTGTTAACACGAAGATAGTTGTAAAATACATTGTGGACTTGTTGCTCGTCAGCCATGCAGGCTGTATATCTGCTTGTTTGCCAGCTACATCGACGACAGTCAGAATTCAAGGTCTGACTGCAGTGGTCCTTGAATCAAAGTTGCAGCGCATTCTTAGACAAGCAGAGTAGGCATAGATGCTGATGCCAAGAGCACCTGCTTGCTGAGAGTCGCACAGATTCAGCACAGCATGTACATCCTAGAAGGTGCTTGGCACAGGCTACTTGTGGTGGAAGCTTGTGCACACCTTACGCTTGTCACAGAGGCAGATCGACTGCCTCCTGCAAGGCAAAAATCCCACGCTCAGTTGCGAATTGGGAGCACCGCGCCGAACTACTACACTCACAAAAGATCACCTCATAGGTGCCGTCTCAGCACCGTTGCAGCCTCAGTTTGGCGTACAATTAATTAACATGGCTCTGAATATTTCTGCATGCAGCGCAGTGTGCCTCTACGCTGCAGCAACCTTGGCCGGAACTACGCAATTCGTCAAGGCAATGACCGTTCAAGTTGCTCAGTTAGTTTCAGACCCATTGTTGCTGATGCCAGCCTAGCAGTGAAACCAACTGCCGACAGCCGTGCACCCGACCTCAGTTGGCTTCTTGTAAGAAGCTGACAGGGAAGCCCTGAGCGTTTGTCATCTACCTGGGCCAACGCTTTAGCATAAATCGCACTGCGCGGCTTACTTCAGCAGCATTGCTGCGGCCTCAAGCGCCGCACTATGTTGCTGTCGTGCGCCGAGCATCCACTGCAGCTTGTGCTGGTCTGTATCAGGAAGTTTTGCTAGATCTAAGCTGCTGAACACCTTCTATCCGTTTGCAAACGCCTGGGCTTCAGCATAGCCACAATCTATGTGTTGCTTACGCTTCACGGCAAGCAGAAACGCAACAGGAGGTGTACAGTGTCAGAGCTTTGAGAAGCACTACTTATGAAAGAAAGTCTTTTTCTCACTGTGTAAGCAGACTCAGAGTTTATGAAAGACGCCAAGGTCATACTTCTGCGAGTGCTCAAAAGCTGCTGCATCTATTCTGATACACTTTTTTCAAAAATTCCACATTGTACAATTGACTCCCGAGGGCTCCTGCATCAGCAGTTGCATCAGTCAAGGAGGCAAACAAACTCATTCTGCACAATGGGTCAAAGCAAGTCTTGAATGCATGATTGTGCATTTGCTTTGCGTCGTGACTGACAAGCAAGCAGGAGGCTGAACTGACTGCCATGCTGAATGGCGTCAGCTGTACCTGCATTCAACACTGACTGAACTAATGTTGGCTGATTGCACAGGAAAGCTGCTGGGAACGCTAGCATTCAAATTGTACACCCAGGCAAGAGCATCCTGATTGTTCACACTGTGTACACTACAGTTCTGGTTGCACACAGAAATTCATTATCTCACCAAGTATCATGCCTAGGTTGATCCAAATGATCTTTTTTGCTGGCAGCTGGTGTCCTGCATGCATGCACCAGGAATCGAGTCAATCACAATACACTCAGCAAAGAAGCTGGATGACAATTGAAATGTTTCTAAATCGGTACGCACATAGCCAGATAGCAGGACAAAAGTCAGCTGAAGTCACCTTGCTATCATCTTGTTTGACAGCCGCTGCATAGCTGTGTCTGACTTTTGCTGCAGGCTCATCATCTGTAGCAATAGACAATCTTCAGCAGATAACACCATACAACTAGATAACACCATATCTGTCACTGCTGCAGCTTGCATATATATGCGCAACATTTCAGCCTGTAGAATTGGAGGCTGGCTCATTGCCTTGTTTGCTGCAATTGACTGCTCATGCAAGGATGTTAGCGTGATGTCAGCGGTAAATCTTGGCAGCTGATACTGACCATGGGTGTCCATGCTTAGACCGAGCTTGTGCAAGGCACAAAACATGCCTTGCAGGCATGCTGGGTCCACAGCGTCAGCTGGGATGCTGATTGCCACACTCGACAGGTATTCGTACATCTGATGCTTGTTGTTGCCACCAGCTGCTTGACTGATGCTTTGCTTGGCAGTGCTACAGAGCAACGCCACCCAGTACACCATGCGCACAGCATGCGCTTCTGGATGATCATGTGCATTTGCCAATACACAGCTCAGCTTGTCTGGCTGGCAGACCTGCCGCATCATGCCAATGTATCCATAGACTGGGCTGAGGGTGGTTGCATGCAGCTTGGCAATGTCGGCCTGTTGCAGCATGCAATTGGCATGTACTGCCAGCTGGACCATCATGAGTGTTGGTGTGTCCTGATAGGTCGCTGCAGCTGCCCATATGGGCCACTCCCATAGCTTGAGAGGCATGCTTGGAGGTCTTTGACCAGCGTGCCAGGTGCTTTGCAGCCAGGTTGATCTGAGAGTGTCCAAGGGATTCTGGTAAATGCTTCATCTTCAGGAACAAAGCCGGGAAGCTCTGATCCATCTCAATTAGCTTTGTACATGCTGAGCTTTGTAAGTTAGTAGGTAACGCCGACAGGAGCATGAGCAGTGCCTCCTTCATGGCCTCCTGCTTGCTGACGCTGTGCACACCAGATTTGTGGTGAACCAGAAGACAGCCCAGCACATCGACAACATATTCGGCTGCGTTTGATCCTCTGTTGCTGTTGCATAGGGCCGCACATACTTCTCTGACCCGCTGAAGAACTGCTGGGCTGGCCTTAATGTACTCGGCCAAGGCCTTGGAATCATGCTGAGCTAGAGCGCAGAGAATGCCGGCCAGCATCCTGGCACCTGGCTCAGACAGGTTGTCAACATCATCTGTTGTCAGCTGCTGCACAAATTGGCAGAAGAGGTTGTCATCCTCCATGAAATAGCTGTAGCAGCTGCTGGCAGGCAAAAGCTGTATGAGGTCTCTGGCAAGCCAAGCCCAAGGCACTGTGAGGGTGTTGTGTTGTAGCTGCTCATCTGATGTGATCCCAGCAAGCTTAACAAGGCATCCATTCACATGTTGAAGCCAAGGTTGCTGTGCTTGCTGTTGCTGTCCAAAGCTCACGCTGTCATAAGGGTTGTTCACAGGCCTTTTGTGGAGGATGCTAGAGTAACAACGAAGCTGCTTCTGTGCTACTGGTTCTGGCTTTGTTACTGAGGCCTGAGTATGTGCATTGGCTTGCAAGAATGTTTTTGATGCAGCCTGCGGTCTGCTGTGCGGGTGACTGGCAGCAATGACGTCATGGCTGCTGTGGTTGCTAGATGGCCAAGTTTGCTGAGTGATGATTTGAGGTCTTGTTGGTGAATGCACGAAAGGTTGTGGCCAACCTGCATGCAATGCAACGTTGCCTGCTTTGTGGGGCTTTTGTGATCACTGACAAGACAGTTCATGCTGTCAAGGTCTTGTGCAATATTGTAAACAAGCTTCTACAGTCACATGCACATGCAGTCGCTGGGTTGAGGGGGAGTACCGATGGTCTCAATGTCCGCCATTCTTGTCGCATTGCAGCGTTTGGGCGCTGCATAAGGCGCATGATTTGATGCCCTGGAGTCTGTGCTAAATCCGGTATGGTCGTTATGGCTGTGAAGCCGTTTTTGCCCGTGCTCTCTGCTTTTTTGCCTCACAGAATCTACAACACGCTTCACCTGGTGACGGATAAAGTCAAACGCGTCGCCCATAGCGCTGTGATGCCGAGTGCACTGGCAATGACGCAAGCTCGAACGCAACTTCAAGGCTGCAGTCTTCCGTGCATGCGATCTAGCCCTTACCCCTGAGGACTCCCCCGCTATGCATTGGAGCGGCGGATATGGGACAAGCCGACCTTGTCGCACAGCCTGGCACTGAGCGGCAACGCCCGTCCGTGTTTGAGACCAAGCAATCGGCACTCAGTGACTCGGAAGGCAACGAGCAAACCAAGATATCATTCGGAACCTCCTGTGCAGCCGAGCCAGCGCAATGAAGCACAAGGCGGAAAGCGACGAGCCCACTGGTGCTGCGCTTTCAAAGCAGGGTCAAGAGCTGTGCGAGTGAGTTAGCACACGCATGTGCTGCTGCTTACATGACACACATTGGCCCGTACCCTATCTTGTGAAATGTTGCAGGCCATCAGATGTGAATTGCCTTTGTTCATGCATGTGCGTGTGAGCTCTTGTGACAACCTGCAGGCAGATGCTGCGTGTGGATATGAAGATTGATCAACCCCAAGTAGCTGACTTGAAATCTGAGCAAGTAAATACTGTGTCAACAAATTATACCGTACAGGTTCCTTTGGTGACATTGCTACAAGACCTTATTGTATGTCAGGGCCAGGTGAGCAATTGCACATGTTGCAACAGTTCAGCTAGCAAAATTAACGCTGTCACTGCACTTGCGCTAGTACTGCATAAGCTTTGCTGTTTGCAGAGTTCACAATGTGCTTCAAGAACTATACGGCGTCTTATCAGGACTTGCAGTGCAGCCTTGAATTGGTGCTTTGTACAGACAAAGATCATGTCTGCATGTCATGTGCAGGAGCCACACATGGCCTTTGCACAGGCATCCCAGATGAAGCTGATGTTGAAGGCCATGGCCTGCTGCAATGGGCTGCTTTCAGGTATTGGGGCCCAGAAAACCTCTATGCCGTGAAGGGTTTCAAGGCTTGTACAGAGCCGTGCATGAGTATGCAGTTGCATGCTGCATTGCAAAGAGCATTGCAAGTAGTGCCTTTTGCAGCACAACAACTGTCACAGAATGCTTGCAAGTAGTGCCTCAACTGCTTCAGCAATACTATGGCATATGATGGGTCCAGAGGCTGTGTTCTGGGGAACTGTAGGCCTGCCAATTGCTCAAGGATGTGCAGAGACGGCGGCAGAGCTTGTAGCCAGCCTGATGCTGCACATCAGCAGTTCTGGGAAGGCAAGCATGGATGAGAAGGTCAGTGATGCTGCTACAGCCAAGATTCATCTTACAAAAGCTTCTTTGCTGCCCTCTATGTCCTTGTGCACTTGAGCATCTTCCATCACTTGCTACAGGCAGCTGTAATGCATGCAGGCAGGTTGTGCCTCATGAGATGCTGCATGACTTGAAAAGCCTAGTTACTCACATGCAATTGGAGTATGTTAGGCTCTGCTGCTGTACATAGCTTGTGCAACAGAGCTGGACACAAGGCAGATGTGTCTTGGCCCATGCTGATCAGAATTGCCCTTCAGGCGGACGAGGCTCATTTCCTCATGAACGCACTGGTGAGCAAGCGTATGGCAGTCTTGCTGAGACTGTCCATGCCTCACTTGAGCAATGCCACTGTGCGTACTGCTGTGAACCATTTGGCAGTTGGTATGAGTGGCTTCAAGGCAGAAGATCCAGACAAGCCTGAGGAAGCTGCTTTGGTGCTCCCTCTAGTATACAATTTCATCACAGCTGTGCTGCCACATTGTAATGAAGCATTCTGTAGTGCATCTTCAGACCAAGCAGGCATGGCTGGGTGTGTGGCAGTTGGTATTGAGGCAGTGTGTGACGTGTTGATGCTTGCCATCAAGACTTTTGAGTCGGCTGTGGAGGTCACGCTCAGAAATGAGGTGCAAGAAGCCTCAGAGCTGTTCAGGTGAAGCTCTTGTGTATATGTTGCATTAAAATGCTTGCACTACCCTGCCCTGCTCTGCCCTGCCCTGCCCTGTCCTGCATCGCCCTGCCCTGTCCAGCTTTGCCCTGCCCTCACCTGCAATCGCTGCCAAAGGAGCGACGCCGTTGCAGGCGCACCATTGCAACTGATGACCACAGGTCAATTCCTTGTTGCATTGGGGAGCAGCCAACATTGTTCTTGCTGTACTTTCATCACTTCAGTCCAAGCTCAAAAGTACAGACACCCTAGCATTTTGTCTGGGCTGATTGCGGCAATGCATGGCTGCAATAGCTCGAATGAGGTCGTATGCAGACTGCAAAATGCTTGTTTGCAGGGAGTACCACAGCCTGACAATGATCTCCATGTCAGTTGACTGTGTCAGTCTCATGACACCTATGCTACTGTTAACACCTCAGATCAGCTCGCTGCTTCAAAGTATGCTCCACATGGAGGTGGTCCTTGGCATGCATCTTTCTAAACACGGCAAACAGTCAAGCCCCATGCTTCAGCAGCTCTTGAAGCATGCAGACAGGTGCAGCATCAGTGCAGTCATGCTGCAACTTCGAGTGTCTTTGATTGCATCGGTCACCTACTGGCTCAGAGGGCAGCATAAGCACATGATACACTTTTTCACAATCACACCCATGAGCTCCACATGCTATTCCCATACGAGCTGCTTATGATGTGCCCAATTGCGCACACACTTGTCCTACATTTTTCATGGAAACACTCTCAATAGTTGGCAGCAGTTGCAGTCTACAGGCTGTGAATCCATTCTGGTGTCCTGCAGGATGGTGAAAGCCCTTCACATCTTCCTGCTGGTTGATGGCAACTTAGCAGCCGCACATCAAAAACCGGCAGCATGTGATTTGACAATGCTGATACCTGATCTGGTGAGCCTGTTGATTCTGGTCAAGTCAACCTTGAAGGCCTGCTGCCTGCCTCATGAAGGCCATGTGAGGTTGGTGAAGGACATGCTGCTGATGCCTGTTGGTCCAGGGCAAGCAAGGCTGAACCTGCTTCAGGTCAGACACTTTGCATTGCATGGCCATGTTGCTGACTTGTTTATGATTGCAGTGGGTGCACTTGCAGCAAGCTGTCAGAAGTATGTCAGAAGTATGCCCTGCCTGTCTGTTTGTGTGTGTGGGTGTCATGTGTGTCAGGGTCAAATCAACAGTTTGCACATGACAGCTAACAAAGCAAATCTAAATCAATCTTGACACTTACCTGAATTCACTATCCACTCTCACACTGCTCTGTTGCTTTGGGTAACATCACCATGTGTTCTTGCCTTGTGCCGGCAGAGCAACTGGTCAAGGCAGGCTGCCTAACTCCCATGCAGTAGGCTGCAAGACTCTTTGAAGGCGTCTTCTTCAACACCAGCAGCATGGCCAGGATAGCCACGATCAGGTTGAGACTGTGATGCGCTGTGTGTTGCAGATTCTGTGGCGCTTGCTGCATGTCAGGCCCGGAGTGTCAGTCATTGGGCTCCGGGTGCAAGAGATCTTCACAGTCTGCCTACAGCAAAGACAGCAGTGGCCACAGGTCTTCAGATTCCTGGTGACGCATATACCAGGCGAGGTTGCAGAACAGCTGAAGTGGCCATATGTTAAGCAGCGTGCCTCAAACAGGGCTGGGACAACTTTGCAAGTGAGCCCAGTTTGGGCTGGGGTTGACAAGGCGGACAAAAGGGTGTTGGCTGCCTATCAAGAAAAGAGGGACTGTGCAAAACAGCAGGCGCTAGTCAAGCATACAGCAAGCATGGGGATGCTGCCTGATGCACTGCAGAGAGCTGTCAAGATGCAAGCAGACACCAGGGATGCTGCAGACTTCAAAGCTATCCTATTGGTGAGGCTTCATCACTTCAATTGCAGGTCCCATGACCAACTGTCAGTGCTGCAATTCAAATTGCTGTATTCCTTATGCTTATTAAAGCAAGAGCATGCATACAGCCGTCATATTTTTTGAGTCAGTATGCCCAAATGGCTGAAAGGCCAAGGGAGGCTTGGGAATCCCTCAAACCTTTCTACAAGGGATCCCGTGCTGGCAGGCCGTCTTTTCTTTTTCTTTTTTGTATTGTATTATTGTGGGTGGCAAATTTGGTCGCACACACTTGTCTATTTGGACCTTCAAACAGGAGTTCTGCATGCTGAGATCTCCTTGTGTGATCTCAATCCTGAACTTTCAATGCAGAGCATGGCTCAGAAGATGCTCAGTGAAGCCGCTGATGCTTTGAGCCCAACAGACAGAAAGGAGCTGAGCCACTTGGTGCAGCAAGCCAAGGTAGCTAAGCCCCTCTGGGATGGTCAACCAATACAGAACAGACCCAGCCCCAGCGGCGCGCAAGCAGTTGATGAGGGCGACAATGCTCCTGCTTCGTGGGATCATGACAAAGATTCCACCATGCCAGCACAGTCACAGTCACAGGTTCAGAAGAAATCTGTTCCACGCATGTCATCCCAGAGCCAAGACACAGGTGCAGTGTCTGCTTCTCTGCATGGAACAGTTTCCAGAGGCAATAGCTTGGATGATGCTCAGTCAGGCAGCATACCTTCACAGGCCTTCACTGCTGCAGCAGGCAGCACCACAGCAGCAGAACTAGAGGCAAAGATGGCAAAGATCAAAGAGAAGATCGCTGCCAAAAGGGCAGCAGCAGCAGCAAAAGCGCGCAACACAATGCCTGCCTCAGGGAACACCTCGGCAATCAATAGGGACACAGCACCTGAGGTCTCAGCAACAGCACAAGCCAATCAGATGCCACTGCAATCCTGCAGTGTCACAGCAGCTGACTCCAACTCTGGTGCAATGGAAGTGGAGCCTGCCAGGGTGTCTGGGGCTGTCGTCAGCTCTGCCACGTCTGCAGGCAAACGGCCGTCACAGACATCAGACAAGACATGCAGACACCCACCCTCCTTCCCTCTTCCTATGCCTGACTCGAGCCAGAGCCAACGTGCTTCAACTGCAAGCAGCCACAGTGCCCTTCCGGGAGACTCAAAAGATGGGTTTCAAGCTGCTGCCCAAGCTTACGCCAACACAGCCAGATTGCAAGCTTGCCATGCTGGCAGGGACCTGCCTGCTGCGCCTGATGCCACAAGCATCAATGTTTGCCATGAGTCTGCTCAGGGATGCTTCAGTGAGCAGCCTGCAGGACCACACAGTGCACCACCGCAAGCCAGCAGCCCTTTAGTGGGCCAGATGCAAAGTGAGCAGGAGGCTCAGATTAGCCAACCCCACCAAGCACACTTTGACCCGCACAGCTGGGATTTTGTCCAGACACAACAGGGCAGTATCCAGGATGCAAGCATCTGCCCCAGTGCTGATGCTAAGGCCAGTGACAGCAAACCCCTTGAGGGTGCAAATACCCTGCTCATGTCAAGCACAGCAGAGCCCCAGCAGGGGCTTCTTTGTCACTACAATCAGCCGCATCAAGGGAGCCATGCAGCCGCTGCGGTAGCAGCTACAGCACGGAGGATGCAGATCCTAAACAGGCATGCTCCTCATGTGCTGCAGCACACAGCACACAAGGACATAAACAGCAACCTCAAGTCGGCAGTGCCTGTTTCTGCAGCTCCTCCTAATGGGAGTAGTACAAGCAGCTTCTCATATCTGTCAGTGAATCCAGCTGTAGCGCAAGCACCATTTGCCAGTGCACAGCCAATATACGTAGCTGCTGCAAGCTCCCCCAGCCAGCACAGTGGTATTGTGGCTGCAGATCAGAATGAAAATGAATGCATGGTCCCAATGGAGGTTGATGCCAGCCTCCTCACTACCCAAATGCAGCCAAGTGGGACATCATTTGGGGACCCACCCAGGGCTGCATTTGGTCATCCATATCATCAAGCATTGCAGTTGCATGAGGCCTGCACATGTGTTGTCACCACTCCTATGAGTGCATCTCTAGCTGAAGCCATTCCTGCAGGATTTGTGACAAATTCTGCAAATGATCATTGCTCTGATATGGACATTGATGTTCACGTCTAATGGCCAGCTTGAAGAATTTGCTTTGTATAGGGCTAATGTGATATCTAGTCTTGCCACAGTGTTATGCAATGTTCCCTAATTGGACATGAGTTTTGCAAGGCCTGATTTATATCATACAGCCACATTCGAACGGCAACAAGCTGTGCTCACCTAAGGAACAAAGTCCTGATTTACACGACGCAGACAAAAGCAGATTTCTCTACATGTTAGGTTTAGAACCTAGTGTAGTGGAATCCATTACTGTACTTGGGATTCCATGTTCAACTTTGTTCACCATTTCCACCTTAGATTTGCTAGTAGTCATCACAGCTTTTGTGAAAGCCATGCAAGGCAACTAGCGATGCTCATGAGTCATTGGCTTTGGTGCAAGGGTGAATTTCTGAGTTTAGGCGTTTCTGAGTTTAGATTTCCAGTGTAGGGATGACGTTTCTGAATCAAATTAGACGTTTGGGGATTGAAAAGAGCTATAAATCAATGCCTGTTGTCCCGCCAAGATCAGCAGCGGCGCTACCAGATGCCGTGACCGACACGCGAGTATGTCGACAAATATATCGGAAGCCTCCCTGATAACTCACGCCTCAGCAATCCTAGAGGGACGGTGCAAACAGGCGGTGCAGTCAACAGGGCGTAATCGCACACTGCCGCTAGTCCTGCTTTTGTAGGCCCCTGCAAAAGCGCAGAGCTGCACAGATGACCGGCAGCCCAACAGGGTCAGATATGATAGGCCTAGGCGGTTGGGACACTATGGACGACGATCGCGATACTGTTGCCCAGCTTGAAGCCGAGCAGGAGAAGTACGCAGCGCAATTAGCAGCACTGCGCCGAGATGAGCAGGCTGCCGCGTCGGCACAAGCGGTGACTCCTGCTGCCGGCGCACTTGCTACAGCTGATAAGGCTGCCTTGGCAGAGGAGAACGCAAGACTGAAGGAGCAGCTGGCCGCAATGAGCTCAGCCTCAGCCCACAGATCGACAGTGAAGCGTGCACGCGAGGAAGAGGAAGCAGCGGCACTTTTAAAAAAGTACACGGCAGAGAATGAAAAGCTAACGGCGGCCCTGGCTTCTGGTTCAGGCTTGAGCAAGCTAAGTGTTGCGAGTCCTAGCGCCGCTGTCATAGCCGCGTCGCACGCACGCTCAGCGAGTTTGGTAGGCTCCGCGGACTTGCTTAAGGAGCAAGCCAACTGAGCTCGTCCTCCGTGGCCGTGCATGTGCATACTGATCATGATGTGGCCATCAGGTTTTGGCCTTTGGCTAGCCAACAAATCGTGAAACCCCTCTTAGAATCCTTCTCCTTGGCCGAAATGAGACTGTGAGGAACAACAAATGTCTCTGCTGTCTCCACCTTGGCAATGCTAGGTGTATTGTGCAGGCCAGCAGCATCACCAGATCAAGTGTGAAGACCAGTGGGATGCGTTCTGTCATCAGGGACCTTGAGACTCGAGAAAAGGGGGTGGACATCTGCATCATGATGGATGGCACAGGCTCCATGGTAAGCAAAAACATGGCATGCACAATCAAGGTCATTCAGGAGTGGACATAGCAAGCCGTCACATAGGCTTGAGCCCTTCACATCATATGATCAACATGATGTGTCATTCAGTTTCAGCAAGGTGCAGAATCACACGTAAAGTGCAAGGCCATGTACCAATAATTAGGATCTGCAGTCAACACAATCGACAACGTCGTAAGCAACAATTACCAGTTCAAAAGATTGCTTGGGCATGTTCTCCGCACATGTGTATATGACTCAGAACCCTGCCAGAACCCTGCCAGCAGAGCTTTTCAAAGCAGATTTACTTGAAGATTGGGTTTTCCTTGAATTACTGCTCAGCAGCAGCCTTAAGTTGCGTGATCTTTTCATTTCCTTTCACACCTCTGAATGCTGCTGAAGGGATGGTGCTTGAGTGCACGCAAGACTAAGGCCAGTGAGATCATGGCTGCAGCAGGCACACTTCACCCAGAAGCAGTCACCAGAGTGGTACGGACGCGCATCCTCACAGCCTTTGCGGTACAAGCATGCAATTGTCAAATCATGCACAGTAGTTTCCTGGCTGCTTGTATTGCATGGAGCAGATGGCATAATGCTGTAGCTCCTCTACAATTGTGCTACAAGTTACACCACAAATTGCACTACAGGAGCTTTGGGCTGCCGCCTCAGGAGGCTCCCTTTATGATCACTGGGAGGCATAGACTTTTCTTCTCTTTTCTTGTACTACAGATTGTCACTACACGTACAAATGCAACTAGCAGTACTGCTCACAGCTGCTGGCCCAATGGTCCAGTCAGTTTGACTTGACACATGCCTGACATCTCCCCTGATTATGCTTGTCACTCCTGTAAGTGACTGGCCTGCAGACACATACCTGACACTGACCCTGTAATCACACTACCCAGCTGACAGACATCTCTAGCTAGCTTGTGTGTGTGTGTGTGTGCTGAGATGTGGCTGATTGCTTTGTGTAGGCATGTGTCATCTACAGAGACATTGATGATGGGCCAAAGCTGACAGAGGTTTCTGACTTTGTGACCAAGCAAGGCTTGGATGCAATGACCAGCTTTTTGAGCGGGGTGCATGCCACAGGGGGGGCAGATGAATGCGAGAGCATTGCCAGCGGGCTGAAGGTATGCATTGGACATAGTCTGCCACTTGGCAATTTTACACTGGACCACATACAGTAACTATATCAAGCCATATGTTTGTGCATAAGTCACGTCACAGGCTGCTTGCTCCCAGTTGTCACAGCAAGTTCCCAGTACGTGCGCTGCGGCAGAAACAAAGCTTGAATTACCTGACTTTAAGCAGTGGCACCTTACATGAGAGCTTACCTACCTTCTTGATGTCACAGAGTCTGCTGATTCATGGTAGTGTTCGTGTATCGCAGGCAGCACTGAAGCTGTCTTGGAGGTCCAGCACCAAGCTGCTAATCCATTTTGGTGATGCGCCTGCACATGGCACCATGTATCACAATGGTCGAAGTGGAGACAGCCACCCTAGTGGTGACCCCACAGGCATGTACATTCCTTGTGCTGGTCTGTTGTACTGTCCCTGCCTAGGCCTGCAGGCTTGCTTTCTGCTTTGTGCTTCTTGCTGCAGGACAATGACAAGATGATCATGATACTACTTGTGCTGTGTATGCCTGAGGTATACCAACGTAGCTACATGGCAGTATTTGAGAAAGGGACATGTGCGAACGCCACTTCTGTGCAAAGTCAAAACTGCATACATCACACAATATTGCATATGCATGTGCATGTGTCCGTTGAGCTGTCAGGCAACTATCTGACACATTATGACAAAGCTGGAATTGCCAACTATGCGTTGGCATAGTCGTGCTTCACTGACGCTGGTGTGGACTGCCGCACCATTGACTACAATGCTTAAACAAATGTTGCAGCATTGCTGTGTGTCAGGCACTGCTGCCTATCATGTGACAGTCAGATCATGTTCTGTGATACCTGGCTTTGCAAATGCAGGCCTGGCTCCAGAGAAGCTGGTGAAGCAGCTGTGCAGCAACAGGGTCAACTACTACTTTGCCCAGATCAACACAACCACTGTCCACATGACCAACCTATTTGCAGAGGAGTACAGGCACAGCCAAAATGCGGTGTTCAAGGTGCTTGACCGAGGAGCAACAGCATCCACCTTCATTCCCATGGTTGTGGACAGCGTCAGAGACAGCATGAAGCGCAGTGCCTTCTTTGCCTCTGGGAAAACAGCGTCCAGTAGCGGACGGAGTGCTGGCAAGGGTGATCCTAGGACCATTTTCCACAGCGTACTATGAAGCCGAGCTCCATTTGACTAGCACGCCAGATATTGCTGTCCATGCTGAATGGTGATTTGACATAGCAATTGCCTGTGTATTGATCGTGACATATTGTACACTAGCAGCCAAACAGATTGGCAGCACAGGAGAAACAGTCACAGTCAGCTCAGGAGTAAATGCAGGGTTGGTCAAGCCCCTTCCTGTCGCAGGCTTCATGGCCACGAGTTCCCTTAGTCTGCAAAGTTCATCAGCACTATCACGAATGGGCTGTGAAACTTGTAATTCACATTGTAATAGACGTCATATCATGTGAACATGAGACATCATAACCCAGGCTTGCCTACCAGCAACTCAGACACGCCAACATCTGGTCCTCCAGGGCTTTAATCTTGTCTGTTGAAATGCAATTCTTTCCGTGCATTGTCATGTCAGTTCCGTTGTATTCTGGGGAGAGGCATGGGCTATGGCAAAACAACACATTTAGCCCTTTGGCGGTTTTTTAGATGAACTGCTTGCGATGCATATGTGGCATATCCTTGTGTGACCATGTGCCAAATGTTGACATGCTGAATAGGTGCAACACCTTTTCTGTGGAGTCTCAGCTGCAAAGCAAAAGACTCAGGTGGCTAGGTCATATTTTCAGGATGCCTAATGATACATTGCTTAAGAAGCTTTTGTTTGGTGAAGTCAAAGGCCTGCGCCCACCTGGTCGCCCTAGGTCTAGTTTCAATGGTGTTGTGGTATAGGACTGTCAAACTTGTAGTATTAGTAGGGCATATAGGGATGCACAGGACAAACTGCTCTGGAGAGACAAGACTTGCATGTACCAAGCACATCAGGAGCCGGAAAGCGTTGATGATAAAGATAATATCCACTGATGTTAGTGAGCCTCTGTGGCTACCAGCACAGGTTGCACATGTGGCAGAACAATGTCTGGGTTGCAAACTGAGGAATGTGCTAGAGGTGCAGTTGTGTAGTGAATTGTGTAACAAAGGGCAGCTTTGCGACATGGCACTTGTGCAAACGCAGCTCTGATCAGGTTGCCCATATGGCATCAGACATTCTTCAGATATAAAGGTATCAAACAGTGTACAGCATGCAAGGTATACATCTGATGATAGGCCATGAGAGTTGTCAGGGCTTACCACAGCTTTGTCTGAGCTGTTGCCCAATGTTGTGTTGACCTGCTTGATCCAATCAATCAATCAATCAATCAATCAATATATATTTAATGTCCTGGGGGGCAACTGGGACCCAACAGACAAGAAGTTCAGTTCAAAGAATTCATACAGACAAGATTTGCTTCCTACATGCAAAGCATTCCCTAAGGAAACCACCACATGCATTTGGTTCACACAATATCATAAAGTCTGCAATAGTACAACAGTGCTGCAGGAGGTCCAAATGATGTGACCTGATGTGGCTGTACGCTGGGCAATCAAATGCTCGTCACCAATGCTCGTCACTCGATCCGGATAGTCAGGCTCATCAAGCACGTGGTGCCACTCGAGCAAAAGCACATTGTGCACCGACCTGGCAGGTTGTGACTGAGCTTCCGCCAGCTAGCATGACGTCGAACAGCCTGCCTGGCAGCACAACATTGCATTTGCAACGTTACGGAAGTCAGGGTGTGCGTGTGAGGGCAGCAGTACTAGTCTCGTCCAGAGGCGAGAATCGTTGCCAACTACTTTCCGGAACCCCTTTGCTCTCTCGAAGGGGTGCGTCACTGCAGCATCATGGCATCAGATACCGCAAAATCTCCTGTCAGGTGAGTCTGCAGCATATAAAAGCTTGCCGGCTGAACGCGCGCGCTTAACAAATCTGCCCTCACACGCAGCTAAACTGGTGTCGCGTTTGTTGCAGTCTCAAGTCACAGCACCTCCACAGACACAGGAACAGTTGTCGTACCAACAGGCAGCCGAGGGCCCTTACGCAAGTCTTCCAGACATGTAGGCTCCTCTCAAGTCTGATCTTTAGAGACGCCTGTTCTACCTAAGTCTAGTGACAAAATTGATGACAGATGTAAGCTACATCATGCAATGTAGGTGGCCTGATCTGGCTCAGAGGTATGGGCAGCAAACAGCAGCAGAAGATCCTCATCAGTCACCTGCAACTAAGCTAACCTTCAGGTCAGAAGCGCTGTCCATATTCCAGCCTTGTTGTCAGTGTTGGGTGCCAGTTCTGCTTAATCAAGTCACAGCAGATTGGTGAGGATGTCAAAAATTTGCAGGGAGTTGGATGCACGCATTAAGGACTTTGCATCAGGTCTCAGATCACTGGGGCTGGCCAAAGGTGACAAGGTAAAGCACAAATCCACACCAACAGCCTCAGCACTGTCATTGCTGCACCTTGCTGGACCTGGAAGCTGCCAAATGGTCTTTTGCATGTGCTGCAGCTGACGTGACTTCCTGGATTCACCAAGCAAAGCGCTCTCTTCCACTGCAACATCAGTGCACTGTTTAATGCATGGAACAGCCAGCAGTATGTTTCATTCACATCCCTCAAGCGTCTTGACTCCTGACACAGTCTTACTGTGTGTAACTGCCAAGCTGCTTCTCTACAAGCAGCACACAGTAAGGCACTACCTCAAACTAGCATTGCCTGTTGTATCAGGTGTCCCTCTTCTCAGAGAACTCCTCTCGCTGGCTGGTGGCAGATCAGGCCATCATGCTGTGTGGGGCCGCAGATGCCGTCAGAGGCGCCAGCAGTCCCCCTGCTGAGCTTGCCTACATCATCCACCAGTCTGACAGCTCAGGTTGGTCCACTCTGCATCATTTTTCAGACCTGACATGCTGATGAATGGGAGTGCATTCAGTTAACAGCCTGGGGTGGGTCTGCTCTGTATCACTGTTCAGACCTGAGATGCTGGTCAATGGGACTACATACAGTCTGACAACTCAGCTCAGTGTACAGACCTGACATGCTGTCCAATGGGAGTATATATAGCTGCAGTATCGGCAGCAAGGCACTGCAAGCTGATGAGTCATGCTGAACCTCACTGATCAGTCTATTCCCAAGGTCTGATCGTATCATCTCAGTCCAGCTCAGCCCATCTCAGATCAGCCTTGCTCAACTCTGCCACAGAGCAATGTCTACTTCATGATGATGCTGTCGTGACAGTGCCATGTCAGTATGATGCACAAGGAATCTGGATGTGCATTTCTGTGTATCCCCTGACAGCTTAGTGACAGCGCCTTGTAAACTTTCTGCCTCGCCTATTGGGATTCAAGTTATCAGAGCCAGGTCTGCAAATGCCGCCATGACGGCAATCAGGACGCTTTGTATCATCTTGATAGCAAGGCAGCTGGACGAGGCGCCAGCGTGGCTAGCAGCACAGCCTGAGCAACTTCACCTTGGCAGCTGCAAGAAAGGGACGGACATACAGCACACAGCAGCACGTGCCTACATAACTGCAGCAGGGATCGAGCTTGTTGGCTCAGCTGCCCCAAACTGCAGTGGATGACTGGACAAAAGGGCCAGTCTGTAGCGCCCCCACAGGGCATGTGATTGTGAACCTGACCTGACTGTCAGGCTGACTGACTGAGTTCTTGCATTACAGGGCTTGTGGTGCAAGATCTGGAGACGCTGCACAAGCTTCTGCCATTCATCAACAAGCCTCACAGCAGTGCAGGCAGCAGTGGCAATGGCAACAGCAACGGTAACGGCAACGGCAACGGGCATCAGGTACAACTCCTGATCTGTCAGACATGATCAGCTTGCAGCATGGGTGTTCAGTGTTGATTCCCTTCGAGCTGATCCCTTCCTTCCCGTCCC
>JAABUU010002591.1_pt1 | contig 25329 bp, 20 predicted proteins | sample 5559301 | NCBI WGS metagenome assembly JAABUU01 (sample SAMN10711884, study PRJNA513360) | rock metagenome | isolation source: Antarctica rocks | place: Antarctica: Victoria Land, Richard Nunatak white | reverse complement strand
TACACGGCAGTGATGGTGGTCGCGCTCGCCGCACATCAGGCAGGTCGTCCCGATCTTATCCGCTCTCCCAAACGGGTGCTCGCACATCTGTGGGAGGGCGATCTATGAGTTAGGAAACGCCCTCTACGTCCTAAGAGGAAGACCTCGATGAGATTCTCGGTGAAGGATGTCTCGCCGAGGGGGTATAGGTGGCCCGTTAGTGAATAGGAGAGTAAATGATTCGATGCGTTCGGATAACCGCCCGGGCTTTCGCCATGTCGCGCGTGTACCGCGTCATATCGGCGTTCATCCTGCTTCTTGCAGCGCTTCTGACGGCGATACCCGTCTCAGGCCCGGATGTCATCATGGCTTCCGCAGTGTCTGGTGGCGCGCCGCCTGTCGGCAGTGGGACGGTGCGGAGCAGTGCGGAGGTGCGCGTGCTCGACGGCAATACTATCATTACCTGGATCAATGGCAAGCAGACCGCCGTCCGCGTCGCCGGTCTTGATGTTGCCCCTTACACCACCCCCTGCGGCGCTGCGGCCACCAAGCAGTTGTGGAAGCTCACCAAAGGTGGGGAATTGACGCTTGAGGAGGATAACGCCCTCGCCTTCGACGCTCAGGGTCTGCGCGTCTACCACGCGCTCGCCAGGGACGGCCGCGCGATCAGCCAGGAACTGGTGAAGGCAGGCGTCGCCAAAGTGAATAGCAAGGCGGAGAGTCGCCATCTCTTCATTGCCGACGAGGCACAGGCCCGTACGACCCAACAAGGATGCCTATGGAGCCACGGCAGCCCAACCGCTGGTGCGGTGGACACCGCGCGAATCGAGGCGGCGATGGGGTTGGATAACGGTTTCCGCGCCGCCCCCGCCGCGCCGACCGCGTCAGACGCTTCCCCGCTCTCATCATCCGTCCTGCCGACCGGCTTCTCCGTCCAGACGGTAGCTGCGGGCATTGACCAACCGACCGGCTTCGCCTTCGCGCCCGACGGGCGGATCTTCATTCTCGCCAAACATGGTCTTGTCTGGGTCGTCAAGAACGGCGTGCTCCTCCCCACGCCTCTGATCGACCTGCACACCAGCGTCAACGACTACGGCGATCACGGGTTGCTGGGCATCGCCGTTGACCCCACCTTCGCCATCAACGGCTTCCTCTATCTCCTCTACACCGCCGAGAATGACCTGACCAACCCAACCGGCCCGAAGACCGCTCGGCTGGCGCGCTACACCGTCACTGGGGATGTCGCCGACCCGGTGACTCAGCAGGTGCTCCTCGGCACCGCCCTTAATGACGCCACGCATCCGTCGTGCGAAAACCTCGCGAGCAGCGCCGACTGCATCCCCACCGACGACATTTCCCACTCGATCGGCAGCGTCCGCTTTGCCTCCGACGGCACGCTCTTCGTCTCGACGGGCGATGGCGCGAGCTTCAACTTCGTGGATGACCGGGCGTTGCGCTCCCAGAACATTGATAGCCTGGCTGGCAAGATGCTGCATATCACGAAGACGGGGCAAGGCATCGCCACTAACCCCTTCGCCGATGGTGATCTAAGCCACAACCGCTCCAAGGTCTGGGCGTACGGCTTCCGCAACCCTTTCCGCTTCACCCTTCGCCCCGGCACGGATGTGCCCTATGTCGGTGATGTCGGCTGGGACACCTGGGAGGAGATCAATGTCGCGACCAGGGGGGGCAACTTCGGCTGGCCATGCTACGAGGGGAAGCGCGGCAGGCGGGCTACGCGTCGAAAGTGGGCTGCCAAGCCCTGTATAGCCAGCCAGCCGGGACGGTGAAGTTCGGACTGGTGACGTACGGCCACCTCGCCGGGTATCAGCCGTCAAGCACGGCGGCGATCGGGGGAACTTTCTACACAGGAACGACCTACCCAACGCAGTACCGAGGAGCATATTTCTACGGCGACGTCCAGCAGTTCATGCGTACCCTCACGGTGGACGCCAACAACGTGCTGACGAGCGGGCCGACGGACTTTTCGCCGAGCACGGACATCCCGACCGATATTCAGATGGGGCCGGACGGCAATCTGTACGTCTGCGCGATCTTCACAGGAGAACTGCACCGGATCGTCTACAGCGCGACGGCGCCGGTCGCACAGGTTGCGGTGGATCATCAGTCGGGGCCGCCGCCGCTGACGGTAAAGTTCTCCAGCGCGGGATCGAGCGACCCGGGGGGCGGGACGCTCTCCTATCTCTGGGACTTCGGCGATGGCGCCTCCTCCACCGCCGCCAACCCGTCGCACACCTACACCCTGGCGGCGTGCGGTTTCGTCGGGTGCAAGGCAGCAAAGTACGCCGCGACGCTAACCGTGACGAGCAGCGTCTCGGGTGCGTCCGGTTCGGCGGGGCTGACGATCGGCGTCGGGCAGCCGCCGACCGCGACAATCACCGCGCCGAGTGGGTCGCTGACGTACAAGGTGGGAGACACGATCGCCTTCAGCGGCGCCGCCACCGACCTGCTCGACGGCGACATCCCCCCTTCTGGTCTCTCGTGGCAGGTAATCATCCACCATTGTCCAGGCAACTGTCACACGCACTTCCTCATTCAGCACCCTGGGGTGGCGAGCGGTAGTTTCACGATTCCAGACCATGGGGACAACAGCTACTTCGAAATCATCCTCACGGCGACCAACAGTGCGGGGGTGACCAACACGACCGCCGTCAGTCTCCATCCCCAGACAGTGCGTGTGACGTTGCAGACATCGCCCACTGGCATGTCAGTAGTCTATGACGGCGGCGTGACCCACACCGCGCCCTATACGACGAACTCGGTCATCGGCTCGCAGCACACGATCACGGCACCCACGTCGCCGGGAGGGCCACCGTTCGTATCATGGTCGGATGGCGGAGCGGCGCAGCACAACATCACCATCGGGACAAGCGACGTGACCGACACCGCGACCTATAGCGTACCCGCACCGCTGCCCGGGCCGCGCCCCACCGTGCCGATTTCCCTGACGGCGCCCGCGCCGCTCCCCGGATCGCGACCGACCGCATCAATCTCTCTGACGCCACCGGCCCTACTCCCGCCAAGCCGTTAGCAGCGCCGAAACAGCGAGACCAAAGGGGGAGCGATGGGGCAGATTCTTCTTTACGGTGTATTCGCTCTCGTGGGGCATCATCCCGACGACGCGACAGCGGCTCCCATTCGATGCGTGCTGGCCGACGTGGTGCGACCATTCCTTTCCGCAAACCACTGAACGCGTCCACAGCGACTGGGCCGGTGTTTGACCCCCTCGCGCTGGCTGGATTAGGATGGCGTCCGGCTGAATGCATGCGGTATACGGAAAGGGAGTGTCCACTGTGGTGCAACTACGCTTGAGCGACAGCGAATATGCGAACCGGCGTGTGACGATCCTTCAACGACTTGGGGAGCGGGGGATCACGGCGGTCGTGCTCTTCGGCGGGAACAACGTCTCCTACTTCAGCCGCTTCGGTTTCATCCCGACCGAGCGGCCGATGGCCTACGTGCTCACCGCGAATCGCTCGGCGCTGCTCGTCCCGCGCCTCGAAGGGGAACACGCCGAGGAATTCGCGCTCGTGGATCGGGTCGTCACCTACCCGGAATATCCTGGCGAGCGGCATCCGATGGAGTTCCTGAAGGACGTGCTGACTGATTTCGGTCTGACGCACGCGCAGATTGGCGTGGATTCGGACGGCTACGGCGCGCTCTACGGCTATCGTGGCCCGTCGGTGAGCGCGCTGCTCCCCGACGCAACGATCACCAACATCCGCGACGATGTCGAGTACATGCAGATGATTAACTCGGAAGAGGAACTCAACCTGATTCGCGAGAGTGCGCGCTGGGGCAACCTCGCGCATGTCTATCTACAGGAGTACTGCAAGGTCGGCGTTTCGGAGACGGAAATCTCGATGCGCGCATCCGACGAGGCAACGCTGGCGATGATCCGCACGCTTGGCAAGGAGTATCGCCCGGTCAGTTTCGGGCGGCCTGGCGCATCGGCGGGTTTCCGCGGGCAGATTGGTAAAGACTCCGCCCTCCCGCACGCGATGACGAGCAACGCGCGGCTCAAAGCGGGCGATGTGCTCGTGACGGGCGCGGGCGCGTCGGTGTGGGGGTACGGCAGCGAACTGGAACGGACGATGATTATGGGCGAGCCGAGCAAGGAGCAGGAGAAGTACTTCACCCTGATGCTCGCAGCCCAAACCCTTGCCTGCGACGCGATCAAGCCGGGCCTCCCCTGCTCCGAGGTGGATCGGCAGGTCCGTGCCTTCTTCACCGAGCACAATCTGTGGGAATGTTGGCGGCACCATACCGGCCACGCGAAGTCCACGCTCGTCCATGAAGCGCCCTTCCTCGACATCGGGGACGACCGAATCATGGAGGTCGGCATGGTCTTCACCGTCGAGCCGGGCATTTATCTGAAGGATTTCGCGGGCTTCCGCCACTCCGATACCGTCGCCGTGACGGAAGACGGCATCGAATGGCTCACCTACTACCCGCGCGATCTGGAAAGCCTAACGATCCCCATCTGAGAGAGTCGGCAGTTGGCGGTTGCCAGCGGTCGGTGGACGTTCTGCCGACTGCCGACCCCCGACTATTCCTCGATCATCGCGATGTATCGCTCCGCCGAACGGGTCACGGCGCCTTTCGCGTCGGGCGCGACGATCCGATCCCACCAGCCGCCGTAGAGCGTGTCGAAGGGGAACGGCGCGACTGCCGCGACGATCCGCCGAATCGCGCTGGCGGGCAACGGGATCACGTTCGGGTAGCTATACATGAACGTAACGTAGCGGCGGTCCGCGACGACCTGGATTGTGTCGCCCGTCAGGAGCGCGCCGCGTCCCGCCGCGCCCGCTGCCCAGTGGAGAACGGCACTCCCCGCGAAGTGTCCGCCGCAACGAATGAGCGTGATTCCGTCCATGAGCGTATGCGTCTCTCCCTCCCAGAAAACGATGGCAGGATCGGGGCGCATCACCCACGAGTGATCGTCCGCATGGAGATAGATCGGCGCGTCGAACACCTCGCTCCATTTCATCATTGAGGAGTAGAAGTGCGGATGGGATATGGCGATGGCGGCGATCCCGCCGAGCGCCCGTACTGCCGTGATGGTTGGATCGTCGAGGAGGCTGATGCAATCCCATAGGACGTTTCCCGCCGGTGTTTGCACGAGCAGCGCGCGCTGCCCAATCGCGAAACTCGGATGCGTGCCGATCCCGGTCAGGCCCGGCGCAACGGGTTTGATGACATTGTGGTGGTCCGTCTGGAGTGCGTCGAGCGTCGTCCACTGCTGTCCATCGTGGCCGATGTACTGCCGCTCATCGTCGCAGATCGGGCACTGCTCCGGCGGTCGTGTCGTAGCGGCGAACTGGACGCCGCACGTCTTGCAGATAAAAGACTGCTCGCTCATCGTAAATCTCCTTGTGTCTGCTACCGTAGGCCCCTTGCGTCCATTCTACGCGATATGCGCGATACGCCGGGAATGCCGCTATCGTATCCGACGTTGTAGGCGAACAAAGGAGGGTATCATCATGACCGACACTGCTCAAGAACGGATCGCCTTTCTGCGCGGGCTGCATGCCACCCGCGACTTCCGCCCGGACCCGGTGCCCGATGAAGTCGTCAACGACATCCTGAACGTCGCGCGCTGGTCCGGCAGCGCGAGTAATGTGCAGCCGTGGGAATTTCTCGTCATCCACGACCGGGAGATGCTGAAAAAGCTGGCGGAAATCAGCCCAAATGTGCGCCACGCGGCGAACGCGCCGCTCGGCATCGTGCTCGTGATGACAGGCGACCCGGATAAGGTGGGGCATGAGACCTACGATGAGGGGCGGTTGAGCGAGCGGATCATGCTCGCTGCGGACGCGCACGGCCTCGGCTCGTGCATTGGCTGGTTCCGCCCCGAAACGATGGCGGCGGCGAAAAAGGCGCTTGGCATTCCTGAAAACCGTCTCGTCCGCACCGAGATCTCCATCGGCTACCCGGACGAAGCGGCACAACGCGCCCGCCAGAAGCCCGCGCAGGCCCGTAAGCCACTCACCGACATCGTCCACGCGGAGCGGTATCGCGGCTGAATCTATTAGCGCTGATCTTACGCTCGGTGCAGTAGTTGACCCTCTCTTTTTGAAGCCCCAAGCGAGATCCTGACATGGATAGTTTCGCATAGCGATGGAGGAGATCAACTACGCGGAGCGCCGGGACTTTCTACAAGAGCAGATCATCCCTGAGATGGGATTAATGAACGACCCCAAGAATAGGTCGTATTGGAGAAGACTATCAAAGACTATTTGTCTAACGCAGACCACAAATTATCGAGCAGTTTGATGTACCCAATATACATAGTAGCAAAGTGCGATGCAGTCTCTAACATCTGACGACGCTCTTCAGGCGAAGGTGTCGCATCGTGTGCTCGGTCATTACGTTGTTCTCTTAGGTACTGAAGCGCGCCAGCATCCTGAATAACCTGATTTGTTTTCAAACAGTCAACCATGTGAGCTAACTTCCACCTCTGTGGATCCTTACCTAAGTTTGTTATGAGCGTGATCTTGCCCTTAGCATCAGCAGCCATTAGATATTTTTTAACGGACAATTCAAATTCCTTTCCCAGCAAGAATAGGCCAATGTCAACGTCCTCATTATTTATCTTCTCCAAGGCTCGCTCAATCGCCTTTTTCACCTGTACATTGCTTATTTCTGAAACACCAGGTATAGCAAGAGTGCTCCCGGTTCCTTTTAGCCGACAAACTTTCACGTTCGAGTTAGGGACCTCCAAGTATTCAACAAAATCAAGCTTCTTTATATACTGGTAAAATGTATGCTTCGGACTGCCAAATCTCTGGCTGAGCACTGCAATCAAATCGGATAACGTCATTTCCTTGGTCGGCTCCTTTTCCAAAATGCCCCTAACAATCTCTCCTGTCTGTTCAAAGAGGGTTGCCTTTTTTCGGACGACTCTTCTGGCTCCTAATTGACTCTTCCAGTCTGGACGAAGCACCAAGATGCGATCCCCATATTTCTCGCCTTTTCGAGGCGTTGAAACGGGATTTCGGTTGATTAATCCTGCTGCTTGTCTGGCAGTAACGCTCGCGGATTCCATCAACTCCCTCTTCACGATCGAATAATCGAGTTCTTTTGCGCGGTTGTTTCGGAAGAGTCCGGAAATGAACTTAGCAACTTGCTCGACATTCCATGTTTCTGCGTTACGTGTTTCCGCCCATACGGATAACCCCCATTTTGTTCGGTCCGTTTTTTCAAAGAGGTTGCTAGTAGTGAGGGACATGGAAACGGACGTTCTCTTAGCTTGCCTGCGAGACCTCACATATTGAAAAATTTCCTCTACAGTGGCTGACTCATTACGAGCCTCTAGGAACTCCTCCATGAGTTTAGTGATAGTCCTCGTTTCGATATGTTTCCACGCTTTTAGTCCCCATTCGCCGCTACTTCCGATGGCTGCGAAACGATCGTCGTTGATCATTTGATTTACAAGATTCCTAGCCTATACTTTAGTACCTCCATATCTCGCAGACTGATGATTAATCTCTCGGGTGAGCGCATGGACAGTCATTGGCTGGCTAGTCTCAGTGAGCAAACGCTCGACTTGGTTGCCCCGTCCGTCCAAGTACCGGAATTTCGCTTGGACTTCCTGATTTTCGTTTACTTCAACACTATTACAGAGTGGAATAAGATACTGTAGTTCAGTCATTGTTAGATTCTCGATCCCCCTAGCCCCTTTGTTAAGATTCACGAGGAGGTCAAATTTTCCCATCGGCAATGGGTTTGTCACAGTAAATAGACGGTGTATTCTGGGAACGTATCCTTTCACAAGATTGCGTTGTGCGGCCCCCCACTTTCCCCATATAGGCTTTAGTGGGTCGTCGAAATCAATGCGGTCGAAACCAGCAGCATTCAACAGAAAGAGCAATGTTGACTCAATTTTGCTCACTGCGGTACCCGCGATTTGTGCTGCACTATCCAGCAGGTCAGATTCGATCATCGCTTGATTCGGGGCTAATTCAAGCAGATCACAAAACGTACGAGTCGTTTTAAGAACGTCTGGATGTATCTGATATCTCTTTTTCGCATACTTTCTGGCTATCAGCGCTTGTCGCACGGCGACAAGTGCTTTTGTCTCTATCTGATTAATGCGCTGACGAGTGATCCCGTCGCATGCGTCCCCCAACTCATGCAATGTATACTTCTTTGCTCCTTCGAGCTTAAAACGATGCCGTAAGATCGTCCATGCACGTTCCGGGTCGCTTCCAGCAAATTCATGTTGAAGAATCGCCTTCACTGTTGCGATCACTTTATCTAAAGGCTGTCTTCCTAATAGTTCTTCTGCGTCCGTTTCCGGTATTACTTGAATGCCGGTGCTTCTCCAGAACTCATACCAGTCTGCATCTCCAGTCTCACTGAGGCATCCATAGAAGATTGTGAGAGTTTTGCGCACATCAGTACGAGACAGAATGTTGACCACCTTCATTCTGTTCTCATCGGGTGGTGCGACGAGATCACCTATTGTACTTATGCCCATAGCATTGAGGATATCAGTGACCCTCGCTCCCAAATGGAGATCATCAATCGGGCAACTCCGTACCGTGTCAGACAAGAGCAATTGTCCAATGCCTTGAGCCAACTTATCGAATTTAGTCATATTTTACTACTTCCCACTCCAATTGTACCGCATTTTCTGTCCGTTAGATTACATTAGGACTTATTTTATCTGTCCCGGTCAAGAGATTCAAGCGGTAGAAAATCTAAACGGAATCCAGCCGTAGTGTAGTGTCTTTTGCGACTGTACATCCCTGTAATCGGTGCGATACTTGATGGTAAGGAATCTGCAATCGCTGACAGCGATGATGGACTAGCGCTACCGAGCGCGACACGAGCGTTGATGCTCAACAAAGGAGAGATGTTCGATGGAAGATCAAGAAAAGGCCACCTTTGCGGCCGGATGTTTCTGGGGTGTCGAGGCGACGTTCCGGGAGACTCCGGGCGTCAGTTCTACCGCCGTGGGCTATATCGGCGGCAAGACGGAGAACCCAACGTACCGGGAAGTCTGCTCGCATACGACCGGACACGCCGAAGCGGTCGAGGTGACGTATAACCCCGCGAAGGTCTCGTACGATGACCTCCTTACTATCTTCTGGGAGAACCACGACCCGACGCAGATGAACCGCCAGGGTCCGGACATCGGCGACCAGTACCGCTCCGAGATCTTCTTCCACAATGCCGAGCAGGAAGCGACGGCGCGCGCCTCCAAGGAGCGCCTGCAACAGTCCGGCCGGTTCCGCCGCCCCATCGTGACGGCGATCAACCCCGCCGAGACATTCTACATGGCGGAAGATTACCACCAGCAGTACCTCGAAAAGCGTGGCATGGCATCCTGCCACGTCAGCATGGCGCACTGAAGTATCCACGATCCATCCATACCCACGTACGAACAGAAGCCAGCCCGCAATCCGTGGGCTGGCTTGCTGCTTTCCGCCGATAGCTCGCGATAGTGCGTTCGTCGCTTGCGACAAACACTTCCGCGCGCGATGATGGCGGCGAAGGGGAAATTTCCAATACGTCGGTATCACGTCAATGCAAAGGAGCGAGAGGAATGGTTGTAGACGCTACACAGACCGCGACGCAGGACATCATGACGGCGCATGCCGCAGCGTACGACGATCCGATCGAGCATAAAGCGCTCGAGCACGTCTGGATTCATTCGGCCAACTACGTCGAACTCGCCGAGAAGCGTGGTTTGCACGTCTTCGACCATGGTAAGGGCGTTATGCTCTACGATGTGCATGGCAATGAGTGGATAGACGGTATCTCCGGCCTCTGGGTCGTCAATGCGGGGCATGGTCGCCAGGAGATCGGCGACGCGATGGCCGCGCAGGCGGGGAAACTCGCCTACGTCTCCGCAGCATCGTACACTTCCGTTCCAGCTGTCCAACTCTCCGAGATGATCGCCGAACTGACCCCCGGCGATCTGGATCGCGTCTTTTTCTGCTCCGGCGGCTCGGAGGCAATCGAGTCCGCCCTGAAGATCGCCAAGCAGGTGCAAGTGCTCCGGGGCTTCCCGAAGCGATACAAGATCATCGCCCGGCGCGGCTCGTACCATGGCGCGACCTTCGGGGCGATGAGCCTGACGACTGGCAACCGACCACAGGTCGAGCGCTTCTTCGGCCCGCTGATGGCGGGAGTCGTCCATGTCCCCTCGCCGAACCATTACCGCAACGACTTCGACCTCGAAGGCGAGGCGGGGGACATCATGTGCGCCAACTGGGTGGAGCAGGAGATCATGTTCCAGGGGCCGGAGACCGTCGCGGCGGTGGTCGGCGAGCCAATCTCCTCCTCGAACGGTGTCCACATTCCCTCGCCGAAATACTGGCAGATGCTGCGCGAGATTTGCGATCGGCACGGCGTCCTGCTCATCATGGACGAGGTGATCAACGGCTTCGGGCGCACCGGTACATGGTTCGCGACGGAGCACTTCGGCGTCGTGCCGGACATCATGACGATGGCGAAAGGCTTGTCCAGCGGCTACGCGCCCATCGCGGCGGCGGTCGTACGGCCGAGCGTCTATGAGGTCTTCATGCAGGGCGACAACTCCTTCAATCACCTGCTGACCTTCGGCGGGCAGGCGGTCGCGTGCGCGGCGGCAATCAAGAATATCGAGATCATGAAGCGCGAGAACCTCGTGGAGAACGCGGCGGTGATGGGCGACTATCTGCTCACTGGCTTGCAATCCCTGATGGAGACGCACCCGTCGGTCGGCGATGTGCGCGGGCTGGGGCTTCTCTGCGCGATTGAACTGGTCAAGGACCGGAAGACCAAGGAGAAATGGGGCAAAGACAGCCCCTTCACCAAACGGCTCAACGAATTGGTCAATGAGCGCCGTCTTCTCAGCCGCGTCTGGGATGTCATTCACATTGCGCCACCGCTGGTGGTGACGCGCGAGGAGATTGATCGCATCATCACGATCCTCGATGACAGCCTGACGATTGCCGAGCGCGAGGTCGGTGTGCGCTAGCAGGTCGCTTCTTTCGCAATTGGGCGTTTGACGAGCGCCCGATTGCGTTATATACTGCCGACAATCTGCGACGGAAATGATTACCGCACCAAGGCATGATCGGAATGCAGGGGCGGAAACGCGATGGTGGGAAGGATACGGCGGGATGGTCGCCTTTATCGCTCGGCGTCTGGCGCAAGGCGCAGTGTTGCTTGCCTTGCTCTCCTTTGTCGTTTTTCTCATGGTCTATCTGGCGCCGGGGGACGCGGCGGATTTTGCCATCAATCAACGCGCCAATGAGCAGGAGGTCCAGCGCTTCCGCCACGAGATGGGGCTTGATCTCCCGTGGTATCGGCAGTACACGCATCTCGCCGGCAACTGGGCCCGGCTGCGCTTCGGCGACTCGATCATTCAGCGTAAGCCGGTCGCGACGATCATCAAGCAGCAACTCCCGCGCACCGCCGAAATCCTCGCCCTCTCCATCCTCTTCTCGCTCCTGCTCGCTGTGCCGATCGGCATCATCTCGGCGATTCGGCAGTACTCGCTCGTTGACAACGTGGTGACGGTCCTCTCCTTCGTTGGGATCGCCTTCCCCTCGTTTTTTCTCGCCTTGATGCTGATCCTCCTTTTCGCAGTCAGGCTTCATTGGCTGCCGACACAGGGGGCACAGACGATTGGTCAACCCGCCTCACTTACCGACCATCTGAAGCATCTCATCCTGCCGGTTCTGACTCTGACGTTGATTCGGACGGCGGGGTGGTCGCGATACATCCGCTCCTCGATGCTGGAAGTCCTGGGACAGGACTACATCCGTACCGCCCATGCCAAGGGACTGACGGCGCGCGCCGTCCTTGCCCGGCATGCCTTCCGCAATGCGCTGATGCCGCTCATTACGTTGCTTGGCCTAAGCCTTCCCGATCTCGTCGCCGGTGCGATTGTGACGGAACAGATTTTCAGTTGGAATGGGTTGGGGCAACTGATCGTCACGTCGGCGGGAAAGCGTGATACACCGGTGGTCCTCGCACTCACGTTGATGTCCGGCGCCGCAATTATTATCGGCAATCTGCTCGCCGATATTAGCTACCGCGTTGTTGATCCCCGCATCCAGCTGTCGTGACCCGCAATGAACGCGCCGGGAGGGATGATGGATCGGTCTGACATGTGCCGCGGTACGGGGGGAGTACGGGGTGAATGATCGAGCAGCGATCGAGGTTCTCACGCCGGAAGTCGGCGGCGCGGTCGCGGTGGGCGGCACGCGCCGTATCGGCAACCTCTCGGTCTGGCGGCGCTTCGCGAAGAATCGCCTGGCGGTTGTGGGACTCGTGATTCTTGTCGCGCTCGCGTTGGTCGTGACAGTCGGCCCGCTCGTTATCCCGGCGGACAAAGTGACTGCTCAGGTTCGTACCGCGACCTTCGCGCCGCCGAGCCGCGACGCGTGGTTCGGGCGCGACGAGTTCGGGCGCGACGCACTCGTGCGCGCCATCTACGGCGGGCGTATCTCGCTTGGCATCTCGTTCGTTGCGGCGATCGTTACCACGATTATCGGTGTCTTGCTGGGGATCGTGAGCGGCTACGCGGGTGGCATCGCCGATGCGATCGTTGATCGCTTCGTGGAACTGATCCTGACCCTCCCCTTTCTTTTGCTGCTCATCCTGGCCGCAGCAGTGGCGCCACCATCAGCGACGAGTATCGTCCTAATTCTCGGCTTGTTTGGCTGGCCTGTTCTTGCGCGGCTGGTACGCGGCGAGTTCGTCGCCCTCAAACACCGCGAATTCATCGAGGCGGCGCGCGCCTGTGGCGCCTCGAACGCGCGGATCGTCTTCGTACATATCCTGCCCAACGCCGTCGCGCCAATCGTCGTGACCGCCACGCTGATCCTCGCCACGAACCTGATCGCCGAGGCGACAATCAGTTTTCTCGGCCTCGGCATCCACCCACCGACGCCAAGTTGGGGAAACATGCTCACCGAGGCGCAACGGTACCTCATCCAATCGCCCTTCCTCGCCGTCTTCCCCGGCATGCTCATTCTCATCACGGTGTTGTGCGTCAATCTGCTTGGCGACGGGCTGCGCGACGCGCTTGATCCGCGCCAGAAACGATAGCGGCGTTCTTCGATACGACGCGGCGAGAGGGGGATACAAGAGCGAACGATTGTCCATGTGGGGCCTGAAAGGGAGTAGTGGCGGAGCATAACCGCCAGTGACGGAGGAGTCCGATGAGCAACAAGGACACACAGCCGATTGACACGACACCTAATCCCGCTGAGGACGATCTGGCGTACCTGCGCGCGCGTGTCCAGACGCTTCAGCATGCGCATCTGGCCCGTCGCCGTCTTCTGCAAGTCGGTGGCGCGGTCTCGCTCAGCACACTCCTCGCTGCCTGCGGGAGCAGCGCCAGCAGCCCAAGCGTGCCGACCGCGACGGCAAATCTCGCCGCGCCGAACCCGACCGCCCCACCGAATGTCAGCGTGCCGACCAGTGCGGCGACCCGTGCGGTTGCGCCGGGAGCGACGACAGCGGCTCCTTCCGCCGTTAGCCCGACCCAGGCGGCGAGCAGCGCCACCACCCCGCAAGCGGCGAATCAGACCATTGGCAAACTCACGCTCATCACAGATCCCCGCCCGACCTACACGGGTACGCCGACCGATAGCACGGATACCCTGACGATTATCCGCGGGAATGACGATATTTCCGACCTCAACCCGACGGCGCTCAACAGTTACTCGCCCTATACCTTCGTCTACGATCCTCTCGTCTGGATTGATGAATACACCCTCGATCCGAAGCCCTGGCTGGCCGAGAAGTGGGATATATCAGCCGACGGCAAGACATACACGTTCTCGCTGCGCAAGGACGTGAAATGGCACGATGGCACCCCATTCACGGCGGATGATGTCGCCTTTTCGATGATCGCCTACCGCGATGATCCGGACAGCGGCGTGGCCCGCTTCTTCCCACTGATGAAGAAGGATCCGGTCGTTGTGGATGCCAACACCGTCCGGTTCGAACTCGATGACAAATCCGGCGACTGGATTCTCAACGCCTGCAACCAGTTCATACTACAAAAGAAGCAGTTCGGGGCATACTTCGACGCGGCGAAGGGCGAGAAGGGAGCGAAGACGCTGAAGGGATTCGACTACGCCGGAAGCAACCTGATCGGTACGGGCGCGTGGAAGCAGACCAAGTACGATCCGGGTGCCGCGCCGCCGAACATCCAGTACGAGGTTAACCCGACCTACTTCCAGGGCAAGCCACACTACGCGAAACTGATCTTCAAGCAAGTGGACCAAGCCAGTGCGCAACTGACTTCCTGGCTGAACAACGAGACCGACCTGCTCTGGCCGGTGACGGCGACTGACCTCGATCAGGTCTCCAAGCAGGACGGCCTCGTCTACAGCGCGTACGCAGTCGCATTCATGAGCGCGTGGATCAACTTCCAGAATCCAAAGTCAGACACGCCGGACTTCCTGAAGGACAAGGCGGTCCGGCAGGCGCTCTCGACGGGCATTGACCGCAAGGGGTACGCACAGGCCATCTTTAAGGGGTTCGTGGACGAAACGAAGATCGGCTCCATCGCCTTTCCGTGGGCCTACAACACGAAACTGAAGAACCCGGACTACGATCAGGCGAAGGCGCAAAGCATGCTCGAAGCCGCCGGGTACAAGAAGGACGGCAGCGGCAATCTGCTGGATAAGAGTGGCAAGGCCGTAAAATTCGTTGCCATCACCTCGACTAGCCAGAGTTATCCGGTCGCCAAGATCGCCGTCTCGATGCAGGAGGATTTCAAGAAACTCGGCATCGCCATGGATATCCAGACGCTGGAAACGGCGGCGCTCAAGGCGCGCTGGCAGACATCGTTCGACTATGATCTCTTCTTCACGAGCCGCATCCTGTTCGCGGGCTTCTCGGACCTCAACTACTACGGCAGCGAGTGGGACGTGCGGAAGACCAAGCAGGGGCGGAACTTCGGCGGCTGGAAGAACGAGCAGGCGGACACGCTGCTCCAACAGATCATCCGCGAACCGGACCTCACCAAGCAAAAGGACCTCCTCGGCCAATTTCAGACGATCATCGCCGACGATATGCCCGCCTTCTGGCTCGGCTTCCCACGCGATCTGATCCTCGTCAAGAAGACGATCCAGGGGTACATACCGAACGCGATGTGGCAGTACTGGGATACGTGGAAACTCTGGAAGACGAAGTAAGCAATGAGCGATGAGCAATGAGCAATGAGTGGGGTGTGGCCTATTACTCATTGCTCATTGCTCATTGCTGCGAAGGGGGTGATAGGTGACGTTCGACCGGGAATTGCGCCACGTTCACAATAGGCCGGGGCGGGAATTTGTCCGTCATCATCACGGGCCGGGGAGCGGCTATCGCCGCCACCAGCGCTACCTTGCGCGGCGCAGGGCGAAGGTCGCCAATGGAGAGCCGGTTGAACAGCCTGCGGATAGGCAACCGCTTCATCGGGAGGACCTGCAAGGCACCTGGGCGATGGAGCAGGAAGCGACGTTGACGGGACCGAAGGCGAAGGAGCGCGCGGAGCAGGTCAAACTCCACGGCCTCGAAGCGGCGGAGAGCATCAAGGATCGCTCGATCACCCTCTTCCGCCGGGGCCGCTGGGGAAGCCAGGGTAGCACCTTTATCGGCGTACCATTCCTCGAAGACATGCGCGATCTCGGCGGGCAGGACGTCGTTTTTGTCGGCGCGCCCCTCGATGCTGGCACGACGTACCGCCCCGGCACCCGCTTCGGCCCGCAGGCGATCCGGCAGGCTTCCGCGCTCGGCGGCTCATACAATCCGGGGCGGGGAATCGAACTGCACGAGATGCTCGATATGGTGGATGCGGGCGACATCCAGGTGATCCCCACCAATATCGAGAAGAGTTTTGACCAGATCGCCAATGCGGTCAGTTACATTCACGAGCGCGGCGTCTTTCCCGTCGTGCTCGGCGGCGATCACTCGATTGGCTACCCAGACGTGCGCGGCATGGCGCCGTACATTGACGGCACTATCGGTATCATTCACTTCGACCGGCACAGCGATTTGAGCGAATCGTCGTTGGACGAACGGATGCACGGCTCGCCCTTTTTCCATGCGACGAATATCCCGAATGCGCCCGCAACGAACCTCGTGCAAATCGGCATCGGTGGCTGGACGGGATCGAAGGCAGGCATGAAGGTGGCGCGCGAGCGGCACGCGACCGTGATCACCGTGGACGATATAGACCAGTACGGTATCGAGCGCATTATGGAGTACGCGCTGGAAATCGCCTGGCAGAAAGCGCGCACCGTCTGGCTCTCGTTCGATATTGACGTGATGGACCCTGCCTTCGCACCCGGCACCGGGACGCCGGAGCCGGGTGGCCTCTTGCCGCGCGAGGTCTATCGCATGCTGCGACTGGCGACGCGCGAAGGATTGGCGGGGATGGAGATCGTCGAGGTCTCGCCACCCTATGATGTCGCGGATATCACCGCGCTGCTCGGTGGCCGCGTCGTGATGGAAGTGCTGGCGACGCTCGTATCGGAAGGCAAACTCGGCAAAGCGCGTGAGAGCCAAACACCACAGGGCACTCATGAGCAAGCCCAACCACCCGAGGCAATAAAGACAGAGACTCCGTGACGTATTTCTTCATCGCACGACGGAATTTCCGGCTGGAAAGCCTATGACCGAGATCAAAGCGTTGCGATTGTGCGTTCCGTGAACGGGCGGTCGAGACGGAACGGGTTCGTACTGGGCGCTAGTGCGCCGGTGAGCAGGTCAACGAGCAGGCGGCTGCCGGCCGGGCTGCCCATCACGCCGTGTCCGCTGTAGCCGGTATTCACCCAAAGGCCGTCTACTGCGGTCGGGCCGACGAGCGGGCGATGATCCGGCGTCATCGTGTACTGGCCCGCCTGGATGAGCCAGGGCGCACTATTTCGCTCCCAGACCGCCCGCCAGAAAGGGGCCGTCCGCGCGGCGGCGACCGGGCTGACCGGGTCAAGCAATTGGAAGGCGAAGCGGCGGTCGGTCGGCACGTCCTCGACAGGTGCGGTCGGCGGTGTCGTTGGGTCCGTGAAGAGGAGGTACGCGCCGCGCAAGGCCGGCCGCCAGTGGACACCCGTCTCCTCGTCAATCGTCATCGGCGCATCCGGCGGTACGTCGGGGAGATCGGGGAGAATTACTTTCTGCCGCCGAACTGCTGAAATCGGCAGCCGCACCTCGGCGGTTTCCGCCAGCAAACCGGAGAGCGGCCCGCAGGCGACCACCGCCGTATCCGTCTGAACCACCCCAGCGTCCGTCTCCACCGCCGTCAGCCGCCCGCCGACAATGCGAAAGCCCGTCACGCCGCAGTTGACGGCGACGGGCACGCCCGATCCCGCCGCGAAGCCCATCGTGATCTGCTTCGGATCGAGAAAGCCGTCCCCCTGCCGGAAGCGCGCCTGCAAGACCTTCTCCACGATATATGGGAAACGGTACCGCACTTCGTCGCCGTCGAGCAGTTCGATGTCCTTCTGCCCCCAGCCGTGCTGCATCGCGACGAGATCGCGCTGGCGAGTGACTGTCTCCGGCTCGGTGGCGAGCCAGAGGTAGCCCTGTTGCCGGATCATTGGATCATAGGCTGTTTGCCCGGTGATTGCGGCAAAATCGAGGAAGAGCGCGACCGATTCCCGGATCAGCGTTAATTCCTCCTCATTGTCGAACTGCAAGCGGAAGCCGCCCGTCGCTGCCGCAGTCGTCAATGTGCAGAGCGCCGGACGCCGTTCGAGCAGCAGCGGCCGCAACCCCGCCCGCGCCGCGAAAAATGCCGTCGCCGCCCCGACGATCCCGCCCCCGATGATAACGAGGTCCGCCGCTGCGGGAAGCGTGTTGATGTAGTTCACCGATGCGGGCATCCCCGCGCTCCCTCACGACACTTCACCCGCATGAGCGGAACGGTAGCGTAGGCGTCAGCCTGCGTCCGTGTCTCGCAGAACGCAGGCTAGAAGCCTACGCTACCACATCGCAAGGCCCATTCATTGCTCATTGCTCATTGCTTATTGCTTCGTACGTCGCGGCCATCTCGAATGGGTAGAGGGGGTGGCGGCGACGGTGATAGGTGAAGGTCGAGAGGTCGGAGGAAGTGACGCCCGGCGTGTTGACCATGACGATCTCGGCGGCAATTGGTGCGTAGGCCGCGAGGGGCGACATCACGCCCTTCGCGACGATGACCCGATACCGCTCCGGCCAGACGCCGACCGCGTACATCTGCTCGATGCTCGTGTTACCGACGCGCAGGCTCGTCAGGACCAGCGTATGGTCGTCCGTCGTTTCGAGAACGACCGTCGTGCCGCCATCGAAGAAACGCCAGCCGCCGTGCGTCGGGCGCAGGTCCTCCCATGTGCCCTCGAAGATCGTCCGCACCCGGCCAGTGACGGTGACGGGACTGCCATGCATCGTGTCCGTCTTCCCGCCGACCGCCATTGTGGCGGTTGCTCCGACGCCCGCCGCGACGCAGGCCGCCACCGCTTCGGGATCGTAGAGCGTCTGAAGATACCCCTGCACACCGAGCCGCTGCGCCGCTTCGAGGAGGATCGTCGAATCCGCCGCGCTGCCACCGCCAATATTATCGCCGACATCCATCAACACGACCGGCCCCTTCGGCGCGGCTACGGCGTGACGCAGCGCGTCCTCCGGCGATGGCGTGTCGCCGATGAATTCCGCCCGCCGCTCCCACGCGCGTTGCGCCAGCCACCGGGCGGCATCGCGCGCGGCGGTGGGGTCGCCATCATGCACGGCGATGAACGACATGCCCATCTCCGGCACATCGGCGTACGGGAAGCCCATCACGCCACTCGCCGAGAGCATGCCGGGCCGCCGGATGACTGCCTCGACATCCTCCATCATCCCCTGCATCGGCTCCGCGCCGGTGAACTGCTTGACGATGTTGACGACGAGTGGCGGCATCTCGATTGCCTGCACGGGCCGCACCTCACCACGCACCGCCCGCACGATGATTTCGCCGCATTCGCGCGCCCGGATGCGGGCATCGAGATGCGGGTTCGTGCGGTAAACCACGGTCGCCGTCGCGTTCTCCACGAGCCGCTCGGTGATGTTGCCGTGCAAGTCCAACGCAACGCCAATGGGTATTTCCGGCCCGATGAGCGCGCGGACGCGGGCCGTGAACTCGCCGTCCGCGTCGTGGTACTGTTCAGAGACCGCCGCGCCATGCAGCACGAGCAGGACGCCATCCCACGGCCCGTTCTCCTTCAACAATCGCAGGCATTCGCTGCTAATTCGCTCGAAGGCGTCCGCCGTGATCGTGCCGAGCGGCCCGGTATTCGCGAAATACAACGGCACGACCTCAACGCCTGGCTCCCGTCCAATATCGAGATACCCGGAGACGCTCGATTGCCCTTCCCCGTGCTCGCGCACCACCTCCTCGCCGTGCAGGATGCCGCTCTCCTCGAACCGCGCGTAGTCCGTCGGCGTCGTCGAAAACGTATTCGTCTCATGGTAGTACCCCAACAATGCCAGCCGCATCCTTCTCCCCGCTTTCCTACCCTCCGATACCGCACTGTTATTTCGCCGTGAGGGCGCGCACTTGGGTGACGGCATCGGTCATCGCCGCGAGATAGACGCTCATGTCGGTGCCGTAGGAGATGACGTTGAAGCCGATTTCCAACCATTCCCGCGCCTGCTCGACAGTGCCGGGTTGGATGCCCGCGCCGAGATTGTGTTGGTTGCAGACGGACACAACGCGCTTCAGGTTGTCGAGGAATCGCTGATCGTGGAACTGCCCAGGGATGCCCATGCTCTGCGTCAGGTCGAAATGCCCGACCCAGAGGACATCCACACCCGGCGTCGTGGCAATCGCTTCGAGATTTTCGATCCCCGTGACGCTCTCGATCTGGCAGATCACCGTTGTGTTCTCGTTCGAGTAGTGCAGGAACTCCGCTGGCGTGACGCCACGATAGCCCGTCAGCGCACCGCCGAGACCGATGCCGCGCGTGCCGAGCGGGCCGTACTTGACGGCACCTACGATGGCGCGCGCTTCCTCCGCCGTCGTGACATTCGGCACCATTACGCCGAGCGCGCCGGCGTCCATCGTCCGGGCAAGGAGGTGGTAGGCAATCTCCGGGACGCGCACGAAGGGTGCAATCGTCGTCGCACTAAACCACGCAACGAGATCCGCCACGTCCGCGCTCGAAAAGGCCGCATGCTCGGTGTCAATGATCGCGAAATCCACGTCGCAGGAATCCATCATCTGCGCCATGCCACGCGTGCCGAACTCCCAGAGCGTCTGCCCGACCGGCACCTTACCTGCCGCCCGTACCTGTGTAAACCGATTCTCCTTCATCCCTTTACCTCCCATCGCTGGCGCAAGGCCACCAGTTTCGCTTGCATCCCCGGACGCTCCGCAGCGGCCCGGTTCACCGTATATGCCGGCACTTCACCTCGCAGAACGGTCAGGACGTTGTTGCATGCGACCGCGCTGGTGTCGCGTGCCATCTGATCCGTCCAGGCAATCGCGTGCGGCGTGAGAATGACGTTGTCCATCTCCGCCAGCGGATTTGGCAGCGGCAATGGCTCCTCCTCGAAGACATCGAGCGCCGCGCCCGCGATCCAGCCTTCCTGTAAGGCGCGGACGAGCGCCGCCTGGTCAATGATCGGGCCGCGCGCCGTGTTAATGAGAAAGGCCGTCGGCTTCATCCGCCGCACCTGCGCCTCGCCAATCATGTGGAACGTTTCTTTCGTCAAGGGGCAGTTGATGCAGACGAAATCAGACTCAGCGAGGAGCGTGTCGAGGTCCACCAGTTCGACGCCGAGCGCCGCCGCCTGCTCCGGCGAGACGTACGGGTCCACTGCCAGCATCCGGCCAAGATCGAAGGGTTTGACGAGCCGGAAGAAGTCCGCGCCGATGTTGCCGACGCCGACCGAGCCGAGCGTCCGCCCCGCTAGCGCGACACCCATCGTCTGCGGAATCTGCTCCCATCTGCCCGTGCGGACAATGCGATCCTTGGCGGGAATGCGCTTCGTGATAGCGAGGAGCAGCGCCATGATCCCCTCCGCAACCGGACGACGAACGGCGGGCGGGGTAATGCAGACCAACACACCATGCTCTGTCGCGGCGGGAATGTCAATCGTGTCGTAGCCGACGCCCCAGCGCGCGATCACCGCGAGCCGCTCCGCCCGCGCCAGCGTTTCCGCCGGATAGCGCACGCCGAGGCTGACGACCGCGTCATACCCCGCAATCGTCTCCGGCGCGACGATCCGCGTCTCCTGGGCGAAGTACTCCCATTCCAGCCACGCTAAGGGATCGAAGATCGCACGCATCGTCGGCTCCAGCAGTCCCACCGCCCGCGTCGTGAAGTCCGCCGATACGCCGACACGAAACGTGCCCGTTGCCATGCAACCCTCCCCCGCGATCTATCCCATACTCGACACGCATATCCTACCCGAAGTTCGTCGAAAACGAATGAACCGCAAAGGCGCAAAGGACGCAGAGAGCAAGAGGAAAACGTGTTTGGATTGCTTGGTATTCTCCCATTTTCTCTCCCTCTTTGCGCTCTTCGCGTCCTTTGCACCTTTGTGGTTCATTTGGCTTCTCGCTGCTGAATGTGCATGAACATACCGTGTTTCGGACGCAAGGTGACGAGCGGCGCGACTTCGATGTGCTGGCCGGGGACGAGGGCAAGGCGGTAGCGTTGGGCGACGGTCGCGACGATCAGGTGCGCCTCGACGAGGGCGAAGGCTTGACCAATGCAGAGATGCGGGCCACCACCGAAGGGGAAATAGGCGAAGCGGGGACGCGTGGCGATCCCCTCCGGCGTGAACCGCTCAGGATCGAAGCCTTCGGGATTCGGCCACTCGTTGGCGCGGCGGTGCGTGACATAGGGACTCATGACGATCAGCGCGTTCGCCGCAATGCGGTAGCCGCCGATGGTGTCGCGCTCGATAGCGCGGCGGGTACTGATCCAACTCGGCGGATAGAGGCGGAGCGTCTCGTCCACGACCATGCGCGCGTACGGCAGGCGGGGCAGGTCATCCATCGTCGGTGGGCGATGGTCGGACACGGTCATCAGTTCTCTGTGCAGTTTCCGCTCGACTGCGGGATGCAGCGAGAGCGCGTACCACGTCCAGACGAGGGCGCTAGCGACCGTCTCATGCCCGGCAATCAGGAAGGTGATGATCTCATCGCGCAGTTGCCGGTCGCTCATCCCCTCGCCGGTTTCGGCGTCGCGCGCACACATCAGCATCGCGAGCAGGTCCTCTGCTGCGTCCGGGTCGCGGCGACGGCGCGCGATCAGATCAAAAATCGCGCCGTCGAGCGTGCGGATCGCCGCCATGAATGCGCGATTGCGCGGCGTCGGCACCTTTGGGGGGAATGCCAATGGCGAGCGGGCGCGGTGTGCGATGTGGTCGAGCGTGATGAGCGCGGCCCGGCTCAATGCATCGGTGTCATTCGCGAAGTCTGCACTGAAGAGCGTCTTGCCGACGATTTCCAGCGTCAGGCGCATCATCTCGCCGTCAATGTCCAGCGCCTCGCCGCGCGCCGCAACCCTATCCCACCGATCGAGCATCGCCACTGTTGCGTCCGTCGTTTGCGTGGCGAGGCGCGTGAGACGGTCCCGGTGAAACGCGGGCTGGATGAGCCGCCGCTGGCGGAGCCAGAACGCGCCGTCGCTCGACAGTAATCCTTGCCCCGCGACGAGGCCGAGCAGAGTGTACTGGAACGTCGCCTTGCTGTAGTTGCGGCTGTTTTCCTGCAAGACATGCCGCACGCCCGCCGGGTCACTGACGACGTAGATCGTCCAGAAGCCGACGGGGTATTGGAGAACGTCGCCATACCGCTGAGCGATCCGCGCGAGCGCGCCGAGCGGCGAACGGCGGATCGCCTGCAAGTCGCCGTAGGGGATGTACCGCCCCGGACCGGGCGGAGAGGGAAGGAGCATCGGGGATAAACCTCACCCCCTCCCCTCTCCATTACAATGGAGAGGGGAGGGGAAAATGCGTCGGATCACTTTTCGTTGGTGCATCGTACCATTGCCACACGGGCCGCGCATTGCACCGCCACCCCCCTGTTCACCGGATAATCTGGATTCTCTGGATTCAACGAGAGATACTCCTATTGCTGGCTTCGTGTTCGAGCCTCTTGTCGTGCGAACGAACCCCGGACGCGCGTGTATAATCGCCGGACGGAGCGACAATGGGGAACGTGAGGAGGAAGAACGCGGATGGTAGCGATGGATTTCGGCGTCGGTGTGCATCCAACGCCGCGCGGCGGCACGATCCCGGCGATGCTGGCAATGAATGAGCGGTTGCTCGCCGCCGCCACGGAGCATGACCTTTCCTGCTGGGTGATTGACCATTTTCAGTTCGACACGCAGCCAATTCTCGAATGCTATGCCTTTCTTGCCTACCACGCCGGGAAGGCGCCCGGCCTGCGCTGGGGAAACCTCGTCCTCGGTCAGGGGTACCGCAACCCGGCGCTGACGGCGAAGATCGCCGCCTCCCTCCAATTCCTCACCGGGGGCCGCTATATCCTCGGCATCGGCGCGGGTTGGAAGGAAGACGAGTTCCGCGCGTATGGCTATCCCTTTCCGTCCGCCCGCGAGCGGATCGGCCAACTCGAAGACGCCGTGCGCATCTGCAAATTGCTCTGGACGGGCGGCCCCGTCTCGTACGACGGTCCGTATTATCAAATCAACGATGCCTATTGCATCCCCGCCCCCGAACCACCGCACACCATCATGATCGGCGGTGCGGGGGAGCAGCGCACCCTCCGCGTCGTCGCCGAATACGCGGATTGGTGGAACGCCGACTACTACGCTCCCGCCGATTACGCACGCAAACTCGCCATCCTCCGCGAGCATTGCCGCGCCATCGGCCGCGACGAGTTCGCCGTCGTGCCGACCTGCTACATGGGCATCAGCATCTCGAACGACCCGGCGAAACTGATCCGCTACCCACCCGTGATGTCCCGTCCGGATATGTACGTCGTCAGCGGCCACGCAGATCGAGGAATTCGCGGCCATCGGTGTCCGGCACATGCAACTTAACTTCCTCGATTATCCGCACACCGACGGCCTCGACCTTTTCCTCTCCGATGTCCTGCCCCGCTTTACCCGCGCCGGGACGTGAGACTCATGAACCGCGAAGGCGCGAAGAACGCGAAGGGGAAGAGAAGGCAAAGAAGAGAAATAAGAATGCGCAGATCGTCCTCACAGATTCCTTCTCATCTCTTTCTCTCCTTCGCGTTCTTCGCGCCTTCGCGGTTCAAATCCCTTTCTGAAAGGAACGACGATGATGTGTGCAGTGCAGATGAGAGAGCGAACGGCGGAGCTGGTCGGGTGGGCAGCGAAGGTGCTGCCGGGGGCGAGCCTCGGATCGTTTCAGTTGCCGCTGGATCAGACGGTCGTGATCGCGGAGGGGCGCGGGCCACGCCTCTGGGATGTAGACAGTAACGAGTACATAGATTACGTGCTCGGCTCTGGCCCGATGCTGCTCGGACACGCGCATCCGGCGGTCGTCGAAGCAGTGCAGCGACAGGCGGCGAAGGGGTCCACCTTCTATTGTCTCAACGAGCCGATTATCGCGCTCTCCGAGGCGATTGTGGATGCCGTACCGTGCGCGGAGGCGATCAAGTTCGTCTCGACCGGCACGGAAGCCACCTTCCACGCCCTGCGACTCGCCCGCGCCTTTACCGGCAAGCAGCACATCCTCAAGTTCGAGGGCGGCTTCCACGGCGTCCACGATTACGCGCTCGTCAGCGCCTTCGGCATGGACATGACCGGCGAGCGGCGACGCGTCGTTGATTCCGCCGGTATCCCGCAGGCGGCATCCGGGACGGTGATCGTCGCACCGTACAACGACGCCGAGACCGTGCGGGAGATCATCGCGGCGCACGCGGAGACGCTCGCCGCCGTCATCATGGAACCGATGCAGCGCGCGATCACCCCCGTACCCGGCTTCCTTGAAGCGGTCCGCGAGGCGACAGCGGAGCATGGCGTCCTGCTCATTTTCGATGAGGTGGTGACGGGCTTTCGCCTCGCCTACGGCGGTGCGCAGGAATACTTCGGCGTCGTGCCGGACCTTGCGACCTACGCGAAGGCGATTGGTGGCGGCTACCCGCTCGCGGCGGTCTGCGGGCGGCGCGACATCCTCGCACTCACTGACCCGCAGCAGCGCGGCAAGGGGCCATACGCCGTCCTCGGCGGGACGTTGAGCGGCAATCCCGTTGCGGCGGCAGCGGGCCTTGCCACGCTCCATGAACTGAAGAAACCCGGTGTCCACGAGCGGCTATTCGCGACCGGGAATCGGGCTCATGGGCGCTTTTGGTGAGGCCGTGATGGCAGTAGGCTGACTCTCCAGTTCTTGTCTGTACTGGAGAAAGGCCGGTGCCCCGATGCTCACTCG
>JAABUU010002586.1_pt1 | contig 25384 bp, 39 predicted proteins | sample 5559301 | NCBI WGS metagenome assembly JAABUU01 (sample SAMN10711884, study PRJNA513360) | rock metagenome | isolation source: Antarctica rocks | place: Antarctica: Victoria Land, Richard Nunatak white | reverse complement strand
TAGCTTGACAGCACTCAGTGCCTGCAAGAGCAATGCCTCATACAGTCAGCATACCACAGGTTGAGCAAGTATGATGGTAGTGCGCACCTCTTCCAGGCTTGGAGTTTTCTTCACCAGCTGTGCCACTTGCTCCTCAGCGCGTTTCACAAGGGCTCGGGCGTCATTGAGGACCTCCTGCTGCCTAGCAAAGCCCTCTGGATCGCCCCTCAAAGCTTCTGCCTGCATATAGCACAGACATGATGAACATGGCACTGCTTGTTCATGTCACTATTGTGAAGCAGTATGTGAAGAAAGGCAGTGGCACATACACTATTGCCTGTTGTCAAGCAGCATATCACAGCTTTCAGCAGACACAAAGGTAGTATCCAAAGTGATATTTGAAAATAGCGACATGTTCTATACCAGGGAGTTACTTTACAGGACAAAGAGGAGGTTCCAAAATGTACCATGTTTGATGCAAAGCAACACCAAATCAAGGCGCGGCACAGCCAGGAGTCCGGGCCTGACACAATACAGCTCGGTGGTCAATGCTAAAAAGCAGACTGAAAGCAGAAGGGCACGTTGTCTAGCCTTGAAGCACAGACTGTGGAAGAGCTACATTGAGCAGCTGCAATACTCAAAGCCAGCTAGCAGATTGTGCTCTGGGCACATGGTCAGCTGACATTTGCATACTGCCCAGAGAAGCTACAAAAGCAGGACATGAATACTTCAGCAACTCTGCATTGGGACTTGCTGTACATCAGAACAAGATGTAAAGCACAGCATGTATGACAATAGAAGGCATTTGAAGAGACACCTGTGTCTGTCCAACTTCCAAGGCAGATTGCAGAGCTCCGACAGTACGGCGGGCTTCCGCTAGTTTCTCTTGGCGAACCCTGGCTGCCAACAGCTGCTCCCGAGCTCTGCTGGTCCTCTCAGCTGTCTTCTCCTGGCAGATCACAGACCCCAATTGGCTGTGTGCGCACGTGTGAGATCTGAGGAAATGATTTCATAACTTTGACACAAGTCAAGAGCTGTTGTATGTGAATCTGAGGCTCTCAGCGCAAGATATGCTGTCTTGCTGAAACACAAGAGCCAAGGCCCTGCAAGCACCTGACCCCTGCAAGTCACACTGGTGCCAACTGTGCCAACCACAGGCGCATATGTTGGCTGCTGAACAGGAAGCCTGGCGGACTCACTCTGGCAGTGGAAACCCGTTTGTGCTGCACGACACCGCTGCGCATGCCACATGAGGTGCGCATGCGATACTCTGGATCCGCCCACTTCTGTTTGATAGCCAGAGAGATGTTTTGACGATGCTGCTCAGCCAGTACCCTCTTTTCGGTAGATGATTTAGGAGAGGGCTCCTCTGCTGAACTGCTGGCAGACTTTCCTGCAAGTCATCACACACTGCAAGTCATCACACACGTGAGACCAAGCACACGCTCTCTGAGGGCTTGGACCATGGACACATCACTGTCTGCATATAGTCTCTGTTGAGATATACTGCAGTTGGAGCGCCTTGGACTTTGGCTCTGACGTAATGGGCTGTTATTGGTGTGCAATGTTTAAAAGTAATTTGTTGTGCAAGCAAACACTGTTTAGCACCTAACTTGAAAACAAGAGCCAAGGGCGCACATCATACATTGTTGTTGTGTGACCTGCTTGTGAGCTGATCACCTACCAGTACTCCTTCTATCCTGTGAGTCAGCTTCTCTGATGCCATCAAAGGTGACAGACTTTCGGGCTGGTGCCTTTTTAGCGGCCTTACGTCTGACCCTTGGCGGCCTGGCAACTTGGCTTGGCAACTCCTGTGTGTGTGCTTTGCTATTGCTTGCTAATGACAGTCCTGGCTCCTGATCGCTGCTGCCCTGCATGACCATTGAGTACTGTGCATGTCCAATAGTACAGCGTATGCAACCTCGCACAGATGCATCTACACTTCATGCATGCAAGGGCTGCTGAGCGTGAGCAACATGCAGCACTGGAAGGCAGTGCCAACACAGCCTGTGATGATGGGCAGCATTGTGTGAGCATTGATTCGTACAAGTCTACAAGTCTTCATCGCCTGGCGCAGATGCAAGCAAACATGTCACAACCAGGATGTAAGCTTATTTACCTCAGATTGCAATGCCTGATGCGCTTTTTTCAGAGCGTTCCTCCTGTGATGACTGGCTGAAACAGCTGCGCTGATCTTGGCCTGCATGTAAACCAGCCAGGTGCAGTTCACTCATCAGACCATGTAGCACACCACAACTATGTACAGACTGCTGGCGGTCGAGTCTGTCATTCAGCATACAGTGTGCTCATGGCAAGCAAAAACAAGGCAGGGCACAGAGTGCAGATTGCAAATGGCTTGCCAGCTCAATGACACAATTGGAAGCACAAAAAAAGAATGTTTCAATCCACACCAACTCATCACCTTTGACTCCGGTGTGTGGGGACCAGAAGGATGGTTGGCTCTGACCTTAGCAAGCACTTCAGGCCGCAACATAGCTGCCTTAGTGCCCGCACGTATTTTGGCCAATGTCTCTGTAAACACGCTCAATATATGCAGCAGCGCACAGCCGGATATACAGGCAAAGACTTGTAACAAGCTTGCGCTACCTGGAGGATGCTGCCTGCCCTTGTTCCAAGGCTGCTTGCCTTTGTTTGCTTTGCTGATCCTCCAGCGCCGTAGCATCTCAGGATTCATCTCAGACTCTGGGATGCTTGCTAGCTTTGCCCTCTCCTCTTTTGAATAGGTGCTGCTTGTGGAACCAGCTGTCTCACCATGAACGTCATCTGAGCCTGCATGGCCAGATTGGCCTGCAATGGACCCTTGCGGATCATCTGCGGTGTTCAGGCTGCCCTGTAGATGTATGTGATTGCTGGATGTGGCCTGCTGACGCTCAGCTGGTGGTTCTTGAACAATGCCCTGAGCGGCAAATGCTTGCGATAACAAAATAGCTGGGAAAACTTTGTGGCTTTGACGGTCAGAGGGGCACAAATGATGACGGACTGTACACGAACGTGTTCTCGGTCGAAAGACGGGGAAACGTTTACACTGACACCCTGGGTGGCTGCTAGCGACGAAGGCAGGCCAAGCACAAGCAGCCACCCCAGACATGTATGCAGTACAACCTCTATTTGATTGCGTTATGCGCTAAGTAGATCGATGGAATGCTGGTCCTTCTGTGAGCAATGTTGGTGACTCAGATTATCGTTAGTCGTCCGGATGTGCGTATGTGTCTGGTGCCCAATCTTTTGCCTCGACAACATGTTGCTGCCTGCATGGTTGACATCCTGCATGTTTAATATCTTGCGATTTTGACAGCTTGTCCACGGAGCAAGCGGTTACAGAATCTATACGCGCAGGAAAAGTAGGCAAATGGTGCTGACAAGAGTCTGATCAGCTTACCAGGCTGTAGAAGTTTTTTCAGCATTATGCTGGGCTCCTCTGTCGTCCTGTAGGTCAAGATACACTTATTGCATTTCCCGATCGGGATCTGTACAGCTATGGTGTGTTTCCTTGTGTACACACTGCACGCTACCTTTGAAAGCATTTGTGTAGAGCTACTCCTTCAGCTCATGCTTTCATTTACAGGCTGCTGCTGACACAAAATGGCCAAGCACAGATTCTAGCCATGCTGCAGCAGCTGTGTTGTGCGTGTGTGAGAGTGGTATTGAGGCCAACTGAGCAGGAGGGTCTACGTAGGTGAAGGCCTGAAGTGCAGCACAAAGCTTGCAATTTCTCCTATGGTGTCCCAGATTGTCAGCATGCCATGAACATGCTAGCTGAAGACACATCAGTGGAGTCCAGGCATATCTCTCCTGTTCTGGCCATCAAGTTCAGCATAGATGACCTGCCATTAGTAGCTCACTTTCTCAACCTGAAAACAATCCACTCTTGTGAACAACACAATTTTTCAAACAACTTGTATCTGTTTGAGCAGATTGCGTTCCTAGATAGTCTGATATCTGTTGAACCTCCAGCACTGAAAAGGAGACGGATCAACATTTCTGGCGCGACAGTGATAAGCTTGCGTTTGATGAAAGGGTATATGTGAGATCAGCAGATGTACAGCCAGCAATGGAGGCAGGTGTGCCTGTCATGCCGGTTTATCAGTTGAGCCAATCGGAGCACACAAGTACTTGGACAGTGTGCTTGACAGCTTTGGGTGCTAAGGAGCTCCTCAACAGGAAAATTAGTCCACTAGGTGAGCTCCAGTGTTTGTATGTGCATGCAGATCCTGCACAGCAACTTGTTTACAAACTGCAGCAAACATGTCACAGCGCATATCAAACTGCATGAGACCCCCCCATGATGCTGAACTTGTTTCAGACACAGGTGTACATCCATTTACATAAGCCAACAGCACACAAATCTTAAATGTGGCCTCCCAAGCTTGACATGGGTCTTTACATGCATCATGCCTGCTGCAGGTGTCAGGCTGTTCCGTGCAATGCAGTCACAGCTGGAGCTCCAGCGGCAAGATATGCAGCTGCAACTGGCTGAGCGTGGTCTAGCAGCCAGCACTTCAAAGTGACCTCACAAAACAGCAAACAGAGTTGCCTCTGTGCAATGTCACTCTCTCACAGACGCCACTCGTTCTGAGTTTCTGAAGTGTAGCTGTCTGTGCAACTCATGGCAGTTGTCTCCAAAAGCAACGAGACATGCTGCATTCAGGCAGGAACACAGTCAAGAAAGCTCAAGCAACTTGAGGATTGCTTCTTGACTATGTATTGAAGTCTTGATTGTGAATGACAGCGGTTCAACATATTATCAAACACATCAACATACTGATGGATATTATGCGGGCACCCCCATGAAAGGGAAACACGATACAAATGATAGGAAGTGATCAGACTACCATGTCTGTTGCAAATTGCCAACAGGGTTCAACAATTTGCATTACAGCTATCTAGTGTGAACAAAAGAGAAAGGAATGCCAAATAAAAATTGCAGCAGCAAAATAAAAACAAGCCAGCTCATTCTGATGTTTTGACCCAAAACAATGACTTGAAGCTGGCATGCGGGCAGGCAGATGAGCACTAGTCCTTATACAGGCCACCCTTACTCATCATCTCCAAGCTCATCATGGATCTCCTTGACCAATTCTGCTTTGTAGTCCTCAAAGTAGCCATCATACCGCTCAATTTCTCCATTGTCAACAACCCAGACCTCACTCTGTTCCTCATCCTCACACACTTGACTCAGCAGCTGTGAATCGTGACTGATGATGATCACGCCACCCTCAAACTCCTTGATTGCATCTGACAGCGCATCAATACTTTGCATGTCCAGATGATTGGTAGGCTCATCCAACAGCAGAATATGTGGGTTAGTTAGAGCTATTGATGTAAACACAACTCGAGCCTTCTGCCCTCCGGACAGCTTGCAGATCGGCTGCAAGTGGTGGTGCCCAGACAGGCCAAATCTGCCCAAATAGGCTCGCATCTGTTCAGGTTTGAGGCCAGCCTCTGGAAATCTGTGCATGAGGTACTCAATGGGGTTCTCATCAAAGCTGAGGGCATCAACAAAGTGCTGAGCATACCGCCCTATTCTCAGCTTGTGACTTTTCCTGAAGTCTCCTGTGCTTGGGTCAATGTCACCTGAACAAGCATCACACAACCTCAGACAAGGACCAAGGCAAGACAAGCGTGACATAGCAACATCCAAAAGATAGCATAATCTCACTTTGTTGCATGCAGCACTTGCTGCTCATACCTCATCCCAGATGGCATTCAAGCTCAACAAGTGACACTGTCCAATGCAGCATGTACATGTTGGTCAGTCCAGTAAACTACCTGATAGCAGGTTCATCAAGGTGGTCTTGCCAGCACCATTGGGGCCTACAATAGCCACCCGAGACCCCATGTCCAACCCAATATTCAGGTCCTTGAGCCCAAAATCATCCCTGCCAGGGTACTGGAAGCTGACATCGTTCAGCTGGATCAAGGGGGGTGGCAACTCTGTTGGCTCTGGGAACTCAAACTGTACTGTGTAGTCAGACCACCGCTTGGGTGCCTCTGTTGTTGCGTTTGAATCATCAGCGTAGCTGGGAGCAGCCTTGGCTTTCCTTTGCTGAGCCTCCTTAGTGTTCTTGTTCACCTGCAGGCGCAGACAGCCCATGGACAGCATTTACAGGCTTGTGCACACACAGTACGGCCCTTGCAGGCATAACATGATGTTGACACACCAGGAGCAGCTCTCTCAATGTCCCTAATGGCGTGCACAAAAGTGCATGCTGTAGTCCTAGAGAAGACAGAGCATAGACAAAGTGACTATGCAGCATGCACCGAATCCACAACCTCATGCAGCAGAGAAGAGACCGCACTTCAGGTTTGCATCACAACTGGGCAGCTGACCTTATCCTGTGCAGCCTTGTTGCCGGTCTTTTTGGCGGCCTTGATCTGCTTTTCATACTTCTCAGCAGCCTTGTTCACTTCCCTCCTCTTCTGCTCATACATCTCATCAAACTGAGCAAAGTTGCCTCGGTATGAATGCAGTTTGAGGTCATGTAGGTGAATGATGTCTGTCGTCACAGTGTTCAGGAAGTCTCGGTCGTGTGACACCACAATTAGGGTCTTCTTCCATCTGGTCAGGTACTCCTCTAGCCAAAGGACTGCCCTCAGGTCCAGATGGTTTGTGGGTTCATCCAGAAGAAGAACAGTGGGTTGGATATACAGGGCCCTAGCTAGAGAAATGCGCATGCGCCAGCCTCCACTGAACAGGTTGGTCTGGCGTGCCTGCATGACTTTGGTGAAACCAAGGCCATGAAGGATCTTGCTGGCTCGCGCCTCTGCTGATGCTGCATTGATCTCTTGCATTCGCTCGTATACCTGCCATCAACAAATATCACTTGCAAATCTCAAGTACATGACCCAGCGTACAGCACAGGCTCATGGACCTGTGCTCAAGTAGACAGCTTCTTCTCTTTTGTCAGAGACAGTTGCCTAGCATGTTCTGCACTGCAGATTGTTCAGCAGTCATCTTTCCTGCTGTGGGAATGGTCATGGCCAACCAGGGTCATAGTGCTGTTGCAGCAGTAGAACATAGCACAGCTTTGCAGGCAAGTCTGTCCATATCCCCTTCCAAAACATATCACCACCCTGTCCTCTGCACATATGCCTCATGCAGAATGACAACTGAGTAAGCCACAACAGACCAGAGAGTTGCAAAAGCTGACCTCGTTGAGACGCTGTGATGCTTCATCAGCGTCAAAGCCCTTGGGCTGTTCCTCAAGGCTGCTCTCCTGCAGCTGCTTGTTCAGCTCCTCCTCCTCTTCCCTGAGTTCCATGAGTTCAGCGTCAGCTGCCACCACTGCTTGTAGCGCACTGCGCTCATCTCCTACCACTTCCTGCAAAACCCAGCCTAAGAGTCAGTGGTGAGTGGACTGTGCATGCACTTCTCACTTGACATGATGCAATCTAGCAACAGCAGCCCAGCTCTCTATTGCTTGGTGCTTGACACATAAGTGGTCAGTGTATCTCCTGTGAAGCTTCAGCAACCTCCATATAAGGAGACTATATATTCCCAGCATATCCTACGGCTGCAGCTATCAATGCTGATTAAGGGGTGTAGCCTGAACAGGCGATAGCCGAACTCAGGAGTTACAGTTGACAAAGCCGCCGCACGCAACATTGCTCAATTGCAGTGTGACGAAGCAGCTTCAACATCAGGTTGTAGGTGATAGTGCAGATTGTAGTGAACCTGGGAACGAAGTGGCAGATGCATACAGTCCTCATGGATGGAAGGTGACACACCTGTTCCACAAGAAGCACATCCAGAGCTTCTGGCACAGGTATCTGCCTCCTGGCTATGAGCCGCAGCAGAGTGGACTTGCCCTTGCCATTGGGGCCTACCAGGCCATACCGCCTGCCAGCTGTCACACTCAGCTGTGTGTTCTCCAGCAGCAGCTTACCCTTGGCTCGCACAGACAAGCTGTGGACCTGCACAACATGCAGAGGACTATTGTTGTGGCTGCTGTTATGAAGGCATCAGGTAGGGCAAGATATTAAAGGACAGACCAGGCAGTGGGATCTGGGTCATGCATGATGCGCAGTCTGAAGCCAAGCCTGCATGTCAACATGTGGATGACAGGTGATCTGAAGGAGTAGCAGCATATGTTGCACAGGAGCAGCACCACAGCAGCTCTGCCTCTGAGAATGAGTGTGCTTTGGCAAATACATAGGCACGTGTGTGCTGCAACTGCTGCTGCTTGCTGGTGCAGCAACCATGTGTTGCCCAGAATGATGGGAAGCTGTGGTGCACACCTTGATGTCAGTGGCGCTGACAGTGTGCTCTGCAGCCTCGCCTCCCTGGTTCTCAAAGGCAACATCAAACACATTGTCATCATCTCGCAATGACTCCTCCTTCATACGGTGTGCTTTCTCCTGCAATTTGCGGTTCTTGTCTGCCATTTTCTTCTGTTCTCTGTAAGTGGCAACCTGCAACACATGAGTGCATGAACGAATTTCTCACACCTTGACAGCCAGGGGGCATGCTTTTGAAAAAGCACAAATACAACATGTATTGCTTGACCATCAGGATGCAGCTTGCACTGATGCATTGCCGCTCATGCATTCAACATTTGCACTTGCCAAGGCCCGCATGACCAGCAATCCTGCAGCACATCGGCAAAGCATAGCAGATCAAACTCAAGCAGCATTGCCACTGAGACCTGCACACCTTTGCAGCAGCAAAATGGCAACAGAATATTGTATAGGAAAGGTGGTACATCAACACATGTCACAGAAATTTCTGTCAACTGACCTGGGGTCTGAATTCACGTTCTTCTTCATCATTTGCTCTAGCGCTAGTTTCATATTCCTCCTCTTCGTCACTTGAGGGCAGATCAATGTCGCCCAGGTAGCTCTCCTCTTTCTGCTTGACAGGTGGCGGTGGTTGACGGGCTTTCAGCTCTGGTCGCTTTGTCAGAGCTTGGCTGCTGCCGTTGGCTTTGCTGTTGTCTGACTTGCTGTCCTTCCCGCTGGACGGTCTACTGCTCTCTTTGAGAGACTTGACGCTCGCGTCTGAGGACTTGCTGGGTTTGTCCTTCTTCTTGTCAGGATCTTTTGCTGCTTTGTCCTTTTTCTTCGCGTCCTTACTTTTGCTGTCGGACTTGCTCTTGGGGTCTCTGTCCTCCTTACTACGCGTAGATTTCTTCTCGTCTTTGGACGCTTTCTTGGCCTCTTTGTCTGTCATCACCGTTGACAACTGGACGTGTATTGGCCAAAGATTAGCTGCAGGGGACTTGTTGAGCGCTGAAAGACCCGGAGAGCCGGCGTTTAATGTGCGGAATAATAACGCGAAGGCAACTCAAATGGGCGATGACGCAAGCGCTGCACTTGATATCCTAGTACTCTGCAGAGCGCAGTTGCTTGCAGAGCGCAGCTGCCCTTTGCAATGACAAGAGTGTAAGGGCAGTTGGAAACCGCCTTGAATACAACGCTTCACCATATTATAATGCAGCCTTGCCCTTTTCCAATTGCAGTCATTGCAGAGAGGGACAGCCTTTGCATCACCACAGCGTGGCTGTGAGAGGTAGCTTACGGTGTTCGCATCGCAGTGTGATCGGTGCATCCGCCCCGGCAAGCCAGCGACACGAGGGATGCCAGGTTACAAGGTCTTGAGCCCGAAGCGGAAGCCGTCTGCCAGGTCAGCGTTTGTCGGCTTTGCCCTTCAAGAGCTTCTTATTGCAGTAATTGGTTGCAAGCGTTGTTTCTTGCGTAATCATTGAGCAGAGGAAGTCGATTGCGACTCTGCTGTCTGCTGCAGCGATGCTACAGCAGGGCCCCGCACAGACTACCGCCAAGTCACCATCGCAGCCAACCAAAATGCTCCTCCTACCCAGATGCATAGTGGCCCAGGTGACTATCTTCCTTATCATTGAGGCTGGGAGCCACATGTGAGCAGCTGTACCGTATGAAGAGTTGTCTCGGACGCAGCACACCCTCACTCAAGCCCTTTTTCGATTGCAGAGGTCGCGAGTGCTTTGCAGAACTTGCCTGCAGCAGGGCAGACACCAGCACACCAGGTGTGCAAAGCTGGGTGTCTAGTCATTCCAAAAAAGCAGACTCTCCTCAGCATTCTGGTTCCTATGCATGCAGGTCTCCCCAAGATACAGACTGTCTGAAAGAGCACCAATTCCTGTTCCTTACTTCAGGCAAAAAGCTGCTGCACAGTTGCCAGCAGGAGATGCTGCAGGTCTGCATCCTGACCATACATCAGAGTGTTAAACAGGCAACATACAACTTGGCACTGCCCCTGTGCATGCAGCTGTACTCATCTTGCGGCACACTATCATCTCATGCATGTTGAGCAGAGGGTTTTGTATGTCCCTGACCGTGCTGGAGGCCACCCTCGGCAATCATGGCCATGGGCTTATGCATAAGGCAGACATGTTGCATGCAGGATTCATGTTTGCTGTTGATGCACTGCCCATATCATGCTGCTGCAGGCCTGTTGGAGGGGACCAAGTTCCATGGGCGAACCAATCCCTTGCTGGGCCCTGGGTTACCCCCACAAGATGATTATGATCCGCCCTCCACCCGTGAGCATCACAAGGGGTGGCACCCAATGCACAGCCACCTCTTGCAAAAGAGGTCTGTCAACATGACAATAGCTTTCTAGTCCTGCCATTCACAGTGCATGAGGCCCTTTGTGACTCCTCCTCAGCCTGACCTGCTACCTCCTCAGCCTGACCTGCTACCAACTGTTGAATGGTGGTTGGTTGCATCATGTAATGCACCGTGTACCTGATGTGCCTAAAACTGCCTATGTGTCATGTAGGCCAGTTGCGTTCATCAAGCTGATAGCAAAGTTTTGAACAAGTTTTAATACAAACAATCTTGTACATGCAGCTTGTTGCAAACTGAATGCAGTGTAGGGTAGGAGGCAGATGTGGCACTGCAGGGACATCATAGGGCAGGCAGGGTACAGGGGTGTGCCAGCAGGCCACACCAAGCCCAGCAAGAGGGTGTTTGGGGCGCCCCCTGCTGATGAGCAGCACCTGCATGGGGCTGCTGTGGGCATCACTGTGGACAACCCCCCCGAGCGGAAAGCTAGGGGATGGGGGGAGAGGCCTGCCTACACCCACTACAACACTGCCAATAGAACAATCCTTGCCAGTACCTCAGGTCGGTCTGCTCAGTCTGCCTTGCAGCAATGCTGATTGCCATTAGTTGGGACTCGGCCAATGAAGCCTGTCTGCCCAACCATCTTTTTGACCTCTTTTGCATCGCAAAAGCTGTTTTGAACATCAACTAGCCCAGGCAATGCACACAATACAAAGATGGACCAATGTAAGAGCATCTTTGCAGTGGAGCAGCTTCATTTGCATGGCTTGATGGCCCAGACTCGTAGTGTGCACAAACTAGGCAAGCTTGACCTGCAAGTCTCCCATGCCCACCACTAGCAAACATGCTTGTCTCAGCAGTACCTCACGCAAACGCCTGTGATGATGCACAACAGGCATGACTATTTCAGATAGCCATTTTCATACAGACCACCACATGTCTTGAAGTTCTCTAGACATTGTGTATGGCACTCAAAAGCACCTTCTGTGGGTATGCGCCAGTCACAACGGCAGATGCTCCACGCATTGTATTTGGACACATTTTGAAGGCTTGTGTTGCGCAGGTGCAGCAGTGAACGGGGACACAAGCCCCAGGAAGGCTTTTGCCCGCAAGGTGGACATGGCCCGGCCTGGAGATCACCCTGATGTGCTGCGCTACCGCTATTCCAATGGCCTCTGCCCAGATGTCTACCAAGTGCGCCATGCTGCGCACCATTGCAGATGCTGTGCATCTCACTAAACATCCATTCGTGCTGTTCCCCTGCATTTGTACCAAATTCTACGTTGCTTTCCAGTGCATGTGGTGCCCTGAGCACCTGAGCACACCACTCCGTGTAAGTGACTGCTTTACAGTCATGTGCATGTGAATGTCATCACGCAGTGCTCAGTATCATTCACTGCACATCCTTGAGCGTCTGCACATAATGTTGCTCCTTGCAATTGCTTTTATACGCCTTGCACCCTGTGAGACTGTGTACTTTTCTGCAGTTTGATACGAGAAGGACACCAGCACCTCAGGTCTCTCTGAAGACACAAGATGCCTTGAGCCAGTCCTACTTCAACGCTCGCCATGAGTGCAATGTCAACAGAGCCAGAGCAGAAGGGGACACCGAAGTCCACTTCTATCATGGTAGGCTCATTTAGCCTATCTTGAGCCTCCCACACTGTTATAAGCCAATGCATTCTGTCCATTGCATGTGTGCAGATGATTCTCAGCTTGTCCGTGACCATGACCAGGCTGCCTGCCATGTGGGTTTGTTGACAAATGCAGTTTGCATGGCGTCTCTGGTCAACATCCTGAGCCGCCCAGTGTGTGTGTTGAATTGCAGAGATGTTCATGCCAAGGCCAGCAACAGCTCCTCAGTGGTGATACAAGCCTTCAGCAGTCTGCAGCAAATCATTCCTGAATTATGTGATGGCAGATGCAGCCTTGGGCACCTGCTCTCAGCAACACGAGCCTGCTTGCATGCACAGCAGATTGAGACATTGGCTGATATGCCAGGTCATGCTGTGCTGTATTAGGACAACATTTCACACTGTTTTGCTCAGAAGGCAGATGCCAGGTTACTTCCTGTTCAGCTTCCACACACCTGTGGTTGACAGTTGCCTTACAATGTCGCACGAAGCCTGATTGATTAGCAGCTTGCATGATCAGATTTACAAGCAAAATACATGTCCGCAATTGTCATGCAAAGTTTGCCCTGACTCAGTGCGCATGCCTCCATGCCACATTAACGCTGCTTTGTCATTCACATTTTAGCCAAATGCAAATACAATGCTTGAATGCTCAATGTCTGTGTGTCATCTATATACCACAAAGGAACAGCGTTCATCGTGCAACAGACGGGCATATTACACATGTAGCAGCAACTGATGGCCTTGGATCTAATTGAGACACTCTTGTGCACACCAGTTGCACTTTATCCTACCATGCTGAGAATTTAAGTGGCCTAACAACGTGACGTTCTTGACAAACCTAACGCTAACACTAGACATGTCTTTGCATGAGTAGCCAGTGTGAAGTTGAAGTCCAAAATTGGAATATCAAAGAGCCAAAATCGCAGAAAGCACAGCAGCAAAGCGATGTCATGCAAGCAGAAATGCGGACAAAAATGCAAGCAGAAAACGCTGATCACCACCACCACAAATATCCTAACAGACAAACAAACCTTCAAAATTGTCCTAATGCTGGGCAGGATACTCACAATCTTGGTTTGCAAGTCTTGACACTGGGAAATGATGTGCACCAATCTAAACCTAGGAGAGAAAAGCTAGCAACATCAGTTTCCATACGCGCAACATGGCCTTTGCATTTGCGCGCATGGCTCAAAGACTCTTGTAAGCTACAATCTTGCCAATTGGCAAATTGGCACAAACATCTTCTACAAATTGGACTGCAAACATCTGCACCATTCTTGACTGGCCTACCAGACAACTCCTACATAACGATCGCTGCTGCAACAATCTCCCTTGAGGCTGCAATCATTTTTGGGCTGCAAGTGCAATGCGCCTGAGCTTGGATGCTGTCTTGAGGATGCGAGCAGCCACCATTGCTGCTCCAAAACCATTGTCAATGTTGACCACAGACACACCAGGAGAGCTAGAGACCAGAGCTGACAGCAGGGGCGTGATGCCTTGCAATGCTGCCCCATAGCCTACACTTGTGGGGACTGCAACCTGCATACAAAGCAAGGACTACTCACATCGTACATGCTGTGAGATCACTACATTACTGTGGTCGTTACAGTCATTCAAGTCCAGCACATGATGCTTGGTATGTGGTGCACAGCCTGTTGGACTGACCTTCTGCTGTACTTGCCTGAGTTGCATGCCACAGGTCAAAAGACCACATTACAGTCAGAATTGTGATTGACAACATTGGTTTTGCTTGGTAGCCTACAGCCTGTTGGGACTGAATGTGCCACACAAGTTAGCAAACAAGTACTTGAGCTGGAAGCCAATACTCACCACAGGGGTTTCCACCAGACCTGCCACCACTGAAGGCAGTGCTCCATCAGTGCCAGACACCACCACAATCACGTCTGCTGCTCTTACAGCTGCAAACAGAAACATGCATCTTTTGCAAAATCTTGCAGCAGGAATGCTGCAGGAGGCAGCCTGATGGCATCTAAAAAGTTGCCATTAACACCTGGCCGTTCATGACAGGTATGTCTATCATGCTGCAGCAAGCCACACAACGAGTGTGAGACAGCCCATGACTGCTAAGTTCAATCAAGTGGCATACCAGGAAGATTGTGCAGCACCCGGTGCAAACCATCAACACTAACATCCGGCAGCTTGAAGGTATAGCAGCCCATATAGTCAGCAATGACCCTGCACTCCTCTGCTACCCTCTCATCGGCTGTGCCTGCTGACAGCACAGCCACTGTGCCTGCATTGCCAATGCCCACAGTCAGCTGGGGAAGGCGCACAACACAACAGCCAATCAGCGCGGCGCATCACCTCAAGGGCAGCACTCAAGCCGCTTGGACTCAGCACAGTGCACTAGGTGTAAATGGTAGTGCTTGTCAGAAGTACAGAAAGTTGGACAAGCAAGTGTATCTTGTGGTTGGCCATTGAGGAACAGGGCTGTCAGCCATACATCAGCCGGGTGTGGCCAACATGCAATCATGATGTCAAAACAGCTTGTGGTGTGAGCATGCAAGGCAAGCCAGATTTACCTGGTAGTCGTTCCTGCTTTCGCTTGCCAGGAGTCTTCAGACTAAGAACTCTGGCCAGTGCGCTGTAATGCACATCTGGCAGCAATGCATGGACCTGGTGGTAAACCTGCAAAACATAGGGCCATGTCAAAATACAGACTGATTGCACAAACACCTGGGTCTGTCAGCCTGGCCAGACTATGTTAGCATCTTTCAAATCTGATCGTTATCTGCTTGCCAACAACTCAATGTGTATTTGAATGTTGATGTTTCTGTGGTAGGTGACATTGGTAGCGAAATAGAATACCCCACAAAGGTGGTACCAAGCAGACACAGCTCTTTGCAAGAGGCAAACGACTCTTTTTGATACATGCAGTTGTCTTGAAACGCCACATATACACATTTGAGATGTCATGCTGCAGATTGGTCAGATAGGTCAAAAGATATGTGCCTGTCTAAGTGCAAATTGGCTGTGATGTCTCATGTACAATTCGCATGGTCACACGCTGGCTTGCTATACAGTTTCGAAAATACCTCAGGTGTGATTCGGGTTGCAACAACTGCAGCCTCTGTCTCAGCTAGGCGCGACATGATGGCTGCTATCTGCTCAGGAGTCTTGCCAGGACCCCAAATCACTTCCGGAAAGCCAGTTCTGGCCGCTCGCCATGTATCTACCTACAAGAGCTGCCAAAACTGAACATGTAGTCATACAGTGCAATGCCAGTGGCATGTCATGGCTAGAGGCAGAGTATGCTGGCTGCATCTGCTTACTGAAAACGAGAAAATGCCTCTACGCTGTGCTGCTCATAGTGCAGAATTGCTGTGACGGCCATCAAAGTATGCATGCTTGGCTTGCGCAAGGCACTATGCCATCACAAAGACATCTGTTCTACAGCACTCTGCTGGATTAATCAACAAGAAAGCAATGACAGGAATCAGCTGCTCGTTGCTGCAAAATGTAATGCTGTAAGCACCGTCTGGGTTGGCATTTGCTAATGTGTACATGTTGACAGACTTGTGAGACACAAACTGTGATCAGAGGTACAGCAGTAAAGCTGCCAACAGGCTGACAGCCTATACGCTCAACATTTTTGGTGTGGGCAGACCTGCGCGAAGTCCATGACCTGTTGGTAGCCAGCACCAAGCTCTCTCAGATGCCTGGCTGCTGTCTCAGGCTGTAGGCCTCCACTGGCAACCTTTTGCAACAAGGACACCAGTTGAGGGTCCACTGATTGCGAGGCAGCAGGCGCTGCCTCATTCTGGGTTGGACTGCTAGTGACACCATTCGAAGTCAACCCGACAGCTCCTGTGGAGGTTAACAAACACCTCTACTCAGACCCCTCTTGCACCATTTGTTTGTGTAAGCGGACACACAAGCACCAGGTGGTCTGCACGATCCACCGGAAGCAAATTGCTGATGACACGCAGGGCACAGAAGAGGTCGTATGGTAGCCAGTCCAACTTGTACCACAATCCTGATGGGGCAACGCTTGAAGCTAAACACTTTGTCGCGCGACCCACATTGGTGATCTTGCAGGGAAATTCACCTAACCGCTAAAGGAACGGTGAAAACGGGGCGTACCAGCACAGAGGCTAGTGCCAGGTCTGCTCCGGGTCGTCACCTTGCTCCGCGATGGACCATAGCCGTTTCCACATTGCCTAACTGGCGGTGGCTTCGATGCTTGCCTTTCTCGTTTCTGGTAGGGGACCCATACGTTGCCTGAGCAGGCGGTCTTCATGGTAGCGATAGACAGCGACCTGCTGGATCGAGGAGGGGCAGGTTTCTTCTGATGCAGTTGCAAAGAAGAAGATCGCCGTGCACAAAGCAAAGATTACCAGCAGCCTTATAAGTAATTACAACGGTTGTTACCCAAAAGTTACCGGAGTTGGCAAAGTGCCAAGTTGTACGTGCGCCAGCATTACGAGGACCCTACACTGTTGGCAGAGACCTGCACACTGCCGATTCCTGAGGTCAGTAGGCTTGGAGCGTGTTGCAGTGCCCTGCAGGTATTCAGCAGTCGCTGCCTGGTTTTACTGCAACACTCAAGTTTCTGCAAGAATCTTGCACTCACCTGTCTTGCGGTCGCAGGACATCAATTGTGTGAGTCGCAGAATCGCGCAGCAACCTGTACTCCGAGGTGTGGACCGCAAAGCACAACACTGAGAGGCTGCGATATGCTGCCCGGTATCTGAGCTTCGTTGACTTGCTCGTATCACCTCCAAAGCCAACGCTTGAAGTCCAAACAGCTTTCGTCAGACGGACAGGTGAAGCCTGATGACTCCTAAATTGCGTTGATGCTGCGTTTCACCAGCAGAGCTGATACTGCAAAACCTGACGTCCCTGATAACACCCTACAGTTGTCAAGTCCTGTCTCTGCTTGGTCAAGGTATACTTGCATGATTCTGCTTGTGATGCCTTGCTGCAGATGCTCAAGAAGAAGCTACCTCCTCTTCCAGCAGATGCTGGTGACCAGGTGATGCATTTTTGGCAGCCTACTTGGCCCTTCATGGCCTTAGCTGCATTTCTGCTCAATCTTAGCATGCAATGGCGGTAACAGGTGGATGAGAGCAGCCGGAGTAAAAGTCCCCTCGTCATCAAGTCAACACCAGCTGAGTCAGATTGGAGACTTGAGGAGGGCGATAAGCCATCTCGCGCTCTGCAAGTTGTCAAAGAGCTGCATGCTAGGTGAGCCATGCAAATGCTGTTTGATACCTTCTGATGTATCTGGTTGTTATGGTCAAAACCCTGACTTTGAGCTGGCCTGTTGCAGGTATCGTAAGCAAACCAAGCGATGGCAGGACTACATCAGGCTCTTTGGCTTCCTGGCGTTTGTGTCTCTCTTCCTTGCTGTGTTGTTTCTCCAGAGGAATGCCCAGGTTGCATATCAGGTAAGCCTGCAACAGCTGCCAGTTGAAGGTCTTCAGACACTGTCACCTCGAGCTTTCTGAGAAGGTACAGCAGACCTACATCGTTCTGTAGAGCATCACAAGTGACATCTGCTTGATCTGCAGGTACACTCTACCATTGAAAACGCTATTCTCCCTACTAGTACACAGTATGGATCATCAGATGACGTCCTCAATTGGCTCTCCACTACCCTGACAGCTATCTGGGTGGACCCAGTCTGTGGTGATGGTGTGTGTGAAACGCCGTTTGAGTATGCATAATTTGGTCGATTTGGTTGCCGAGCCGACTGTGGAGAGCTGGCAGAGGTCCAGAATCTCACGACGCTTCAGATTGATCTCTACTATGATTTTGCTCATCCTACAACATCCATAGCATCTTCGGTATGCTGCTGCTACACACCTTGTGTCTTGCTTACCTCAGTTTCCTTCACATACGCTCTGTTGGCATGCTGCTGCATTTGTGACATCAGCTTGCACTCTGGTGTCTGTATTGTGATTGTGGCGTGCACATCAGGCATTCATGCTCATATATTGCAGTGTCCTTTCAAGATATGACTTTCAGCTCATTGGCGTGTTCTGGAAAGCAGAAACATGCTTCAGAAGCCCTTTTTTTCTGTGGTAGACGTGACAGACAGGCAGTATGACCTGCTCGTGTCAAGCTCAATGCAGGATATGAACCATATCCAGGCCTTTGTCCCATACCTTCCTTGCCCTGCAGACGCTGATGGATCAAGCTGCGTGGAATCTGTGCCCTGTGTCTGGAGTGGTTTCTGGTTCTGCCTGCTACTATGCAGATGACCAGACTTTCACTGACCTGTCTGGCACCACCACTGTGGTCATTGATGACTGTCCTGACGGCAAGTGCTTTCACTCTGCCCTTTGCTACACACCCAGCTGTGCGCTGCTATACTGTCCCCTGCACTATCCCACACAATGCTGACGTTCGCTGCTGCACCTTCGTGTGTGGCGTACCCGATCTCCACAGCCCCTGCATCTCTGATTACCTGCTGGCAATATTGCTTGTAGCTGATGGGTGACCACATGAGCAGCAATGCACATCCTACTGGTATTAGCTCTGTCATGCAATGTTATCTGAGGTGGGATTGATGTACCTGTAAGGGGTCAATCAGTTGTTTCCTTGGCAGCAGCATGCAAGCCCACATGCCTTCAGCCTCTGTGACCAAATTGATCGACGCAGTGTTTGATTGTCAGCCGCTGATGTATATTGTTACGACAGGCAACTGGGCCTTGGTCCTGAAGCGGGACTACTTCAACAAGGTGGCTGGTGGTGTGCGTCAGCAGGAGAAGCTGGACGCACACTCTGAGCTGGTCAAGATCAGGTATTTCAGTCATGGACCACATCCACAGTCTGCCTGTATAGGCAGCGCTTGAGCTTGAGCAGATGCGTGTCATCATGCAAGCACTAAGCTGCTGGGGCTAAAGCACCTGTACCAGGGATCACCTCTACAGGTCACTCACACGAATGGACACTGTTTGTGAGCGCATTGCCTTTGCAAAGCAGATAATGCGTTGACCTTTGCCTGTCAGATTTCCTGTAATATTGCATAAGCAGCTTTCTGTCGCAGTTCAGCTGTGGCTGCTGCATGTCTGGTGTCTCTGCAGCTGCTGTGAGACTTGCAACAGCTCAATATCTGCGACTATGCTTCTCTGTTGCAGGACGGCAGTGAGTGCAGCTGACGCTCAGCAGGATAGTGAGACCAGTGGCTTGCAGACAGTCATCTCCCTGGCGAATGAGACGCTCTTTGATCTGATAAATGCCACCATCACGGCCAACTACACTGCTCAACTGGACACACTGGATTCCACATATAGTGACAACACCAGTGACGTAAGTGATTTCACCTTGTCAGCTTGCTGCTGTGTTAAAGCTGTGGGAATACTGGTGCAGCTCCTCACACTTGCCCTTGCGCCTGCCTTGCCTCATTGTGCACAACCAGCATGCCAGATGCAATCTCATCATGTCTTTGCCATTAGCCTTGATGAAGGTGCTATTCTGGCTTGACTGTGAGTGCTCAGCAAAGCCAGGTGCCGTGTCTTTTTACCCCTGTTGCAAGCTCAAAGAGGGTGGTCACAAACACAAGAAGACTAGATGAGGTGTGGCAGGCCTTATGTGACACACAGCACCTGCAGAGTCATCCATGTATTGTGTGCAGAGCGTCTACATGGCGCAGAGAAATGCCACAGAGCTGGAGTATGAGTATACAGAAGCTCAGTTCTACCAGAGCGTGTACAGCTGCGATGACGTGCTATATTATGACAACAGCACAGGTGTGTGAGCCTGGCTGCACTAGTTGCTGTTGTCATACTCAGCAGGTCGCTGACGCTGATGCAGCTGTCACTTGTACACATCTTCATGTCCCCTCAGCCTATGGAGCTGCCAGCAACGTCATGCAATCAGCTGCCTCTTATCTTTTCTTTTTGGCCATGGCATTGGGCTAGAACAGCTTGTGGGTCACCTCATTGTTGGTCTGGTGTCCAGAGTTGTCAACCCTGATGTTGGTGTTTCTGTCTGCTGCAGCTGCGGAGTACTTCATCGATCCAACCACGGGCAACACACTGAATGCCACAGCGGTGTGTCTGTTCTGGCTCAACGAAGCAGAGGTGGTGGAGGCTGCACGCATCTCCACCATCCAGACTACACTCAACCAGCGCCTCAGCACAGCTGCCACGGTTGGGGACACTGCGCTCACAGATGACATCACCACCATCACAGATGACACACCAGAGGTTGCTGTGGTCATTCTGGCAGACACCGGGGCTGACCCTCTCAACTACCCCTACCTGGTATGCAGGCTTGCCCAACACTCTTCTCAATTCATCATATAGCAGGGGGCACTGTTGATCGCTTGCTTGGCAACCCCTCCTTTAGCTCATGTCTTGCTTCTTTGCTTTGCTTCAAGTCTCTCTGCCCCTTTGCAAAGCACAACACTGCTTGTACTGTTTCCAGCGCTGCTGCATTGCACTGACGGCATGTGTGCATGTTGAGCGTAGTGCGCCATCACTACGCTGGCGGACTACTATGTGGAGGGACCCTACACAGTTCCCCCACCAGCTCGCGCTGCTCTGGCCTCCACCTATGTCAGCTCAGGCAACCTCACCCTGGCGGACTACATCTCCAGAAGTCAAGCACGCATTACTGTAAGCTGCTGCCTCTTGGGGCTCGTCTGCCTGACAGCACCTTACTGTGTGACTAGTGTCAGCAACGTGTAGGGTCTGCCTTGTTTGCCTCATCTCACGGCAGGATCATGCGTTTTTAGCAAGCAGTTGATGTCTGGGATCTGCCACATCATTGCCCTTGTTGCCAATGATGGCGTGTCTTTGCCAAAATGGGCGTGCAGGGAAAAGCGCGCCCAACAGCCGACACAGTTTAGCAGGTGGCCTGCAGCTGTTGGTGCACTGTATGTCAGCTCTGCAGCCTTTCTTTGGCAATCCACTGTTTGCTACTCTGGCATAAAGACTATTGTTCAACGTGATGCTTTGGTTGCTTGCATAGCAATGCTGCAGTAGTTGTTCGGACTGATGTGGTTTGCACACTGCAGGAGCTGAACACAGCACGTGCCACTGTCCAAGCTCGTGCTGAGGTTGTCATTGCCAATAATGAGGACTCTACGGTATAGTCTCTCTCTCTCTGCTGATTTGACTTGTGAATGCTTGCTTTGTTGCTGCTATACAAAGTAACGTGATGCAGCTTATACCCCAGCCTGAGCAACCTTGGCATTTGGCCTGTCCAACAGCCGTGCATAGATGCCCAGGCTGGCTGCATGACAAAAGCCCTGGAGTTATTTAGGAGTAGAGATCCTTACCAGCTGCACCGCCTGCAAGAAGGAATTGCAGCGCATTGATTCTTAGAGTTTCTCAGCACGTTGGTGTTGCTGTGCTTTGCAGAGCGCCACGTACAGCTACAACTATGTGGCATGGACTGGAGGCGCAGACGCATATCAGACATGTGACTTGTCTGACAGAGCCTCATCCTATGTAGGCACCTGCACCACAGCAGGCTTTGTCACCTTCAACACTACACTGACCACAGATGCCACTGACACCAGTTTGACAGACGTCACATACTCCTGCTCTGACGGCAGCAGCTCACCCACCTGTGCTGCAGAGGCTGATCAGCTCAACTGGTGTAATGGCTTATGTTACTGTGGAACCGCCAACTGTACAAGCACAGAGGTGACCCCACCCACCCTTCATCAGCTCTGACACTGGCCAGCTGCATAATCATGCTTCTTCTGTCAATTTTCTGTTATGCGGCCTTGCATTGCTAGCAACCAAATGTCTGTCTGGGCTTGTGCATGTCGCCACTTGCGTTTGCTGTGACATACTTCAGCCGCTGCTTTCTTCTGCAGGTGTGCACATGCCCTGCTTGCTCCAGCCTGACAGTTGCCACCTCTGACTCAGACTACGCCGCAATTCTAGCTGCTGACGGCAGCTCGGTGAGTTTCCAACGGCGTCACTGCTATCTGCGATCAGTGCATAATACCCTGCTTGGCTGCACACTACATCCCTACACTAATGCAAGCAGCATACATGCTGAAATCTGCTTACCGTGCATCCTGGCTGCTGCGGCTGTTTGGAATTTTGAGGTGCGCGTGTACCACCCCAGGTGTTTGTAGGTGCTACGTGGACAGTGCTACATGGCCTGTTGCAGCAGAGGTACAGCAGAGCATTGCCGTGTTTGTCCCTCTTGACTGCAGTCACCATAGCAGCGTGCAGTCACATCAACACTGAAAGCTGTGCTTGTTGAAAGCTACTGAGAAACACAAATGAGCTTGGTGTGTTGATGCGCAGTCACGGCGGCGTCTGTTACAGACACGGCAGCTGATGCAGTCATCCCCTCCTCCACCCCCGCCCCCCTCCCAGGAGGAGCAGACCCTGGAGCAGATCTTGGCGGCAGTCACCACCCTCCAGACTGGGCAGACCACCCTGCAGACTGACATTGATGCCCTCCAAGTCCAGGTTGATGCTGCCAATGCAGCTGCAACGGTGAGCTACTGTTCTAGCTTTCAACGCTGCAAGTCTGGCAAACATGAAATCTGTCAACAATGTACAACTTGCTAATGGTATGCAGCCTTGCCTCTCCTTGTTTTGTCCCACCTGACTCTGCAGAAGGCATGATCTTTCTCTGGTTTTGTGCGCAGGCAAATGCTCAGGACACCAGCTTGGAGGCCCTGATCACAGCTGGGCGAGCAGACATTGCCACAGGGCAGGCCACCGTGGAGTCTCTCCTCAACAAAATCATTGGAGAGCAAAACACAGCAGCTGCGGCTGAAGCAGCTGCAGCATCTGCCTTAGCTGCCATTGAGTCATTGACAACCCAGCAGCAGGCAGCAGCTGCTAATATTGCCACTGCTTACTCCTCTTCCCTGAATTCCATTGAGGTCAGCACTGTCTCACGCAACTCAGCTTCATCTGTTTTTAGCTCAGCTTTGGCCACTCTCGTGTTTGTACTGTCTGGCAACAACAGCCAATGTTTGCATGGCAGCTACTGGTCGTATAGCTGTCTTTCTGGTCAGCATGCACATTGTTGGATGGTTTTAGCGTCTAGCATGGTCAGACCTGTGCTCATTTGCAGCAGACAAGAGCAAGCTAGTTTTACTGATTGTTTGGCAGCCTGAGCATTTGCATTAGATGTCTTCTGATGAAAGGAGGTAACGTTCACCTTTGCAGCCAGCTATTGCATGCTGTGAGCATTCATAGCCCTATACTGTTTCTAGGCAGGTGTCTTGTGAAAGCTTCAGTGCTGTAGCGCTTCTAGCTCTACTGTGCAACGGAACACGCTTTGCAATGCTTGTCAGGTGGCGTTGCAGCAAGGCACGATCTCCTTGTCAGTGGCAACAGAGCTCTTCAAGACAGCTCGCCTGACCAAGGCAGAGGCTACCAAGGATGCCACTCTGGCCAATGACCCTTGCACTCAGAATGAGGATGACTACACCTTCTCAGTTGCCAACTACAACGATACTGTAGCTACATCGGCTCGGGAGCGTTACCTTGGGTTGACCAACCGTGTGATTGCTGGCATGCTGCTGCAAACCACCAGGACTACACCCGTCAACTGCACAGACTCCCGCTTCAGTGACATTGAGAGCCTGTGCAAAGGAGGTCAGACACCAATCTATACCACGTTGCTTGCATTACAGCATGGACATCATGGTACGAATATGTAGTGTAGTTGCAGCAATATGCTGATATGCATGCAAGCTGCGTGTTGTAAGGCAGTGGCTGCTCACCCTGCTTGAAGGATGGAGCTCCAGCAAATCATCATGGAAACAGCATCACAGCATCAATGTTTTTTCTGCAGGGCCTGATTTGGCAGCATATGGAGTGGATCCAGTCTTCAAGTCAGGCACAAACCTGTACAACGCTGACCTGGACGATGAGACTGACACAGTGTCCTTCTACAACTGTAGCACCCTGGGCTACAATGCTACCTACAACATCCCCAATACTGACACTGCCGTCACGGTCATTGCTCTTGCTACTGCTGCTGCCTCAACACTGTATTGTGCACAAGTCTTGCACCTTTTCTGACCATGACTGTGATGCAACCTTGGTCCATACTGATTTTGACTGACACCGTACACTTTGTATGTTTGTCACCTACAGTTGGTTGTACTTGTTGCCGTACCCACAACTTGTTTATTGTTTAAGTGCAGCATGACATTTGACACTCCAGATTGCTTAACAATCATATTGCTATGCATGGCTCTTTGGCACTTACCAACACCACATGCACATAGCATGACTAGCATCTTGTCAAATTGATGTAGGATTTGCATGTTTCACTTTGGTCCTGTCAAATGTGGTTGCAGACTGCATGGTATCCACAAGTGAATGATGTGCTGCAGACCTCGGCCACCTCAAATCCAGAGCCATATTGTGCAGAGCTATACAATGCTCGGGATCTTCCGTATGGCTTCTTCAGCTTTGACCTGCCACAGCTGTTTGGCCAGGGCTTCCCAGTCTTCTTTGACATCAACTTGTCAGCAGATGATGTCCAGAGCTTTTATGAGTATGTGCAGGAGGGGCTGTATTACGACAGTAACACCAGGTACGGATTTGAAATGTCAAATGGCTTGTAGTGTTTTGTGCTGTGCGTTATGGACACAAAACAGCAGCTGTACAGCGGCATATGCAACTACACGAAATATCTGATTGAAACGTAGCATTTGAAACTGCCACAACAAATTGATCTAGCTGCGCATGCCAGATTTAGCCTACACAAGACCTCAGCCTTGTAAGCACATTGAGTGATGTGCTGCATGAGACTGCATGCCCGCAGGTTGCAACCCTTGCCGTCACATGAGCTGTAATGGCTGTGCAGGCTGTCGCAAGCCCAGTTTGTGACGTACAACCCGGAGCTGCAGATCTTCTCGTCATCAGTCATCAGCTTTGACTTCACAGATGGCGGCTCCATCCTGGTCAGTGCTTGCACTGCTGCCTGTCCTTTGTTATGATGAGTTGCCATTTTTCCAACATGCACCACTTCTGTCTGAATTCCATCATGCAAGCAGGCGTCTGACTGTTGACACAGCCTGGGTGCAGTAGCTGTCCATGACCGACATGCGTTACATGCTGAGACATTCCATCAAGTCAGGACTGGTTTGGGCTGGGCTTTCTGACGTTGCATGTAGACGACCGTGCAAGTCAGGAGCGTGGCAAGCCACCTGGCCATTGACTGCTGTGCACCAGAGGATGGCAGCATCTGGAACACGCTGATTTGCTTGGGTGGCCTGGCTGCCACTTTGTGCCATA
>JAABUU010002585.1_pt1 | contig 25392 bp, 42 predicted proteins | sample 5559301 | NCBI WGS metagenome assembly JAABUU01 (sample SAMN10711884, study PRJNA513360) | rock metagenome | isolation source: Antarctica rocks | place: Antarctica: Victoria Land, Richard Nunatak white | reverse complement strand
TTCACCTGTCGCCAAAGTACAAACTGTGCTAGGCAGGCCGATTGATGATCCAACCAGCAATGACTCACACAGAAGGTAGTTGCGTTGAGCGTGCTGTGCACAGTATAGTTGCGTGCTGACGCGGACGGAGCATAATCTAATAATAATGAGGTGATGAAAATGACTCACGCATACTAACGTAGTCATGCATTGCCATGTTCAGAGGTTTTGTGCGTATGTTAGAGATTGCACAGCGACTGTTTGTGGATCTAGCTCCCCCGCGAGCCCTCAGACTTTTGAACGGGTGCGCAGTCGTACGACGAGTCAGTCAGCTCAGGCTGGATACGACGGTGCCCGCACACACCGACATCAACGACTATAACGCGGACGTCGGTCTGAGCATGGGTTACGATGGCAGGTCTCAGCCTTCCACACATCTTGGTGCCCACGAAGACGCGGTTGACGAGCCGCTTTGGCCTGTAGATGACGACGGGAAGCTGCAAGGTCTGTCTTACAGGTGCGCGAGAGATACATCTAGCACCACTGTAGCAGCCAGCGTCGTATAGGACAAATCGAATCTGAAGACAAGATCCTGGTTTGAGCCTGCGTTGATTACAGGTCATTTCGTCTTGCCGCACGCACATGCTGAGTTGGCGAGGCAGTGGTCAGAGCTACCCACCACCTACTTCGCCGTATCGGGTGAGGATCGTCACAAACTTAGCTGATTAGCTACAACAGCAAAATCTGTGTCTAGATCGGCTAGCAGGGACGCAGTGCTGTCAGGGCTCTGCAAACCTCTGCAGCTGGTATGCAGGCACTACTGGCTTGGGTTGGTTCATTTCTGAGCCTGTTGTTGATCGGTGGCATGCAACCGTGGATCAATCAGCACTGGTCAATACCTCTGTTACTGGCAACTTTTGGTCCGGCTGCTGCTCTGGTATTTGGGTTGCCTTCACTACCAGCTTCACAGGCCCTGAACTGCTTTGGTGAGTGCCACATGGTGCACCGAAGCAGTTTAGTGTCCGCGAATGCTTAGCGTGGCTGCTGATAGCTGTGTTTGTTCAGGGGGGACCGTTGTTTGCGGCATTGTTGGGCTGTTCTTCAGAGTTCTGGTTGGCAGGCAAGCTTGGCTTGCAATGGGCCTTGCCACGGCATGTGCAATCTCTTTAATGGAGTTGATGTCACTAGCATACCCTCCAGGTTTGAACTCTCAAAATACCTTTGTGCTAAAGTGCTGGAGCATTACTGTTGTCATTGAACGGCTGTGCCAAGCTTTACTGATCCTGCAGGACTAGCTACCACAATCTCGACCACACTGGTTCCTGAGACTACGTTCCAGCTATCATCCATTGGACACAACGCACCTCATAACTGGTGTGTGCGGCCCTTACTTGAGCACTCACTACTTCTCAGATTTACAGAGGGATGCAAGATCTTCTTGTCTGCAACTATGGGACATGTGGTGATATTGACTGTTGCAATGTTTGTCAACAACCTGGACCAAGATAAAGGGTACCCGCTAAGATGGCTATGACATGGTTCAGAAATTAAAACAGTTTTAGTGAGGAATTGATGCAGACAAGAGCCTTCAACACTGCAGTTGTTAACAAAGCCATATGCTATTGTAGATTTGGGTGCAGCCCGCACTATGTGCTGTCAATCAGTCTTAAGGTAATCTCTCAGACAACTAGGTCTTCTGTCAATGCACTTTGTTTGAATGGCTGTCTTGGAGCATTGAAGGGCAGTCCAAGGATTCTGTGACTGTAGCAATGAAGTAGAATGTATGACAAAGATAAAACAACTCAAGTACTTGAACAAGCATGCTGCCTGCTGAGCAATCAGCTGTCTATCAAGATATTGATGCTATAGCTGTCATCTGAGCATGTGGCAAGTATAATCATTGGCATTGCATAACCAGATTCCTAAAGAACGAAATCATCATGGCACTGCTTGCTAGCAATCAGGGTTCCCTCAGCCTGATTAGTCATCACAGTACTGACTTGTCTTTCAGACAGACCTTTGCAGGCTACAGTCGCACAAATGTGATGAGACTCTGCCACCCCATCATCAGCTTTGCTCATCACAAAGCAGGTGTGCATGGGTTACTGCAGCCTTGCTATTCTGGGGGCAATGCAGATGGTTGCCTGTCGTCATTCCTGTTGCCAGCGCCGCCTGGGACGCGATTTGCCTGCCTTGGTGCGTGAGGGGGAGCCTTGAGGCAGTGGAGGACCTGTGGTACGCAGGTCCAGCTGCACACTTGTGGCCGTTTGCAACTTGTGTAGATCAGCTCCTTCACCACCTTCTTTCTCAAGTGCTAGTGTCAGTGGATATAGATCCTGAAGACAGTAACACCATGCATTATTGTGAACACAAGTGCAGCAGAATCAACTTACTGCGTGATACTGTCATCGACTTCATGACATTGTGACCAGTCGCAGAGCCTTGCTTGCAAGGTGTTCATCAGTATCCTTGCTGCTAGCAGTAAGCAGACAATGACAGTACTGGATTGATGCTCTGCAGCACGCTTGATGAGCATTTGGCATTTAACAAAACCTTGCTGGTGTTGGAATGCACAAACGTTTTTGATGCTGTGCTTGGGCACTGGTGAATGGGCAGTTTGACTCACCCCATCATTACTATGCTGCTCCCAGCCACACAGCAAGGCATCTACAAGAATGGCTTCTGCTGTGGTCTGCAAGACAGCTGCAGCATGCTCTTTGCTGCTGCTGCCCTTGCGAGCTGGAGCAGGGTTAGTTGGTATAGGAGCAGGCCGCATTCGTGTGATGGGTGGCCCAATCTGGCCTGTGTCGTCAAGTGCTGCAGCAGCTAACAATCGAGACTGCAACATCAGCTGCTTCTGTGACTGCTGTTGCTGCAGCACTCTCACTCCGGCCTCAGCTTGACTCCGTCCTGAGCAGGCTACATCATCTGCAAGTGATGATTGACTGCTGACAGCAGCACTTGACTCCAGCCGGTCTGCATCTTGCTGTGCAGAATGTGACAGCAACACTTCCCCCTGCACGGCTGGACTGATTGCTCCTGGGCACAGATCTGCATTCCACCTGCTGCCATGAAGTGAGCTGTTGCTGTCAAGGTCAGCTGTGGAAATATGACGAGAAGCCCTGTTGCCAGCACTCAAGGTTGCTGACAGCCGAGGATGAGCAGCAGCAGCAGCAGCAGTGGCAGCAGCAGCTGTAGCTGTAGCTGAATTGCCTGTGTCGGTGCCCGGTGGTGTGAGTGGGGGCAGGCGTACAGCAGAATCATCAGGTGAGTGCTGTTTGCCCCCTCCACCAGGGAGGCCTAGGGACACCCTTCTGGACCTGGTGTCTCTGCTCAAGCTAGCCGGCGGCGTGAAAGCCAGGCGTTTCTGGCTGTCCCAGCTAGCTCGCCTGTCCTGTGGGATAAGGCGCACTGCGAGCCCTGACTGTGTCCGGGCAGTTTGTGAGCCTGCAGCAACATGTTCAGCACATGCTGGGACTTTGTTGTATGATGCGCATAGGTGCTGGCAGGTCCAAGATGTTGTGTGCATTTAAGCATTGCAAAATGAAATTGAATGAACAGCTCAACTTGTTTGGGAATAAATGGGTTTATCACTCATAAAGGAGATACATTGTATACTAAACAGTTTCAAATGTCAGCGTCTCATGAGAACGAGCCAATGCTGAGCTGAGCTCACTCATGATTTGCATTTGGTAAACCCAAGGCAAAGATCATTGTGCTACGTAGATGGACTGGCTGCACACCAGACATGCCTCTTGTGTCTGCATCTGGCCCAGCACATCCAGAAGGCGAGTGCCTGCTGGGTGCAGCTGACACCTGTTGTGCTCTCCTGTTATCTGCCAAACGCACAGAGGTTGCTGTCTGCAGGTGCTGCTTGTGCCAGCTGGCAACATGCGGTGCCAGCTGCCCAGGGGTTGGCGGCTGACAGCCTTGGCTTGATCTCCTGCAACAAACCGCTGACGTGGAAGACCTTCCTGTCGGGTTTGAACAAGCTACTTTGCAAGCCTTTCTTGACTGTTACCTGACAGAGCTGCTGCTGTGTTTAGCAGTTGTATCCTGGTTGCTGCGCACAAAATTGTGCTTGTGTAGAGGCTGGCGTTCCAGACCTGCCAAGAAAACGAAAGATCAGCACTGGGCTGAGATGAAGTCGAAAGCCAGCAGCATGTGTTTCAGGCTCTCACGCTGAGCACGAAAAGACTCTTGAGGGCCTGGAAAAATGTTGGACCCTTCAAGTATCAACTTGCTGCCAAGATCAGCAGACGGGCTATCCCAGGTAGAACGACGCATGCTGTCTGTTTACGCCGCATTAGCCTTCGTTCCTTTCAATTATAGCTTTGGTTAATGCCATGAGACTATTCAGGGCCTGGCACTTTGGTAACAGACAACTGCAGTGATTTCCAGAAGGTACAAGCGTGTAGTACTCACACGGTGAACATCATGAGACACTGAACGGAGTCACTGGCATCATATTATGATTGAGATGTGATCATCATCCCGGCGTTGCGTGCCAAAATTATGGTGGCACACGAGCTTTCCTTGACTTAGATTGGCTTTGATTCCGGAAGAAACAGGGCAGGCGAACGTACAACACGCAATCATTAGCAACTTCGCCAAAAGCTGCTTTGTCGGCTGTTCTTTGTAACACGGAGCGCCAACATCTCGGTGGAGTGTGCCAAATTGCAGTCAACTCCTGGGAGTGTAATCTGGCTGACTCGCCCTAGCACAGGGCGGGGTCGACAGGGCGTGTAGAGACATGTGCAGCAGCCTGCCTATTAGGAAAGAAACAAGGGTTTCCTTAGCTGCCTATAGGTTTTATTTATCACCGTACATGCCATACAACCTTGCAAATGCCTGCCTGAATCACTTTTGTCACTTCACTGCATGAAATTGAATGGTCTGAACGTATCTACAGCTATACCTGTCTTCAAAATGTCAGGAAGAATGAGTCAGACGCAGATATTATACAGACGCATGTTCGTCGGCGCTTGATGATGCATTGGCCTTTTCAGCGTGGGCGTCAGCAAACTCTGCTCTGAGGGCTTCCATGTTGTGCTCTGCAAGCAGACCATAGTTCTTGAAGCTGAAATCCGAAAACTGATTGGTGGGAGATAATACTGGATGATCGCCAGCTACATCATCGCTGGCAAGATCCCTGGCACATGTGTCCTGAAAGCCATCCGAGCCAGATGACGCTGACCCTGACTGACTCAGCTGATCATCTGCATCCTCCATGTCAAAGACCTCAGATTTCACTGCGCTGCTAAGGTTTGACAGGCGATGCATGAGCGTGCCAGCATCTGCCCCATTGCCAGGCTGACAAGACCCATCAACTGAGTTGTGAAAAGAGTCTCGTCTGCTAGCAGATGTTGGCAGCCCGCCATCACATGAGTTCTGCAGTGAGCCACGCCAGCTACGCAAAGGAGGCAGTCCACCATCAGATGAGTTACGCATAGAGCTGTGATGACTACTCATGCCAGGTAAGCAGCCATCAGAGGAGATTCTCATGGAGCTGCGTCTGCTGAGACTGGGGCCCTCACTAATGGATGTGGGCTCCCTGCCATCCATGCTGAGCTGTACAGCTTCATCTACAGAGTTGCGCAGGGAGTTGACTGCCATGGCTGAGTCATACTCCATGCTGGAATACTGGCTCTCAGCATCCTGATGTAATTCTGACTGACTGCTTTCTGCATTGCAAGCAGACACATAATGAGGTGATGGTTTGACAGGAGCAGCAAGCACAGAAGGCTTAAGTGGATAACAAGGCAGTCAATAGTGTCTTACTTCTTGCATTCCTCAGGTCATATAAAGCTTTGTGCGTGCAAACATACGTAATGGAGGCAATTTTGGCTTGACATGCTGCCAACTTTGGCATGATGATGTAGCTCACAACATGCCAGACCAGCTTCCAACACAGCTCAGTTCAGCAGCCGTGCTGATGACTTCACAGCTCAAATGAGTGACAGGGCAAGCCTTGCAGTAATGCCAGCACGCAAGCAGACCTGGGGACATGACAGGAGGTGATGCAGTGCCACTATTGCTAGCCAGGCTCATGCGGCTCTCCCTGGCCCGAACCCCTTTGCTCCTAGTGCGGGCTGCTCCTTCGGCCAGTGCCCTTTCTGTGAGGGCCCTGCGGCTGTTGCGCCTGCTGGGCCCTCGACCTGGCCCACTGCCAGAGCTGGCCGCTGTCTCATTTGCTAGACGGGAGCTGGAAGACTGGGGCTGGGCAGGGCTGGAATCTGTCACATCCCTGGCCATGCTCATGGCTGACACCTGCTCATACCAATTTGTCAGTGATAAGAGGCAGTGGCAGTGGCTTGCTTGTCCCAGCAAGACCAAGTGCATCATGGATCAATACAGTGTTGCAGATACTGCAACTGGAGCTGGATACGGCAGCGTTGACTTTGCCGCAGACACAGGCACTTCAAGCTTGGAAAAGCTGTACCCAAGTGGATCTTGTGGTATGCAGATCTGCTGCCTTGCTGACGGCCTCCAGAACATGTATGGCCCTCGCTTACAGACTGCTCACTCAGGAGTCAGACACCTATGCAATTCTTAGGGCAGCGTTTAGAGGGAGTAGCATACCGGCTTGTCAAAGAAGTAGGATGTATCTGTTTCACTCTCAACACAGGGGATGAAAGCTGCTTTGGTGCGAGCCAGGGTGGTCCAGTCCAAGCCCTTGAACCAGGGATGCAGCTTGATTTCCCCAGCCCCACGGTGACCAAAGCGGTCACAGGGATCCAGCTGCAGCAGCCTGTCCACCAAGTCCTTACACTCTGGAGAGATGTCCTCATCCTCTGGCCAGGTCAGCTGCCTGTCCAGAATACGGCTGAAGATTTCCTGGGAGGTGTGCAGTGCCTTTGTCAGCTTGATAAGCATGCAGCAAGAAAGCCCCTTGCCAGCAGCAATGCAATGACAGATGTCAGCTATAGACAGGTCATGCAGGCTGTGCTGCTGTCAATACATTGCAAATTCCAAAGGTGCGCGTAGACATGAGGCGCTGCATAGCGGCAAACAATTGCAAGCACACATGCACCACAGCTCACACTGTGCCTGTCAGCCAGATCATGTCTGTGGCAGGACAATGTGCAGACATAGCCAGCAAAATAATGTTCAGAGACAATCGCAAGCACGCACTGCCAGCAACATTGTAGCTACCTCAGGTGAGTCAGCATTGAAGGGGGGTACGCCTGTTACAAACTCATACAGGATGGCACCAAGGCTCCACCAGTCCACTTCTGCCCCGTGGCCTGTACCCAGCAGCAGCTCTGGGGCCAGGTAGTCTGGGGTCCCCACTGCTCGCCGCTTCTCCTCCTGCATGCAGCTGCAGCACTTGGAGGCTGCTTCACACCAGGACCTGCCTTGCAAGCTTCATACACAGCACATGTGACAAAGCTGATGACAGCTGGCACACTGGCATGAGGAGTGCTGTTATTGCCTTGGAAGGTCATGATACAAGCATTACATGGCTTGCACTTGGCGAAGGCTCAAGTGTACAACTTGTGAAGGCTGCTCCTGTTTGTCCACAGCACATTGGGACAAGTATGGTGGGAGGAGGTAGATAGATATTGATAAACCTTGGAGACTTTCAGCCTTGGGCTGCCCCTGCCAAGAGGCAAATTGTCAGCTGAGACACGCATGGGTGATGCTTTCAGGCGCAGCATCTGTCGGGTGACAGCTGTGTCCATTGACTTTGCTCGTGCTTCCAGCCCTTCTGCAGGCAGCTGTCCTGCACAGCATAGCAATGTCATGAACGCGGAGCGCTGTTTGGATGGCTTGTGCTTTTGCAAAAAGTTTTCTTTCACCCTACTCGTGATGAGCTCACAGCAGCTCATAGGCATGCAGGGCATGAACACCATCACCCACTCAGAGCACTTCTGTCTAAAATGTACAATTGCCATTGGAAATGTCAATAGCCAGGCAGATGGTATACACAGTCTGTACCGAGTAATGTGCATGTGACTGCTGCTGCAGCAGCATTACCTTCATTGGGAGAGCTGTCGCCTGAAGTATGGGCTGATGTTCGAATATGTGAGCCCACTTCTGCAATCCCAGCTGCCTCAGAGGCTCGGCGCAGCAACCTGCCGCCCTCCTCAGAGATGCGAGCAGCTTTGGTACCAAAGGAGGACCACCTGCGAGGGGAGGCCCCAGCAGAGGGCAACATGCTGGAAGGCGTGCTGGACCCACTGTCCATTTCCCTGCAGCGCACGCAATGCAGCAGTAACGCACGAGCCTGCTGGAGTCTGAGTGTACAAGTACTGGAGTGACTTTGATCTGACAAACCTTAGTGGTCAGTACTCTGGCTCTGATTTGCAGCCTGAGTTGGACTCAGTGCAAGCACACAGTTTGATGCGCATAGACAAGCTTGTCATCACATGAGCAAAACTTGCAGGTGACCTTGCAGTGCCGGCACAGCGTGCCATAGAGCTTCTAGACAATGCTACTGGCTAGTTGGTTTGCGATGATGATTGTATACATGGTGGCCATGACTGTACAGTGTGTATGCAGGGCAGGACAGCATGCAATGCATTGTGCAGGTTTTCAAAGCTACATCAGGCTGTAGCATGGCAATGTGACCGTGCTGTCAGCCACTCGCTCACATGGCCCTTGATTGCTTTCTGGCTGTAAAGTCATGATAGGCATGGACGCTGTTGGTTGAAGTGGGTAATGAGGCATTTAAGCAGGCTGAGCACAACTGCTTTGGGGGCTTCTAAAGCCACCACCATGATCCAGGTGCAGAAAGCAAGTTATGCAAGAGTTGAAAGCCCTGCACATCGTGACTGGTCTTGCCAAAGCAACCAGCATGTTGGCAAGGCAGGACAGCAGTGCTTACATGGGCTGGGCAGACATGTTGTCTGTCCTGTCAATGACACCAATGCAGGACAGCCCAAAGTCAGTCAGTTTGACATGGCCTTGGCTTGAGATCAGCAGGTTGTCTGGCTTCAGATCACGATGGATGATGGCCTGCAAGTATGACACAGGTCGACTTTCAAATTCCTGCAACATGCTTGTAATCATGATGCAATAGCAACATATGCCAGGCCTTGAACATGAAGCTGAGTACACATGCAGTCAGTCTGCTCAGAGTAAGCAAACTTTTACACCAAGTTCTGGCACATTTTGCATGCATCTTCTGCAAGAGCAATGCTGGACATGGACTGATTCTGGTGATGCAATTAAATAGCTCGGCATGCAAGAAGACCATAGTGAGGTTCACGCCTGTGTGTGGCAGTACTCTAGCGCTAGCACTGTCTCAGCTATGTAGAGACGAGCGGTGTCCTCATCCAGCGCACCAAACACTCGCAGCAAACTGAAGCAGTCTCCTCCATTTAGGTACTCCATGACAATGTACAGGTTGTCTCTGCTAGTGAAGCTGTAGTAGAAGCGTACCTGTGTCAAGTTCTCATGTCAGAGTGGTGAAGGTGATGTTTTTAGACAGGCAGACAAATGGATAGCATGATGGTAAGCTGTATCACAGGAAAAGACTTCATGCGTGCTGGAATTGCATGCTTTAGCTAAAACACCACTCACAAAGTAATGTGTATTTGCATCAACATACAGGAACTGATCTAACGGCAATGTGGTGTATTGGAGCCGGTCGTATTAAGAAGCAAAATGCAGACCTTGTGTTATCTCAGCAGTATTGCCCAGAGCCATGCTATTGTGTCATCTGTCTTCTGCACTGAGCCTTGGCTAACATGCAAGGTTTGAGGGCTTACCACAAATGGGTTGTTTGCCATGGCTAGAATATTGCGCTCATTTCTGACGCTCTCCACCATGTTCTTCCGTATCAAGTCATTCTTGCGCATCACCTGCATAGCATCATTTAGCATGTCCTCTCGCAAGAAATGCATTGCATTATCAGCAGGTAAACAACTCGTTTGCTGACTGCAATATGTTCCGGCCAGCCCAGCTCGCGACATGCAGGCATGGAAGCAGTCCCAAACAAGCTATAATGCAAACTTAGCAGTCGTGAACCATGCATGTAATGCACAAGCTTATGATGAGACGCAGCAGGCACCTTGATAGCTAGAAGGTCTCCAGTAGCCCGCTTCTTGCACAAATACACACGCCCAAAGGCTCCCCTGCTGATGGGCTTCAGGATCTCAAAGTCGTCAATGGTCATGCTGCTGATGTTATTGCCACTGGTGCTGGTGGCGGGCGTTGCAGAGCCTGCAGCATGCAACATGCGTTGGCGTGTGCATGCCTGTACCCAAAGCCAACCACCAGTACTTGCAGTGTGACCCCAGCATCAACCCCATTAGGGTCAACAATGCACATCTCAGCAGTGGCTGAACGTCAGGACAATATGACTGCCAGCTGGTTGGCAGTGACGCTGCTGAGTCGTAAGTCTGAGTGTACTGAGTGATCCATGCAGCATGCATGGCAGCTTCAGGCACGTGAGTGAGCATGCCTGAGTCCAGGCCTGGAGAGGAGGTTTGCAGCTCCTCTACCTTGCTCCTCATCAGCCTGCGTATTCTGCTTGCAAAGGTGGCAGTCTCAGCGTCCATGAAACCCACAAAGCCATCGTCGCTTGGCTCCAATGAAGACATCTGTGCCTCCACAGCCTGCAGACATTACCACAGGGCCATCACACAGCAAAAAAGGTCCAGACATTGGTATCATTTGCGGTCCCCAGATGGTGTGGTTTACATGTGAACATGTGCCAGAACTTCAAGGCAGCGTGTGGAGTTGTAGTGAACACAGAACTGCTGTGAGGACTCAAGCGGTAGCAGCATGCTGACAATGAAACTAAGGCCAGCCCACCTACAATATTTAGAGAAGAGCTGGCCCCTGGGCTGGCCCCTGGGCTGGCCCCTGGGCTGTCAACTGCATTATCTGGTCAGCACAGCCCACGCAGGCAGGTCTATTGAGTCATTGATGTGAATTACTGTGTGAGTCACTATCAAAATATGAGTCACTGATGTTTGCAGGGCTGGGGCACACCTCACATCGGGTAGCAGGGACATCTGTGCCATCAGGTTGCAGTGCAGCAGCTGCTCGGCACCAGACTACTAGACTCTCCATGTCCTGCCAGTTGTGTGGGGATGCCAAGGGTCCAGCAACATTTGCTTCCTCCAACCGCTCCTCCATTGCATTTGCTAGCCTACATTTGACAACATGGCATACACAGTGTCGCAGTGCTGTCCCTTGTTGGAGAGTGACAGGATTGTGGCAAGTGCTGTGCAGAGACAGCATTGCCAGGCATGAGAACACCTAAGAGGTTACAGCTTGCTGGGTGCACAAATACTTGTGCCAAAAGAGGCAGGTCTGAATGCTACACGCACTTGTCAAGACAGACTGGTGACAACACAAAACAGTGTCTTGCACGTAACCAAGCTCCGTTTTGAGGTGCAGGTCAGGCACTAGCTTCACTGCTCAAGCGGATGCAGTAGCTGAACACTGGGTTTTTCACTTACTGGGTGAGACGAGCATCAACACTCATGACCTGGTCATTTGCCTCATCTAGCAAGCAGCAAATTTTGCTGTGCCGTTCAAGCATGTCTCCTGGCACCTGCAACAGCACCATAACTGTCTTCAGGCATTCAGTGCATGGACTGTGCATGCAACGTAACTTGGGCCTATGTCTGCCAGTCACATCAGCTCTCAGTTCTGCAGACAAAGCTTGACCTGCCACCCCAGCATGTCAGTAGTGGTGTGCCAGAGTGGGGTGGCACAGAGCAGCGGACAGGCTTACGTGAGCCTTTGACAAAGCAGCCAACGCTCACAAGAGGCAGCATCGATGCTTGCCTGCTCTTCACAGATACGGCAAACAACCATGATCTTAGGGGAGGCCTTGGGTGAGCATGGCGTAGACAGATCCCCAGTGGCTCGGCTTGTACTGGCATCAGAGCCACTGTCCTGGCGGGAAATGCGCAGTGGCTTGCAGTGGGACAGTCTCAGGCTCCAAGAGCTGTTACCCTGCTGCTCCCACATGGCCTCACTGGTACACCCAGATGTGGGTGTACCAGGCTGCATGGACTCCTCTACAGACTCCAGCCCAGCCCCAGGACCCTGTTGACCCTGCCAGAAGCTAATCCCAGGGGATGGATGCTCATCGGAGACATGGTGTGACTTGCTGTGCTGCACTGCAGACTCAGCCGCCTTGATCACAGTGTGGTTGGCATTTGGGAATGTGGCTGACTTGGCTGGCGGGCCTCGCCGGGAGACAGACTTGACAGTTTGTAGACGGGCAGACGGCGGCTGGACAGACCCTGAGCCCTCCTCTGGGTGAGGGCGGGTGTGCACAGGGGTGAGGGCCAGGGGGGCCGTGGCTATGGGACTTGCTGGGCTCTGGGATCCATTGTCTGTCATCCTGCATCAGCAAGATTGCATGGGTTTGATTCCTGAAGGAAAACATCTAGCTCAATCTCAGACAGACCCGGCACTCTGTGTGCTCATTGCTGATGTGTGCCCCTACGACTCTCCAGACAGGTGCGCAACCATGGCAATTGAGATAGGATTGATGCAGAAATGGGCGAAGTGCTTACTCCTCGTCGGTGAAAGATGCACTGCTGATCTCATGGCTATTTGGAGTTGAGTCCTGATGAGCAATGCGTCTGTTTGTCCGCAGCCTCCGTTGAAGTTGCTTCAGACCAGCCAGAATCCCTGCAGACAGGCAGTGCACACTTCAATATGGCTTGTCATCCAAGAACATGGAATCTCTTTCTTGTAAGTGCCCCATGACATTGCAACATCTGAGCATCAAAACAGAAACAGCATGTCCATGCGTGTAGGCTTCTGCCACAGATAGCTGCACTCATCACAACCAAAGCACCTGCTTACCTTTTCTACCTTTGGCGGGGGTGGCAAAGCGGGGCGTGCTTGGCTCAGAAAGATCTTCCTGACTCGTTTCTGAAGCCACGCTTGGACTGGCCACCTGCAGAGGACAGTGCACAACTGTGAGTTGCAAGATCTTTAAGGCTTGCAATTAGGCCGTTCCCATGCTTTGCCATTACTTCTCCCTTGCATTTACACTGATTGACTAACCAAGACCCCAAAGGACAGCATTTGCATCCTGCATCCATGCTTGCTATTGATGCAAAGTGCACAGATGTGGTGTTACCTGGCCAAAACATGCAAGATGTGTTGAGTAGACTAGCTGTGCACAGTTGCATGACATCAAGATAGACCTGATCAAGCTCTGCCTCCAAAGCTGTGACCACACTTCTGCCTAGCGGAGACCGCTTGAGAGAATTAGCCCTAGGCGCCACACTCAGTCCCTGTGTGACTGATCCAGTGTCTGAGCCACTGCTGGTTGCCTCTGAGGACATCTGAGATGGTGACTCAGCCAGAGTGGACAATGCAGGCTTGTGGACCACATGACCGTCCAGATCAAGAGCATGCATCATGTCTCGCAAGGACCTGCATACAATCAAAGGAGGTCCTGATCTGACAGACAAGCAAATCAAGCTGTGCTGGACTAAGACACATCTAGCTGTTGCTAGTACAATCATCGATTCACACAGGACAATGAAGGTACAGTACATGGATCACTCTTGGGCGGGATGTGTTTCCCAAAGACTTGGTAGGGTGCCAGCGACATTTGCACGGCCTACATGTTGATGTTTCCAAAGCAAGAATGATACCTTGTAGGCAATGTGGTCGCACGTGCTATGGGGGAGCGTGGGCTCCCCAGCTTCTTGTGCACACCCCCATATGGCCTCTGACTAGTGAAGGGAAAGCCTGAGAAGAGCCGTTGCTTCTGGTGTGTCCTGTTGCGCGGCTGTGTACCATACATTGCCGTGTTGTTTGACACCGGTGATGGCTCCTCTGCAGTAATGATACAACCTTGTCCCAGCAGTAAGTACCAAAAATGATCGAGCCTTGGCATGGATGTGACTGCGCATACAAGAGTTTAGGGGGACGGGTGCTGTTTCTCAGTTCAGGAACAAATGACATTGCTCACCTGACAGCACAAGCCTGCTGCAGCGTGTGAGTATGAACAGCAAGCGAGACACATGGGACTTGTGACTGCTGAGCTTGCATGTCTTCCTCATTTCCTGAAACACAAAGCACTAGGTGAGCGTGATCGCACGGCAATGAAGGTAAGACAAGGTGCAACATGTGACACCAGAGTTGCTCGGCAACAGCAGCAAGCAGAAACCACTCAAGCAACAGGTCTGACCCCTCCAGCAGCAGGCTTGCCTCTAGTTCATCCACAATGTCCTGAATGCTGTACTTGAAGACAGGCACATCCTCCTCCATACATTTGTTGGCAATATGCAGTACACTGCAGCATGAGACGATTGTGTCAACCATTGTTGCTTTGTGATATGCAGTTAATCCAGCTTGATGTCTGGTGTACAAGCTATTGCCTGCTATTGTCCAGCGGCGTGATGCAAAGTGCCCTTGCAGAAGACTGTTGTTGCACAGGAGTTGCTCATCAATTTGTCCATTGGTTAATGCTGTCCTGTTCTCACCTGGACAGAATGCCATCATCAGCAAGTCCAGGCTGGCCTGCCTCAGCCAACAGCTGGTTGGCCACCTCGCATCTGAAGCTATGCAAGTCAGCATCAACCTGCAAAGACCAGACCCATGACGCTCGTCGCTCTGCAGGAGAGCAAAGTTTGGTGGGCCAGGGAGCAACTCACCTGCGCTTTTGCTGTCTCAAATGACCTTTGAGGGCGAATGCGTACGGGAGCAGCACCAAATTGTGGTGGCGATGTGATCTCTGTTATGTCTCGCACCTGCGCAGCAAGGACCTGGTGTCAGCCACGGCAATCTGCAGCATATTTTGCCAGACACTGGCCTAAGATTCACTAGGCACGCCCTCACCGGTACAAGAGAAGTTGAGCCCATCAAGCTCTTCACATCCAGATTTCTTAGGAGTGAAGGCAGCTGCAATGGCAACATATGCACTTTGTCAGCCTTTGCCTCGTGAAAGGCAGCAAACTGCAAGCCAGCTTGGTAGCACAGCTGTGCAATACACCTTGCCAAGATCAGCAACGCCGTGTGGCCTGCTTAGGGCGGATAGTTGATGAGACAGAGGCGTCTCTGGTGTGGAAACCTGCAAATTACTTCCATGTGTCAATGCTATGTGTAAGTGGCTATGCAGGCAGCCATGCAGACAGTAAGCCTTACATTTGAAGCACCGCTGTGTTCACTCCCAGTCTTGGACGAGGTACCAGTAACTGTGTGCACATGGCTCTTCCATTCGACACTGGGCTTTGCAGTGTTGCTTATGCTGTCCTTGGGAGTCAACAAGCAACCTAGCAAACGTTCTGTTTCTGCAGAAATGCCTGAGGCCAGGGGTGACTTGGGTACACTGCCAGAAGACTGCTCTGGCGTGGCCATGTCAGCTTCAGGTTCTCTATTGATGCGTCGGAATGACGGCTGTAAAACGGGTCACAGTTGAGAGATTTCAGCCGAGATTTGTATCATTTTCAGGGCAGCTTCCACTTCAGGTGACATGCACAACTCACTGCAGGCGAAACTCTATTAAGGAAAGACCCGTTATCTCAACCGCGAAGTAATGCAAAACCTGTCACAGCTCAAGTGTGCCTGCTACGGCACCTATGCAGTGGTATCTGACCCAGTGATCAGCTTTGGGAGCCCAGTTGCTTTACACTAGAAGATAAATCTGTACACGCAGGCTATCACACGCATAGCGTGTATAGCGTGCATGCTTGTTCGGAAGCTTTAGAATCTTTTGAACGAAATTGGAAGTCACAGCTTGCAAGCCCAGAATTGGACAAAAACCTGCACGGCAAGAGCATATATCAAGCGAAGCATCTAGCCCATCGGTCACCACAAATACTGCATCGGCCACAGCCCAACCTTGTACGTGAAGCAGCAGGTAGAGTGCTTGAGGGGCACAGATCATAGTCAGGCCTTCCAGAAGCTTGCGCCAATAGCAAATAGGTGAGTAGGTGCTGTCACATGTCGACCACTTCCACGTGTGGTCACACGATGTATGCAATTTCTGTTTACCCGTGTCAGCAGGCGAAGTGACCTGCTTCTTCACATCCAGGTTCTGATGGCGGGTGTCCCTCCCACGGTGCGTCTCCCCATCAAGATTTGGGCCAACACGGACTAGTATTACTTTACTATGTTTGCAGTCTTTCTGATATTGATGCGTCCAACGCAGGGACCCAAGTCTGCTGAGGATATAGAAAAGGAACAGGAGGCCAAGCTCAAAGCAAAATATGGAAACATGGGTGCAAAGAAAAAGCTCATGCCCAAGGTGACTTGGTTTCCTGGATACCAATGCACACATGAGTTGAGGCACGCTCATCGTTGGATGATCAAGGGAACTTGGTGTGCTGTAGGATCACAAGTTTTTCGACTCTGCTGACTGGGCGCTTTCAAAACAAGGTGTGAAGACAGAAAACAAGCAAGATGCATTTGGCTTGGAGCCTAAGCTTGAGCCAACAGCAGTAAGACCAAGAAGGACATCACATCTTGGAGAAGACGACCCTTGAGCAAGTGCAGCGATGGCACCGTCAGCAGCAATGGTCTGTGTCCCAATGATCAAACGCTGCTGCATATTGGCTGCCATAAAGCTCTTGATGCTGTGTGAGTGCAAGCTACAGCAAGTATGGGTAGACCGTGTCTTTGCATCAATTGTACACTATTGCCATGTCCATTACCTAAACGTCAAGGTTCTACAGGTTGACTGATTAGTCAAAGAAACAGCTTTAAGGCACTCAACTGAGCAACACACATGTCACAAAACCCTGTAGAACTGGGCATGAGCTAGTGAGCTTAGCCCAAATCAACCTATGTGGAGAATGGGGGCGCATGAGTTGCAACACAACATGACTGACGATTGACCAGACAGATATCAAAACTGTGCCATCCAGGATATATCACTTGTGCATACTTCTGCAGTGAAAGGACTAACTGATGGGCCTTCAGAGTGTGCCAGCCGATGTGTGATAGCATGCGGTGATGTGATATCTTGTTCTGCTCCAGCCACCCAGTCAATACTCTGCATCAATTAGACCCACTTGTCAGCTCGTTCAGTCAAATGATGATGTGCATTGCGCATGCTGTCACATTGTAAGGCTATATACCTGGAAAAACACATGTGTCTTGATCTCCAAGATGTCCCCAACAGAACTACCCAGTCTCTGGCTGGCATCTGTCTGAAGAAGCTGGTGCAACAGATCTTGTGCTGCAGCACTGAAATGAGATGGACATTCCAACGGCTGTGTGCGCATGTCTGCAGAATCCTGAAATGGTAAATGCCCATCCAGTAGATAAAAGATCAGCACGCCTAGGCTCCAATAGTCAGCAGCGCATGTGTATCCTGCGCATCAGAGAAAGACTTTACAGTATGCTGTTGTGTCGGTTTCAGCAGACACTACCCAGGCAGAAATGATGACTTAGCCAGGCGCGCAAAGTGCAGCTGCAGGCTGTGACTTAAAGCCTCTGTGAATGGTGGCAAGCTTACCGTGACCCTGCAGCATTTCTGGAGGGCAGTAACATGGATCACCGCATATGCTGTAGGCGCGGTCTTGCAAAAACTGCAGCCGCTTCATGTATCTGCAAGCACAGGCTGTTGTTCAGTGGACACATATTAAACAATGCAGCACAGCCAGATGAATTGCAGGTTGAACGCTCTTACTTACTGGCTAACAAAAGCTTTTGCCACTATTACCTGGTGTCCACCAGCTGTGCAAGGCCATTCGTGTCTACTGCCACTGTGCTTGGGGTCAGCCCTCTGAATACAATGAACTGCTGATGTAGCTGCTCAAAAGCTGCCACTACACATGCTGCAACATGCACTGCAGAGGATTCATTCAGTGGCTGCGGGAACATGAGATCGCTCAGCATGCAGACTGCATCTGTGTCCAGAATCTCTGCTGTCATCCTGCAACAGAAAACAACCGCCAGTGTGATGCTGTTCGTAGTGATGTTGAAGTTGTGCCCCCTCCAATCCACTGAATGCTGTTTGCTTCACAACCAATTCAAATTGTCAAGGCAAACAGTTATATTCAACATAGCAAGCACTTCAATCACCAAACGGATGCATTTGATATCAAAGATGCTTTGATTTGGTGAAAGACCCAATGCTGCTCCATAATTGACATGCTCAACTCTTATTGTCCTCCTCCAGGAGGGTAACAGAGCATTACTATTTCCCGCAGCATACCTATGGTCGTGAAAAGACTTGAGGCAAGCTGGCATGAACACTGACCCAGACAGACCAGCAGCAATCGTATGAGCTGTACATACTTGCTGCTGCATGTCAGCCTTTGCAACAGCAGCAGCACTGCATACCCTTGCAGTGTAGCATATGCCTGCAGACCACCATGATGGTTGACGGGTCTGCCCAGAACTCCAGCAAGAAGACTCACTGAATTGCAGCCACATTCAGACAACAAGCACAGCAGCAACAGCATGTTTACAGCATACCATGACTCAGTTGCTGAACACACTTTGACCCTGACGCAGCGTGCACTGCAGGTGCCAAAACAGCAAATCATCAAGACCCCTGATGCAGCATGCACAGCAGATGCCAATACAGCAGATGATCAAGACAACACTTTTACAATCAGCCACATGCACCTTGATCTTTGAGCTCAAGATGCACCAGGCCTGCCATGCCATCATTGAACAGAGTGCGCTGCAGCACCAAATCTTCCAGTCTGAACGAGGCAGCCCTTGTTGAGTGAGCACTAGACTTGATGCGCTTTGACCCTGGACTGCCAGGGTGCTGATGTCCATGTTTGTCTGGCCTCTCCTGCCATTTGCGGTCAGCCTGTATGATGTCTGCCAGTGGCCCTAGTACCTAGCAATTGTGGGCAGAGTGTTAGACCCTGGGCAGAGGATGAGCATGGTGTGCTGATGAGCATGTAGGCTCATCGAGAAGCTGATAACAGGACACATTGGTGACTTAAGGTATTGCTGTGTCAAAGCAGCAGAGCTGGCTAAGAAATGCAGCAGAGGGCTATGGCCGAAGCAAGATAGGCTGACACATTGGACTGGCTCTGCTAGAGTGTTGACAAGGTGAGCACAGCAGCATGTTGCTCAGTAGCTATTGTGAACACCTGCATTTTCAAAGTGTTGCAGTGAGCATTGAAGGCCTATGAGGGGCAGATGCAATCTCTTTAGGGCTAACAAATGCTGAAGGCTGCAGTTACGCATTACACATCCAACAAAGCAGAAAACAGATGGGCAACTTGACCTGCAAATAGGTTGGTCAGCAAACCTACAATAAGTAGTACTATGGTCAGTGCCACTAGTAAGTCAACACAACAAGCTTGCACCACACACTGTAGTAGATCAAAGTTTGTCTGCAAGGCATCAGCAACACAATCTCACTCAGTAAACATGACACAAGATCCATAGATAAGTGCCAGGAACAGACTCCAGATAAGTAGATGCCATTTTCATATTGTCTCCAATGGCAGCAGGGTAGGTAACTGATCGACTCTAGGTAGATGACCAATGTCTGAAGACCAAGGGTACAGCTAGCAGCTTATTTGTACATGTTCAGCACAACAAACTGCTCTCGTCAAGCAGAAGCTCTTCTTCCAGTGGCGACTACTTCATCCTGCAAACTGTATGTGACAATCCATGGCGCATTACAGATCAGAAGGAGCTGGCTCTCATGCCAGAAAGGTTGAACCATGCTGAGGAGTGAGATTGCACACCATGTTGAAGTCTTCACACGATGTTCGTAGCACTGTCACACGACCCTTAGCAACCGCACTTGCTCTGTAGGTGTAGTTGCCCAGCAGCGCATTCTCAGCAAAATATTGATTGGGTCCAAACATCAAAAGCTGCAGCACAAACATGGCACCAGATCAATAAACAACAGGTCTGTCAAGCAGGGCACATCAGCCCTGGCAGTACATTTGCTGCCTCGCACAGAGTGAAGCCAAACATAATCTTGCTTCGGTTACATTTTAAGCTGGTGACATACTGCATCAAGGCAAACAGCAAAGCTCAGGTATCAACGAGACGTTTAAGCTTGCCTGTGAGAACAGCAATCCAGCTGCAGATGCAGGTTTTAAATATGCAGGCTTGTGCAACCCTCACCTCTGTCCCTGAGCCCATGTCCCCTGTCGCTCTATGTCTTGCAATAACCTCACCAGACTGAACAACGAACATGCAGTCTCCAGGCTCGCCTTGCTGCACAATGACAGCTCCATCCTCATATGCCTCCTGCAGCCAAATGACAAGGTTTCAGCAATAAATTACGTGCTCGATGGGGGTGGTCGTCATGCTGTGTGCGTAGAACTGGTGACAGCATCATTGTGACTGCCAAGGGCAAGGCCAATATAGTGGCCATCCATGATTAGCAGGAGCTGGACAGTCTTGTTACGCACACATGCAAGAAGGCACAACTTAGCCAGGCTATGCATGACTCAAGTAACAGTGGACTTGACGTGTGAATGCATGCGTGAAGAAGTGCTCACAGGACGCATGATCTGCGCAAGCTGCTCCAATTGGCCAACAGTCAAAGCCTGCAGCAGCTCAATGCTGCGCAGCGTCTTGATCAAAGCCTTGCCATCCCGTTTGCTAGGGGCCACAACTGTCTTGAAGGTGTTAGCATCCAGCTGAAACAAAATGCCTGCAACAGTGCAGGCTGAGCTTTTCTAAAGCCTTGGATTGGAGTTTTGTTGGCACAATCCAGGACTGATGCAACTTGCCTGTGGCTGTGACAACATTTCTGACTGTACTTATGTAGCAGAGCATTTGGCTGTGAAAGCACACATATACTTTGGTTACTCAAGAATGGCGATGGCATGCGCAAATCACAAAAAACATACACACAAAGCAATGACGGCAGCAAAAACATACCATCTGTTCTAGCCACAATCCTTGCAGCGTGTGGTCGTCCCGTTGCAAGAGCAAGTTCTCCAAACGCTGAAGTGGCATGATCCCCAGCACTGTAGGAGTGAAGCGTTATCTGACCCCCCCCACTGTTGACGAGGATGTCAAACTGACCCTCAAACACAACATAGAAGTACCGTCCTTCTTCACCCTGCGAGTCATGCTACAGACTGTTAGATATGAAAATGAATGCAATGATAAACAGATGTTTCCTTGCCGCAGACCTCATCATGGTGGCAAAAAGACAATCGGCCATGGGCTGCATGTAAAGCAATGCACAGCCGTTCCATACGTGCTTATAATTACTGGTTTGGGTCTTTGCAAGCCTGTTCAAAAAGCTGAGTCCTGATACGGCAGCTGATGAGGAAGCAACAAAGCAGTCTGTCTTGATAGCCATACGTCCCTGACCTGCTGTACAACTACTTCTCCAGCAGAACAATGGCGCTTTTCCATTGCCAACAGCACAATCTGCCACTGCTTGGTGTTGAGAGAATCAAACACAGGCACACCCCTGCACAGGAGCTAGCTTGAGGACTGGCTGTCACATTTGTCATCAACATCTCAAGCACAAACAAACTCACAAACAGCAATGCTGACTGAAGCTGTTGCTGCAAAAGGCAAAATGCACAACAGAACCTGCAATGATAGCCTCCAGCAACAGGCATCACTTACTTGACTGCTGCCACTATATTTTGCAAGTCTTCTGGAGATTTGCTGAGCATCTCAGGCTGCTGCATTTCCACCTGCAATGCAATGCTCAAGTGTCAGGGCCCATTCCATGGAAAATGGCAACACAAGTATCGTGATGCTCAAGCACTGAGATTCAAGCACCAGGCAGCCTGTACCTGTATGCTAGCCTCCTGCAGCTGGGAGTAATTGTTGGGCTGGGTCCCTGTAGGAGTCTTGCTGAAAATGCTTGGCGTGGGAGATGGACTGGAGGTGCCATTGTAAGTGGTAGAGGGGATTGGCTGCATGGGGCTGACATGTCGAGACTTGGACTGTATAGTTGGCAGAGTCTGTAGCCTGCAGCACAAGAATACCAAGGTATATCAGGGAATGCATGTTGCACAGTTGTTGCCACAGACCATGATGAGGTGGAACAAGGATTGGATGTCCTGCTCAGCAGAAGTGCTGCCAGTTGCTCTACATGCTTTTGTATGCCAGGATGCTTTTGACCAGATAAAGCACAACAGCTAAGGGTCACCAGGAGCTGCTATACCAGCGCAACTGCAGCAGTTGGCACATGTTTTGTTCATGTTGTACCTCATGCTTTGCTTATTCATCAAAGCTGAGCCCTCCTTCAACCCTTCAACTCGAGCAACAATGATGGTGATATCATCCGTACGAATCTCATACTGAAGCCAGAGTCTGTAAGCTTCCACCACAACAGCTATGGCTGCTTCTTGTGGAGCATCATATTTGCTGATCTGTGACAGCATTGTAAAACTAATTTGCATTGAATTGATCAGCAATCTTGCAAACAGGCGGACATGCAGCTGTGATGCTTGTAGCAATCTTGGACGGTGCCTGGCTTTGCAGTTTAATGACAGCAGATTCATAATTGGCATGGCAGCTAGACATCAGGCTAGAAAGCCTATCATGAGCAGAAAACTGAGTCAGGACATGGCTGGCTATCCCTGTCAGTAGAAGCAATGTGGCTGCCTGTGCAAGAAAGAGCATGGCTTACCATGTCAACAACTGTCTGGCTCGGCATGAACTCAAAGATGCCATCACTGCCAATCAAAAAGAATGGGTTGGCTGGCGTCAGATTCCGGATGGCAAGCTCTGGCTCAGCACACACCCCAATTGTCTCCGCAGCTGCAGAGCAACAACTTCTCTAGTTGACTCCAGCTGTAAGTTTTGGCACTTTACTAAGCCCTGAAGAATGACAGCACTGACCATTATCTCCGATGCTTCTAGTGAAGGCTGTTCCAGGATAGTTGCCGTTTGGTGCCCACAACCTGGGTGGGTCACCTCCATCCTCTTCTTCAGTACCCCAGCACTCTATGCTGGGGTCCTTGACACCATACACCTGGTCCAGTGTCAGGACACGAGCACCAAACATCTTGACACGATCGCACTCATCCCGCCTACACTTGCAGGGCATCGACCAACTAAACGTCCTCAATTGGTGTATGAAATCAAATGTTCAATGCTGATGTATCTGCTTGTGACCACCACAACGTGATTGCCATACCTGAAAGCTGTTTGGTCGACTGTCAGGTTGATGGCCACATTCTTGCTGCCCTGACGTTCAGCAAGTACTGCTCTTGAGTCGCCAACATTTGCAACATACAGACCAGTTCCCCTGATGAGAATATTCACAGCTGTAGTGCCACTCTGCATGTCGTCCACCGGCGACTCATGCAGCTCGTGATTTGCAAGCACCATGGCATTGTGAAAAGACTTCTCAGGATACGATTTGAACAGAAGATCCTTTTGCATAGCTGCAGGCACCTACAGAACAAGGTTGTTGTCAATGACTATGGTTTGAGTCAAACTTCGCGAGGCTGCTGGCAATGCACAAGACCACTTGCGCACCTGCTCCTTTGCAAATAGAGAGCATTCCGTCCCTGATGTTCCATGGCCATCAAAGACCCCTAAAAACACTTGCTCAGGGTCGCCAGCAAAGTTGCTGATAGTACAGGCAGTGTCTTGGCTGGGCTTGTACAGAGCCTCTGGGTAGTACCCTCTAAAGCTGACGTAAGCAAACTTCAAAGTAAAATCAGATGTAGGTAAATGAACCTCTTGTGTGCCAGCCGAGCAGACTAAACGCTGTCGAAAGTCTTGTGGGGACAGTGGCCCAGTTGTGGGGAGGTGAAACGAGAGGCCTGCAGGAAGTTGGGTGGCGCGATCGAGAGGTGGACGCTTGGCTGCTTCTGAATTAGCTCCGCCTTGCGTTGAGGAGCAACAACCCATACAGCGCCCCCGCCCAAGCTATTCTCAGGTGACACAACTTACACCTTTTGTTGCGAAAGTCTCGCCGGGACGCGCTTTCGATGTCAACTCTGGCGCATGCACTGTCCTAACAAGAGCATGGTCATGCAATCGACGGCGATCTGTGCACTTGCGACTCAAGGTAGACGGCAGATCTTGCAGAAGCCCGATTTCAAACTTTGACTAGAAAGGACCTCTATGCCAAGTGTCCTTTACATTGCATGATTGCTACGTTCAAGCGCATAAGGAGCTACATTTCTGCGCGTAAGTAGCGTCCAAACTCCTTGCGCATACATGCGTGCATAGGTCTGCGTGGATGGTATGCTCGAAGTGTGAGAAGAAGCTTAGTAAGGTAGGGCCCCTGCTCAAGCCTTGACTGCTAGTGAGACCTGTCCACCCGCTTGTGACTTCGTGATCTGTGACTTTGTGCAGGTGATAGTTCCAGACAAGTGGAAAGAGGGCGCCTCTAATGTGACCGAGGGTGGCGGAAGAAAGGTCAACGAAAACAAGTTGTTAAGCAAAAAGCAAAGGTATACACTTCTGCACTCAAACAGACTTGCACACGCAAAATACATGCAGGTGATCCTTTGATGCATACTACTTTTCCATTGCAGGTGGCAGCCATATGCTTCCAGGTGCAAGACCTGTAAAGCCACCTTACATCAGGATGCACTGTATTGCCAAGGCTGTGCCTATCAAAAGGGGATTTGTGCAATGTGTGGCAAGCAGATTTTAGACACCAGCAACTACAAGCAATCAGCAAAGTGAGGGTGTGAAGCATACAGGCTGACAGTGAGCCCTGATACTCACAGCATATTGCCCAAGGCTCTGACAGGGCATATGCCCATGCTGAAAGCCACAGATGTTGCTTCCGACGAGCAGCTTCAGCACAGGCTTCAAAGTGCTATTGCCCCAGCATTATGCACCGTGCCCTATCCACCTTTTGAAGCCCTGTGCGCTGCATTGGCTTACCAGCCAGCCATGGGCGGCTTTGCAGCTTTGTTGATTTGCTGGCAAAGCTGCACTGCACAGTGCTCTTGCTGCCAGCAGTGTTGACAAGGGCTTCTTGCCACATCACTGGTAGACTGATTTGTGCAGATGTCCATATGGTAGGCATCTGCTCTGACAAGTGCACACAGGCTGGCTGCTCATAATTTTCATGTGATCAAGCATGTGGCCAGATCACTTGCTGTAGGACATTGCACTGTAGTGACACAGGCTGTTGTTGCACATGGCAAGCAATAGACTAGTTGTTACAGGGTGACAGAGTTGTGTGGAGGACGAGCTGCACTTTGTTTTTGATTGCCCAGCGTACAGCCATATCAGGTGACAGCATTTGGACCTCCTGCAGCACTGTTGTACTATTGCAGACTTTATATCTTTGTGTGAAGCAAATGCATGTGGTGGTTTCCTTAGGGAATGCTTTGCCTGTAGGAAGCAAGTTTTGGCTGTGTGAATTCACTGAACTGAACTACTTGTCTGTTGGGTCCCAGTTGCCCCCAGGACATTAAATATATTGATTGATTGATTGATTGGTGACGCTTACACAGGTAACTGGCTGAGTGCTATTAGGCATACACCAAAGCTCGCACATAGGATAATTGCTGCACAATGAGCTTGGTTGCAGAGCTATATCCTGACAAGACACACGTGCTGTGAGCGGGCCGTGTCACGCCTTATTACACTGTC
>JAABUU010002582.1_pt1 | contig 25450 bp, 26 predicted proteins | sample 5559301 | NCBI WGS metagenome assembly JAABUU01 (sample SAMN10711884, study PRJNA513360) | rock metagenome | isolation source: Antarctica rocks | place: Antarctica: Victoria Land, Richard Nunatak white | reverse complement strand
TAACACCCTCTAGGGTGGGCCATCGTCCTGACGGCAGACATCCACAACGCCGCTAGTCTACCCCAACCCACTAGCTACTTCCGCAACGCTGTACTAAACCAAAGCTCAGGTGAAATCCACATAGTTCCTAGCGTAGTACATGTAGTTCTCATCGGAGCTTTGGTTTAGTCGCCCGCCATCGACGGTCGGTGGCGGGCGACAGGCTTATGCCCGCCACCGGCGGCGGACGATCGCCCCGCCCGTCAGCCCTGCGAAGACGAGGGCGATTAGCAGGCTCCCTACCGGCCCTCGCCCGGCGCTCGCCGCGCCGCCGCCGGTGTTCGGCAGCCCCGGCATCCCCGCCCCGGCGACGGTGAACACGCCGCTCGCGAGATTGGTATCGCCCGAGTTGTCGTAGCCGACGTACACCCCATAGGGACCCGCCGCCAGGCCGGTCGAGTCGACGCGCGCCTGGAACCGCCCGTCGGCGGCGATCGTGATCTGCCCGCCGACGAGCGGCTCCTCGCTCTTGCCGCCGACCGCGTAGAGCAAGCGATCGCCGGGCTTGAAGTTCGCGCCGTCGAGGGTGAAGGTCGTCCCCGGCGATCCGCTGGCGGGGGTAATGGTCAGGATCTCGCCGTGGGGCGTGGCGACCGTCGCCACGACGCGAGCGAGCACGGGATCGTTCGGCCCGCTGGTGAAGACGAACGTATAGCGCCCGGGGATCGTCTCCGGCGGCGTGGGGACATCGAACTGGAAGGTGCCGTCCGCGCCCACCGCGACGGGGATCGCGCCGGGGTCGGTGTAGCGCGCGCCGAGTTCGTTCTCGATGAAGGCGATGATCTTGGCGTTGGGCGCGAAGCCGCTCCCGCGGATGGTGAAGGTCGTGCCCCCCTTGCCTGCGGTGGGGGTGACCGTGAGGGCCGGTGCGGCCAGTGCCGTCGCTGGCAGGGCCAATGCACCGAGCACCAGCAGGAGTATCGTGAGTCGGGCGATCGTCCAGGCCATGTCCGCGCTCCTTTCCTAGGGATACACTGCAACGATACCGATTGCCGCCTCGCGCCTCGCGCGACGACTGCGGCGGGGGCCAGCTCCGGGAGCCTGGTAGCGGCCCTCCTTTCCCGCCCCTGCCACTCGGCGGCCCCACATCTAGTACACAGTCGCAGAAATTCCTGATGGGTTGTGCGAGAATGGGGCGGTGAAGTGCCGTGGCCGCTGTGGCGGCCCCACCCCCCAGGAGGCGCGATGTCCCCCGGCCCCGCCCCGGCTCCTAGCACCGTGTCCCCGGCCCAGCAGGCGGTGCTGGCCGCGCTGCGGCGGCGCTCCGCCTGCCCGCAGGCGCTGGCCCTGCGGGTGCGCATCATCCTCGGCGCGGCGGCGGGCCAGCGCAACGAGCCACTGGCCCGACAGCTAGGTTGCCCCCCGAGCACCGCCCGCAAGTGGCGCGCCCGCTGGGTCGCCGCCGAAGGGCATCTCGCCGTCGCCGACGACGACCGCCCCGCCCTGGAACGGGCCATCGCCGCCGCCCTGGCCGCCGCCCCGCGCGCGGGGGCCCCCGCGACCTTCACCGCCGAGCAGATCGTGCGGATCGTCAACCTCGCCTGCCTCCCCCCGGCACGGTTCGCGCGCCCCGTCGCCGCCTGGACGCCACGCGAGCTGGCCGACGAAGCGATCACCCAAGGCCTCGTCCCCCGCATTTCGCCCCGCTCGGTCGAGCGTTTCTTAACTGGACGCCGATCGGCAGCCGCACCGTAGCCGCTACTGGCGCAACGCCAAGGCCAAGCAGGCCGCTCCGACGACCTTCGCCGCCCAGGTCGAGACCATCGGCACCGCCTACGCCCACGCGCCGATGCTGGAGGCGCCGGGCGGCCACGTCGTCGGCACCGACGAGATGACGGGTATCCAGGCGCGCGAGCGTGCCGCGCCCACCAAGCCCATGCGCCCCGGCCGCCCCGAGCGGCGCGAGCACGCGTCCATCCGCCACGGCACCCGCAGCCTGCTCGCCACCCGCAACGTCGCCACCGGCGAAGTCGTCGCCCCCGCGCTGGGGCCGACCCGCACCGCGGCGGACTTCGCCGCGCACATCGCGCAGGTCCTCGACCCCGACCCCGACGCGCCCTGGCGCTTCCTCGCCGATAACCGCAACCCCCACCACTCCGAGGCGCTCGTGCGCCTGGTCGCCACCCGCTGCGGCCTCGCCGCCGACCGCGGCGTCAAGGGCCACGCCGGCATCCTCCAGTCCCAGGCCAGCCGCGCCGCCTTCCTTGGGGACCCCGCCCACCGCATCCAGTTCCTCTACACCCCCAAGCACACCGCCTGGCTCAACCAGATCGCGCTGTGGTTCGGCATCCTCGTCCGCCGCGTCCTCAAGCGCGGCAACTGCACGTCCACGGACGACCCGCGCCAGCGCATCCTGGCGTTCAGCGCCTCCTTCAACCGCACCGCCACCCCCTTCACGTGGCCCGACAAGGGCCGTCCGCTGTGCTACTAACCCAGCACGCTCTTCCGCGACTGTGTACTAGTACAGCGCGGCGTAGATAGCCCCGTGGTTTCTTGGTGGAAAAAGCGTGCCACAGTACCACGAAAACCGTTGGGATACTTCGACCGCGCTGTACTAGTCTATCAGGCGGCGCTCGTCACCCCGCTCGGTGAGGCCCGGATCTTCGGCACGGCGGCGGGACTCCTGGCGATCGCGCTCCCGGAGGAGACGGCCAACGCCACCATCGCCACCCTCTCCCGGCGTCTCGGCACGCTCGATCTCGTCGCGGGGGAGGCCGTGCTTGGTCCGGCGCTGACACAACTGGCCGCCTACTTCGCCGGTGCGCGCCGCGATTTCGACCTCCCGCTCGATCTGCGTGGCACCCCCTTCCAGCGCGCGGTCTGGCGGGCGTCGTGTGCCGTTCCCTATGGCGAGACGCGCCACTACCGCGCGATCGCCGCGACGCTCAGCAGTCCGGCGGCGGCGCGCGCGGTCGGTGCGGCCAACGCCGCCAATCCGCTGCCACCGCTCATCCCCTGCCACCGCCTGATCGGCGCGGACGGCGCGCTGCGCGGCCACCGCTCGGGGCTGGCGACGAAGCGCTGGCTCCTGGACCACGAGCGGGGCGCGTGCGTGACGGCCCCGCGAACAGCGCCGGCGACCGCGCACCCCTCACGTCCCTGAGACCGAGAGGCCGTATGCTATAGTGCGGCCCTGATGACTGGCCGCCCCGCGATGGCGAGTAGCAGACGAGGGCGGGGGATGATCGCGACGAGGGTGGATCAGGCAGCGTCCGCGCCGACATTGTTGGCACTGGACATCGGCAATACCAACGTTGCGCTCGGCGTCTTCCGTGGCGCGGAGCTGGTCGGCACCTGGCGGCTGGAGACGAATCCACAGCGCACCGCCGACGAGTACGCCGCCACCCTCCTGACCCTCCTGCCGCGCGCGGGCCTCGATCTGGCGGCGCTCGACGGGGTGGTGATCGGGAGCGGGGTGCCGCGCCTGCAAGACACCTTCGGCGAGATCGCGCGCCGCTTCTGCGGCCAGGAGGCGCTGATCGTCAACGGCACCATGAACACCGGCATCCGCGTCAACATCGATAACCCGGCGGAGGCTGGGGCGGATCGCATCTGCAACGCGATCGCCGCCCGCGAGGGCTACGGCAGCCCGGCGATCGTGGTCGATTTCGGCACCGCGACGAATTTCGACATCGTCTCGCCGGAGGGGGAGTACATCGGTGGGGCGATCGCGCCCGGCATCGAGGTCGCGGCGGACGCGATCTTCCGGCGGGGCGCGCGGCTCTTCAACGTCGGGCTCAACCCCCCGGCGCGCGCGATCGGGCGCAACACGGTCGCGGCGTTGCAATCGGGGATCGTGCTCGGGTACGTGGGGTTGATCGAGGGATTGATCGTGCGGCTCCAGGCCGAACTCGGCGGGGGCGCGCAGGTCATCGCCACCGGTGGCCTCGCGCCGCGCATCGCGCCGCAGACGAGCGCGATCGACACCGTCGATCCGCACCTCACGCTGCATGGGCTGCGCCTGATCTACGCGCTCAATCAGCAGGCAGAGTAGGCGAGAAAGGGTACGGCAGGACATTCGCTCTTGGCCCTGCTACCCGCCAGAGTGATCACAACAATTCCGTGCCGGAGCATGCCACGCACGCCATATAGCCCACACTTCGTACTTCGTCGTTCGTACTTCGTACTTCAGGAGAACTGATGGATCCACTGCGCGACCGCACGATCGTCCTGGGCGTCAGTGGCTCGATCGCCTGTTACAAGGCGGTCGATCTGGCGAGCCGACTGGTTAAGGCCGGGGCGCACGTCGATGTGGTGATGACCGCGAACGCGACGAAGTTCGTCACCCCCCTCTGCTTTCGCGCGATCACCCATCGTCCGGTCGTGGATGACCTGTGGGACCCGACCTCGGAGTTGGCTGTGGAGCATGTGGGGCTGGCGAAGCGCGCCGACGCGATCCTGATCGCCCCCGCCACCGCCAACCTCCTCGCCAAGCTTTCGCTCGGCTTCGCCGAGGATGCCTTGCAGACGACGGTCCTCGATAGTCGCGCACCGCTCGTGATCGCCCCCGCGATGGAGGGGGCGATGTACGCCGCCCAGACCACGCAGGAGCACATCGGGCGCTTGCGCGGGCGCGGCGCGACCTTCGTCGAACCGGAGGAGGGGCGGCTCGCTTCCGGCCTCATGGGGCGCGGGCGGCTCGCCGACCCGGAGACGATCCTCGGCACGCTCCGGCAAGTGCTCGCGCGCGGCGGCGATCTCGCGGGGCGGCGGATCGTCGTCTCGGCGGGCGGCACGCAGGAGCCGATCGATCCGGTGCGGATCATCACCAATCGCTCGTCCGGCAAGATGGGCTTCGCGATCGCCGCGGCGGCGCGCGATCGCGGCGCGCACGTCACGCTGATCGCCACCCCCACCACCGACGCGCTCCCCCCGCCATTCGGCGCGGAGGTGGTGCGTGTCGGCACGGTGCTCGAGATGCACGCGGCGGTGCGCGCGGCGGTCGCGCAGGGGGATGCGCTGATCATGGCCGCCGCCGTCTCCGATTACCGCGTCGCCAATCCGGCCACGCAGAAGATCAAGAAGCGCGGCGCGGCGGTGGATGGCCTGACGATCGCGCTCGTCCCCAACCCCGACATCCTGGCGGAGACGCCCGGCACCTTCGTGCGCGTCGGCTTCGCCGCCGAGAGCGAGGAGCTGCTGGCGAACGCCGCGCAGAAGCTAATCAAGAAGGATCTCGATCTGATCGTCGCCAACGACATCACCGGCGAGGGCAGCGGCTTCGGCAGCGACACCAACCGCGTCACCCTGATCGCGCGCGGCGGCGGGGCGGAGGAGTTACCGGTCTTGCCGAAGCGCGCGGTCGCCGACGCGATCCTCGACCGCATCGTGGCGATCCTGGCCGGGCGCGAGGAGACGCGCTGAGCGAGGACCCAGCCCCCCGGCATGTCCCGTCACCGAGCGCGCGAGCGGCGGCAGGGTTTGGGGCGTCTTTATGTCGATATACCATCTATTTGTACACCGCTCAGGCGGAAATACTTCGCGCTCCGTTGCGTTTAGCAAAGACTGGTTTCATCGCCGCGCCATGCCGCCCTGTGGAGCAGCAGATGAGCACCGCTATGCGCTTTGGGCTATTTGCCCAAAAGCCGTTTGACCACGGTGCCAAATTCCTTGTGGACAATGGGCAAACGAACAGATACAGTATTCGTCACGCAGCAAGCGCAGGATTCATAATATGATTGGCAAGAGAGCGACGCCGTATCGGCACGCTACCAGAGCGTGCGGGATTGATCTGGCCGTTAAGAGGAGAGCCTGATGGGGCGATACACCATACGCCGATTGATCGGGCTGATCCCGACGCTGCTCGCCGTCTATACGATCACCTTCCTGCTGATTCACATCACACCGGGTGGTCCCTGGGACAGCGATAAGCCACTGTCCCCCGAAGCGAAAGCGGCGCTCGACAAAGCCTATGGCCTCGACAAACCGCTCTGGCGGCAATACACCGACTACCTCGGCAATGTTCTCCACGGCGACTTCGGGCCGTCATTCACGCAGCGCAACCGCGATGTATCCGATATCGTCAAAGATTTCTTTCCGGTCTCGATTAAGCTCGGGCTTGTCGCGATCGTGATCGCGGCGATCGTCGGGATCGTCTCCGGCACCGTCAGCGCGGTCAAACAGAATACGCCGCTCGATTACTTCGCCACCTTCGGCGCGATCATCGGCATCTCCGCCCCGTCCTATGTGATTGCCTCGCTCCTCATCCTGCTCCTCGCGAACACGCTCCATCTCGTCCCGACCGGCGGCTGGGGCGGGATCTTCGACAGGCGCACGATCATCCCGGCGATCGCGCTGGCGCTCGGCCCGGCGGCGATCCTGGCGCGCTACACCCGCTCCAGCCTGCTCGATATCTTGCGCCAAGATTATGTCCGCACGGCCCGTGCGAAGGGCTTGCGCGACCGCGTGGTGATCGTGCGCCACGCCCTCCGCAATGCGATGATTCCGGTGGCGACGGTCATGGGTATCTCCTTCGCCAACGTCATCACCGGCTCTTTCTTCGTCGAGGTCGTCTGCGGCGTGCCGGGTCTCGGGAGCTACTTCGTCAAAAGCGTCACCGGGCGCGACTATCCGGTGATGCTCGGCACGACGCTCCTCTTCGCGGCCATCATCACGGTGATGAATATGCTGGTCGATATCCTCTACGGCGTCCTCGATCCGCGCATCGCCTATGACTGAGCCGGGGTTCGCCACTGGCAAGCGTATGGTGAGAACAAGGGAAGGGGCGCGGTAGATGACCGCAAGTGCCAACAAGACAGTCGCCACCGGGATCGGTGGGAAGGCAACGATCGGGACCACGAAACCGGCGAACTCGCTCTATCGCGATGCGTGGCGACGTTTCCGCCGCAATAAAGCGGCACTGCTCGGCCTCGTCTTCATCGTGCTCCTTTTCGCGGTTGCCATCGCGGCACCGCTCGTCGCGCCGTATAGCTTCGAGGTGCAGGATATCCATGCGGTGACCAAAGGGCCGAGCGGCGCGTACCCGCTCGGCACCGATCAGGTCGGACGCGACATCCTCAGCCGCCTGATCTACGGTGCCCGTGTCTCGCTGCTCGTCGGGGTGGTGGTGCAATTGATCATCATCGTGATCGGCGTGCCGATCGGCCTGATCGCCGGCTATTTCGGCGGCAAGACCGACACCATCCTGATGCGGATCGTCGATATCCTCTACGCCAAGCCGAATCTGCTCTTCATCATCATCGTCATGACCTTCCTGCGCGCGAAGTTCCAGACCACCACGGGCGGCTTCTTCCTGCCACTGAAAGTTTTCAACGACGCCACCGGCGGACTGATCGGCGTCTTCATCGGGCTGGGGCTCGTCTCCTGGCTCACCGTCGCACGCCTGGTGCGCGGCCAGGCGCTCTCGCTGAAGAAGAAGGAATACATCGAGGCCGCACATTGCCTCGGCGCAACCGATAGCCGGATCATCCTGCGCCATCTGCTGCCGAACACGCTGGCGGTGATCATCGTCGCCGCGACCCTCGGCATCCCGAGCGCCATCCTCACCGAGGCCGGGATCAGCTTCATCGGCCTCGGCGTCAACCCGCCCACGCCCTCCTGGGGGTCGATGATCTCCGACGGGGTCGAGCAGCTCCGCTCCTACCCGCACATCCTGATCGCCCCGGCGGTGGCCCTCTCGCTGACGGTCCTCGCGTTCAACTTCGTCGGCGACGGCTTGCGCGACGCGCTCGATCCGTGGATGCAGAAATAGATCACACGCCGACACGTTGCGGGAACTTTTTACTCCCCGGCAACGTTTACGAATCGTTTACCGAGCCATGATGGCGTGCGGTATGAGACACCTTATTAGGAGGGGATAGCAAGGATGGCAGAGGAGCAGAGCAAGCAGGCGGTGCTCGGTCGCCGGAAATTCCTGGCCCTGGCCGCCGCCGGGGCAGGCGCGACGGCGCTAGCCGCCTGCGGTGGCGCTATCGAGACGCCGACAAGCGCCCCGGCGCAGCCCAGCACGGCCCCGACCGCCGCCGGCCCCGCCCCGACCGCGACCGAGATCCCGCGCTCGGTCGGCAGTGGCGTGGCCTCGCCGACCGCCGCTGTCGGCTCGACCGCGACGGCGCGCGCCGCCGCCTCGCCGACGACCGCCGCGACGGTGGCAGCCAATCTGGCCGCTAAGCAAATCTTCCGCTATTGCGATGTCGAGCCGCCGAGCTTCGACCCCGGCGTCGGCAGCAGCCCCTACAACATGCCCCAGATCTTCGACGGGTTGCTCGGCGTCAACTGGATCGACGGCTCCTTCGATCTGCTCTGCTCGGAGGGCTACAGCGCGAACGCCGACGCGACCGCCTTCACCTTCAAGGTGAAGTCCGGGCTGAAGTGGTCGGACGGCTCGCCGCTGACCGCGAAGGACTTCGAGTATTCCTGGAAGCGCGTGTTGGACCCGAAGACCGCCTCCAAGTACACCGATTCGCTGGCGATGATTAAGAATGCCCCGGAGGTAGGCAAGGGGACCGCGACCCTCGACCAGCTCGGCATCAAGGCGACGAACGACACGACCCTTGAGGTGACGCTGAACAAGGCAACACCGTTCTTCCCCCTGATCACGGCCACCTGGACCTGCTATCCGGTGCCGCAGCAGGTGATCACCAAGGTTGCGGATAAGTGGGTCGAGGCGGAGAACATCCTCTCGAATGGACCGTATTACATGAAGGAGTGGAAGCACGATCAGCTCCAGGCCTTCGAGATCAACCCGAACTACACCACCGGCCCGAAGCCGACCATCACCCGCGTGGAATGCAATATCTACGCTGATAGCACCGTTTTGCAGAAGGGCCTGCAAGCCTACGAGAACAACGAACTCGACACGGCGCAGGTCGCGGCGGCGGACTACGACCGCGCGAAGGCGGACGCGACGCTGTCGAAGCAGCTGAAGGGCTTCCCCGGTTCCAGCACCTACATGATGCACTTCGACTGCACCAACAAGCCGACCGACAACGCGAAGGTGCGGCAGGCTTTCGCCCTCGGCTACGATCGCAAGGGGCTGATCGACGTGGTGCTGAAGGGGTACTACCTCGATGCACCCACGGTCCTGCCGTCCGATATCCCCGGCAATAACCCGCAAGCGGCCTTGCAGGGCGGCATCGACAAGGCGAAGTCGCTGCTATCCGAGGCGGGCTTCGCGAACGGCCAGGGCTTCCCGACCGACTTCACGATCGTCTACGCCGCGAGTAGCACCGTCAAGACGGTCCTCGAATACTTGCAGCAGGAGTGGAAGAAGAATCTCGGTATCAGCGTGCAATTGCAGTCGCTGGAGACGAAGGCGTACGTCGAGTGGCGCATCGCCCGCACGACCCAGCCCTTCAACGCGCACTTCGGGCAGTGGGGCTCGGACTACGGCGATCCGAGCAACTGGCACAACCAGCTCTTCATCTCCAGCACCGACTTCTACAAGACGCACTGGAAGAACGCCGAGTACGACGACCTCTGCGCGAAGGCGGCGGGGATGGCCGACAAGGCGCAGCGCGAGGCGGCCTACAAGCAGGCCGAAGTGATCCTGATGAACGAGCTGCCGCATCTGCCGCTGTACCACGGGCAGAGCTTCTTCGTCATCAAGCCGAACATCCAGGGGATCTACCACCCGGCCATCCTCGGCGCGGTGCCGCGCGGCAAGTACGTCACCATCACCAAGTAAGCGCGAACAGCCTGAGCAGTCCGAAAGGGGCGGCGCGAGAGTTTCTCTCGCGCCGCCCCTTCCATCATTCACATACACCAAAGATATTGCCCCCGCCCCTACCCCGCTGCTACACTCCCACGCGCTGACCGGTTTGCGGCAATCATGGATGAGAAAGGACAAAGCCGTGGACGAACTCTTATCTCGCATCACGGTCAATCCGCTGCAATGTGGCGGGCGACCATGTATACGCGGGATGCGTATCCGTGTCATCGACATCCTCGAATTGCTCGCGGCGGGCCTCACCGGCGACCAAATCCTCGAAGAATTGCCCGATCTCGAAGCCGCCGATATACGTGCGGCGCTCGCCTACGCCGCGCGCCGCTTCGACCACCCGATCGTCGCCGCGTGATCCTCTGGCTGGACGCGCAGCTTCCACCTTTGCTCGCCCCCTGGCTGAGCGAGCAGTTCGCGGTTAGAGCGTATGCGCTGCGCGATCTGGGGCTACGCGACGCGACCGATGCTGAAATCTTCCAGTCTGCGAGAGAACAGAACGCCATCGTCCTGACCAAGGATCGTGACATCCGCGACGTGACCTTCGATGAGGATCGCGCCACCGTACGGGCCGACCATGTCTCCCAGGTGATAGCGGCCTTCCGCAATACCGCCGCCGCCTATCGCCGCCACGCCGCGCCCCCGCCCTCGCCCTCGCCGCCGTCGGCCTGCACGACCTTGAATAGACCCTGGCCGGCGGAACACGTCCTCTTGACAGCCTGCACGCGGCCACCTACGATGCGCGCGATATCATCGCATACATCTTGCACGCCACGGTGGGGAGGAATAATGGCGACGAATCGCTCCGTAGGTGACGATAAGCGCGCGGCGCTCGACGTGTTCGTGGGCGAGTGGGCGGAGCAGGTGCTCATCCCGGAGGCACCGGTCGGTCGGCTGGTCTGCGAGCGGGCGCTCGGCGGCCAGTACCTGATCCAGCGCGCCGAGACCCCGCAACCCGAGTTCCCGGATGGCATCATGATCATCGCCTACGACGAGGATACCGACGCCTACACCCAGCATTACTTCGACTCGCGCGGGGTTGTGCGCCTCTACAAGATGGACCTGCGCGACGGTGTCTGGACATTGCGCCGCGCCGCGCCGGACTTCTCGCCGCTGGACTTCTGGCAGCGTTTCGAGGGGATCTTCTCGGACGACGGAGACCGCATCGACGCACGATGGGAAACGTCGCACGATAACGGTGAGCATTGGGAGCTCGACTTCGGGCTGACCTATACGCGCGTTAAATAGCCGCAGGTGGTTTGGTGCGCTCCAAGGAGCGTGATTCGGGGCAACCGTGCCGACCCTCGTCCCCACGCTATAATAGGGACACACACCCGAGGCCATCGAGCCCTTGAAAGGACTCACTTTGGCCCCCAAATTCCACAAAGACATGACCGGGTCGGACCTGCATCCCCAGGGTCTATTCAAAGTCGATAGGGGCGGTAGCGCCGTCGCCCGCACCTCTGTCAGCCTGCTGGACGCACCGGCAGCACCGGACGCATGTCGCGTCGTAACCGCGCCCGACTTTGAATAGACCCTGACCGCGACCGCCAGCCATTGCCCCCGCCCCCGCCCCGCTGCTACACTCCCACGCGCTGACCAGTTTGCGGCAATGAGCAGGGAGCGGCTGTGACCGTCCTCGTCACCGGCATCGGCTACATGGGCGCGGCACTCGCGGCGGCGCTGTTAGGGCGTGGCGAGCGCGTTATCGGACTCGATAATCGCTTCTCCACCGACGACGACGCGCTCGCCGCGCTGGTGGCGGCGGGGCTTGTGCTGATCGCGGGCGATGTCGCCGATCCGGTGGTGGTCGAGGCGGCATTCGCGCACGGACCATTCGCGACCGTCTACCATTTCGCCGCCCAGGCGAGCGCGCACCCCGATGCCGCCTCCGCTGAGTACACCGAGCGGACCAACCTCCAGGGACCGCGCATCGTCCTCGACGCGATGCTGCGGCACGGCACGCGGACCATCGCCTACGCCAGTTCGTTCAAGGTCTATGGCGAGGGGCTGCACGGCGCGATCGACGAAGCCCAGCCATACGGCATCTTCCGCGATCTGTCGCACCTCTCGAAGGTCCACGCCGAGAAATTGCTGGAGATGTACGCCGGGTTGCACGGCCTCCGCTGCCTCGCCCTGCGCTTCGGCATCGTCTACGGCCTCGGCCCGATCTTCAAGACCGACCCGATCTTCATGACCGCGCCCAACAAGTTCTGCCAGCAGATCGCGCGCGGCGAAACGCTCGAGGTCTTTGGCGGTGGCAGGCTGCCCGCCGGCTGGCTCGGACTGTCGGATGCCGTCGCGGCCACCCTCGCCGCCGCTGACCACGCCGATTTCGCGGGCTATCGCGCGCTCAATGTCGTCGGCGAGGTCGCCTCGGTAGCACAGGTGGCGACCCTCGCGCGCGCGGCGGCGGCGGCGCGCGGCCTCGCGGCCCCGATCGTGGGGCTCGATGCCGCCGGGCTGGTCGATGACAGCGCCCGCTTCACCGTCTCCTCCGGCCTCGACCCGCTCGATGCGGCGCGTCCGCGACAGACGTTACGCGACAGTCTCCCCGCGATCCTCGACCATTGTCTAACCCGCAACGCGGCCACTACGGCGGTGACGGGACGATGAACGTCGCGGTGACCGGGGGCAACGGCTTCATCGGGCGGCATGTCGTCGCGGCGCTGGCGGCGGCGGGGTATACGGTCACCGTGCTGTCGCGCGGCGCGACGACGGTGCCGGGCGCGGCGCGCGTCATCCGGGCCGACATCACCGCGCGCGACCTCGGCGCGCAGCTGGCGGGCAAGGCGGCGATCGTCCACCTCGCCGCCCTGGCGGACGCTTCCCTCTCGGCGACCGATCCGGTCGGTTATACGGAGGTTAACGCCAGCGGCACCCTCAACATCCTCGAAGCGGCGCGGCAGGTCGGGGCCGGGGTCGTCTTCGCGTCGAGCCAGCGGGTCTACGCCCCGTGGCATGGCCCGCAGGATGAGACGCAGACACCGGCCCCGACCACCGTCTACGGCTGGGGCAAGCTCGCCGCCGAGGGCTGGGTGGCGATGTACCGGCAGAGCTACGACCTCCCGGCGATCACGTTGCGCCTCTTCAGCGTGTACGGTCCGGGCCAGCGTACCGGCGGCGGCGTCAGCGGCGTGGTGGCGATCTTCGCCGAGCGCGCCCTGCGCGGACAGCCGCTGGCGGTCCACCAGCGTCACCTACGGGACTTCGTCTACGTGGAAGATGTGGCCGCAGCCACCGTGCGCGCCGTCGAGCGCCTGCGCGATCCGGCGCTGACGACGCGCGTCTACAATATCGGCAGCGGGATCGGGACACCGCTCGATGCGCTGGCCGCGCTCGTGCGCGAGCGGGCCGGGATGGCCGAGCGGGTGGCGATCAACATCGCCGCCGACACGGACGAGCGCCGCGAGGAGGTTTTGGCGGCAACCGTGCGGGCGGAACGGGAGTTGGGCTGGACCGCGACCGTCGCGCTGCCGGACGGCATTGATCGCTACCTCGCCTGGCTCCGCGCCGAGCTCGACCGCGAGGGCGCGCGATGAGCACGACCCCGATTCTGCTGAAAGCGCGCCCGACCCCGGCGCAGTTGCGCGACCGCCTCGCCGCCCCGCGCCCGGATGGCCTCGAACTCTACCTCGATGCGCGCGATATCGCGCCGGACGATTGGTTGCCGCGCCTGCTGACAATCCTGAGTGCCGCACCGCGCGCAGACAGCGGCTTCCACTACATCGTCGAGGGGCCGATCCGCTCGCTCGATGGCGAGTTCTTCGATGTGACGCGCGACGCCCCCGCCGACGATGAGGCGCTGGTGCGCCTGACACGCTGCGGCGCGGCGCTCGGCGCGCGGGTGGCGGTGATCCACCTGATCGCCCCCACGGTCGACGCGACGGCGATCGGGCCGGAACGGCGCACGCTGTGGCTCGACCGCGCCCTGCCGACCCTGCGCCGCTACGCCGCGCTCTGCGCCGAGGCGAGGGTGACGCCGACGATCGAGAATATCCCGCCGATCGCGCAGATGCGCGAGGGCGCGGCAACCTTCAGCGCGATCGGGGTCGAGCCGGACGATCTAATCCGCTGCTGCGAGGCGGTGCCGGGCCTGAGGATCACCTTCGATACCTCGCACGCCGGGCTCCATCTCGAGGTAGCCGCCGCCGATCCGGCGACCGTCCCCGCCGCGCTTCGGCCCGCCGTGACCACCTACGCCGCAACGGCGACGGTGCAGACCCTGGCGGAATGGGTCGCGCGGATCGCGCCGTGGCTGGTCAACTGCCACATCTCCAACGCGGCGGGAATCCTGGGCGAGGGCTTACCCTACGGCGCGGGGCGCTTCGATCTGGACGCGATCATGCCGCGCCTCGCCGCGACGACGCGCTTCATCGTGACCGAGACCCTCGAACCGGACAACGACCGGGCCACCCACATGCGCGAGGCGCAGGCGCGGATCGCGGCGGTGCTCGGTCAACCCCTGGCGACACAGTAGCGGCGCGGGCCGACAAGACCCGGCAACGGGACGAGGATAACGAGACGTATGGCAGCGACGGAGGGGACGGGGGCGCGGCAGGGACTCGCGCCGGAAACGCTGATCGATTGGGACCGCCTGCTCGACCGCGAGCCGCTCACAGCGAACGCGGCACCCCTGGCGGAGACTTTCGCCGGACGGCGCGTGGCGATCACCGGGGCGGCGGGGTCGCTCGGGCGCGAGCTGAGCATGACGGTCGCGGCGCACGACCCCGCCAGCTTGACCCTGATCGACAGCAGCGAGGCGGGGCTGTTCGCCCTGCGCGAGCGCCTCTTGCTCGCCGGGCACGACGAGGCCGGGCTGCGCTTCGCCCTCGCGGACATGCGGAATCGGCGGCGGATCGCGGCGATCTTCGCGGCGGCGCGGCCGGAGATCGTCTTCCACCTCGCGGCCTACAAGCACGTCCCCTGGGCCGAGGCCGAGCCGAGCGAATATCTCGACGCGAACCTCGGCGGCGGACAGGTGGTGATCGAGGAGGCGGCGCGGGCCGGGGCCGTGCGTCTCGTCTACCCCTCGACCGACAAGGCGGTGAACCCACCGAGCCTCTACGGCACGACGAAGCGGATCATCGAGGCGCAGCTGCGCGAGGTCGCGGCGGCGAGCACGATGCGCTGTGTGGCATCCCGGTTCGTCAACGTCCTCGGCTCGCAGGGGAGCGCCGGGGTCACCTTCGCGCGTCGCATCGCCAGCGGGCAGCCGTTGCCGATCACTGATCCGGCGATGGATCGCTACTGGATCGCGCCGCAGCACGGCACCCTGCTCCTCACCGCCGCCGCCGCGCCCGCCTTCGATGAGCCCTTCACGATCCTCCTGCCCGACGCCCTCCCCGCCGTGCCGGTGATCGAGATCGCGCGGCGCATCTGGACCCGATTGGGGCACAGCGGCGAGCCGCCGATCGTGATCACCGGCAGCCGACCGGGCGAGCGCCTGCACGAGGAACTGACCGGACCGGGCGAGACATACGAACCGGGGCCGTACCGTGGTATCCTCCTCGTACGTGGCATGGCCCCGGCCTCCGCTGGCACCCCGATCGCCGAGGGGATCGCCGCCTTGCGGGGCGCGATCGAGGCGGGCAGCCCGGAAAACGAGTTGAAAGCCCGCGCGCTGGCGTGGGCGCACATGATCCAGTAGCCCGAGTAGCCCGAGTAGCCCGAGTAGCCCGAGTAGCCCGAGTAGCCCGAGTAGCCCGAGAGGATGATGCCAGCTGAACGACTTCGTTTCTTGATCTTCGCGGTCGCTTGCGGCGGCGCGCTCCTGGCTGTGCCGCTGGCGGCGGCGGTCGGCGGGGCGGTCGGCGGGGCACTGGTGGACCAGCCGCGCCCCGGTGAGTTACAGCGCCGCCCGATCGCGCGCACCGGGGGGTACGGCATCATCGCCGCCTTCTTCCTGGCACTCGTCGTCAGCCTGCCAATCACCGATCGCTCGGGTCCGGCAAACGACTTCCGCGAGTATCTGACGCTGGCCGGACTGGCGCTCGGCGCGGCGATCCTGCTTCCCTTTGCCGCTTGGGACGACGCGAAGCGCCTGCCGCCTCTGCCACAACTGATCGCGCATCTCGCCTGCGCGCTGGTCCCGGTCCTCTACGGTGTGCGGCTCGAACGGATCGCCGATACCGATGTCCCCACCTGGCTCACCATCCCCCTCTCGGTCATCTGGATCGTCGGGATGATCAACGCGCTGAACTGGCTCGACACGATGGACGGCCTCGCCGGGGGGGTCTCCCTGATCGGGGCGTTCGCCCTCTTCGGTGCCAGCCTGCTCCAACGCGGGCCGAACAACGAATTCCCGCAACAGAACTCGATCGCGCTCCTCGGCCTGGCGCTCGCGGGCGCGTGCGTCGGCTTCCTCGTGTACAACCTGCCCCCCGCCCGCATCTTCATGGGGACCAGCGGCTCGATGTTCCTCGGCTACGCGCTCGGGGTGATCTCGATCATCGGCGGCGCGAAGATCGCCACCGCGATCCTCGTCCTCGGCCTGCCGATCCTCGACACGGCGCTCGTGATCCTGCAACGCTTGCTCGGGCGACGCTCCCCCTTCCAGGGGGGCGACGGCGCGCACCTCATCCATCGCCTCGTGGCGGCGGGCTACAGCGTGCGCCAGATCGTCGCGCTGGTCTATACGCTGACGGCCCTCTTCGGCATCCTCTCCCTCTCGCTGGTGCGGGAGCAGAAGATCATCGGCTTCCTGTTGCTGGCGGCGATCATGGGCGGACTCCTCTTCGCGCTCCGTCGCCGCGCCATCAGGCAGGGCACGAGCGGGGATGGCGCAGGCTCGCGGGCCTGATCCCGAACGGGGACACCCCCCGGCGAACGCGCGAAACGCCGTCGCAGCGATGCAGCAAACGACCCGGCAGGATGATCCTGCCGGGTCGCATTGTTTCTTCTCGATGGGGAAGTTACCCCGTGACCGGTGCCGACGCCTGCGCCATCTCGTCCGCTTGTGCGGCGGGGAGCTGCGCCTCCTCGACGAGGAGGTGCGGCAGGTTGCGCCGCACCGGATAGAGCCGTCCGCACGAGGCGCAGGTGTACCGGTCGGCACGATGGGCGAGGTCGCCGCCGCAGACCGGGCAGGCGAAGAGCACGTCGAGGTCGATGGTGCGCGCTGTCCCCTTGCGCCGCCGGGTCAGGCGCTTGGCGGCATTGACGAGTGGCTTCGGCGTGTGATCGTTTGCGAAGGAGAGGACATCGCCCTTGAGGGCGCTGCGCCAATCCTCCTGCGGCAGCGTCAGGCGGCGCAAGGTTGCCGGGTCGCGGAGATCGAGCGGCGAGTCCTCGCGGATCTCGAACTCGATCCCGCCCTCCCACTCGTGATCGACGTAGAAGAGGGCCGGCATGCTGCGGCTGAAGCGCGCGAAGCGCGGATTCCGCGCGTAAAGGTAATCGAAGAGATCGCCGAAGGTTTCCTCTCCCTTATTCGGGTGCAGGATCAGACGGCCATCGATCAGGTTGACGTACCAGCGGTGGAACGACCAGTGGAAGAGTTTTTCGGCCACTTCCGCCGGCGACTGGATCCAGCCGCGCTTGCCGACACGCGTGATCTCGCGGATGAATTGCGCCGGGTCGTCCATGTGTTCGAGGATGTGGAAACAGACGACGTAATCAAACGCCTTATCCTTGAAGGGGAGGTGGTGGGCGTCGGCCACGATCAGGGGGCGATCGATCCGCAGATTGCCGCCGCGCTCGGTGTTATCCTCGATGTAGCGATCGACCAGCACATCGGAGCGGGGATTCGGGCGATCGCCACTCCCGATCTCCAGCACCAGATCGCTCTCGCCGATTTGTCCGAGTTTCAGCGCCACGCTCGCCCCTTCCCTGTTCCGAATCGCCGTTATCCTGCGGCGACAAAGTGTACCACAGCACCCTCGCGGGCAAATACAAAAGCACCGCCCCTCGGGTATCCCGAGGGGCGGTGCAAGCGCGCTTGATCGATATACGCCCGGTTAGGCGTCGAGGCCGCGCCGACTGGCATCGTGGTCGTCCATGTCGGCCTTCATCGCCTCGACATCCTGGCGGACGACGAAGGTACGACCGCTCATGTCGTCACGCACGTAGTCGAGCGACTTGTCGTCCATCCAGCGGTAGATGGTCGGGCGCGTGACGTTGAGGATGGTGGCGGCATTGCCGATCGAGACGAGGTCGCTCGGCTCGAAGGAGCGCAGCTTCGCCAGGGAGAGCATCTTGCCGAGCGGCTGCTCCCAAAAGGAACGCGGGACCGTGTAGGTCTCGGACCCGACAGGCCAGAAGAGGAGTTGCAGGACCGCATCGATAGCGCCCAGCACTTCCTCCCGTCCGGCGCGCATCGCCCCCGCAGCGATCTGCGAGAGGCGGGCCAGATCCTCGCCGAGCGGCCCTTCGCGGAGCTGCTCGGTATTGATGCGCGTCACCGCCCCTGGGAACAGGCGACTGATGATGCGATGGTGCTGGCTGTAGACGAGTTGCAAGGCCTCGTCGACAATCCCGGAATAGTCATCGCTCCCCGCGGCGGTCGGGTGCACGGGCGGGCTCCTTTCGCGTCCGTACTATTGATTACGCTTCCCGCATTGTACGTTCCCCTTGCAGATATGTCAATAGCCTTGACGGCTATTTGCGAGCCGTGCGGCCACGCCTCTCCGTGCGCCAAATTTCGCCCGTCAACGCGGCGTTCACGACCCGCTTACGTACGCTGATCGCCATGTGCCACTCAGTCACCAGGAGCCGCCGACCTGGCACATTCTACGTGGCACACCCTAATGGAAATATAGGCGGGGTTATGCACAGTCAGTGGGGTGATACTGCCCTGTCGCACCAGCCCCGCGATCCGGCCTGGTTGCCCGGTAGTGCCCGGTCGCGGGGCGACAAAGGTGCGGTGGTGACCGCCAGCCCGACAACACCGCGATGCTCCCGCAGGCGTGTGCCCGACCGTGAATAAACCCTGGAAATATCGAGGCCGATTCTTGACGCTCCACACGAACGCGGCTATACTACATCGCGTACCGATGCAGGTGGCGGTTCGGCTTCGAGTTGCCGGTGTCGTCGGGTGCGAAGGGTCGTAGCTCAATTGGCAGAGCAGCGGTCTCCAAAACCGCAGGTTGCAGGTTCGATTCCTGTCGACCCTGGTATCGCCCTTAACGGGGTTACAAGGGGGCGCAGCCAATGGCTCGCCCCCTGTTCTATGCGTTACTATTCTTGATCTCTGCGACTGGTTACGCGCGACGAGCGGCGCGGTTGGAGGATGGTGGCCGATGGTGAACAAGAAAGTGACCCCGACGACGCCAACGCCCCGTTCTGCCAGCGTGCCACAACGCAAAGCGCGCCCGGCAACGGCGGAGCGTGTCAGCGCGGCCACCGCGAAGACCGCCCCCCCGCAGCGGACGGTGCCGCCGAAGCCGAGTGTGGCGGCGTCCCGTTTCGAGGGTGTGCAGCGCGGCGTCCGTGAGACAGTGGCCGAGCTCAAGAAGGTGCAGTGGCCGGATCGCCTGACGACACGAAACCTCACCCTGGTAGTGATCGGCATGTCTGCGGCGCTCGCCGTAATCCTCGGCCTGCTGGATGCCGGGCTGACGCGCGCGATCGAATGGTTGGTTCGACTGCCGCTTGGTGGTTAAGCGCGAGGAAACGGCGGTGACACAGGAAATGCAAAACTCGACCGAGTCTCCACGCACGCGGCGACGACGCCGTGCCGAAGGAGCGGCCCCTGCCGATACGGCGGGGCAGGATGAGCAGTCCGGGCAACCGCATTGGTACGTCATCCACACCTACTCGGGGTACGAGAACAAGGTCAAGAAAAATCTTGAGCAGCGTGTCGGCACACTCGACATGGCGGATAAGATCTTCGAGATCGTCGTGCCGACCGAGGAAGAAATCGAGATCCGCAACGGCCAGCGCCATACGGTGCAGCGCAAAGTCTTCCCCGGCTACGTGCTGGTGAAGATGGTGATGTCCGACGACTCCTGGTATGTCGTGCGGAATACGCCGGGCGTCACCAGTTTCGTGGGGATGGGCAACAAGCCAACCCCGCTCGGCGATAGCGAGGTCCAGACGATCATCAAGCAGATGGCCGCCGAAGCCCCGCGCGTGAAGGTGACCCTGGCGGTCGGTCAGGCGGTGCGGATCATCGATGGTCCATTCGCGGATTTCCAGGGGTTGATCGACGAGATCAATCAGGAGAAGGGGAAAGTCAAGGTACTCGTCTCTTTCTTCGGTCGCGAGACCCCGGTTGAACTCGACTTCTTGCAAGTCGAGAAATTGGTGAAGTAGCGACCGCCCCTTGCGGCGGCGCATTCGAGGCTAAGGAGGATGGGGCGTGGCAAAGCGCGTTAAAGCGATCGTCAAACTCCAGTTGCCCGCAGGGAAGGCGAACCCGGCACCGCCGGTTGGTCCCGCCCTCGGTCAGCATGGTGTGGCGATCATGAATTTCGTCAAGGAATACAACGAGCGCACGTCGGCGCAGGCGGGTCAGGTCATCCCGGTCGTGATCACGATCTTCGAGGATCGCTCGTTCACCTTCGTCACCAAGACCCCGCCGGCCGCCGATCTGCTGCGTCGCGCGGCGGGGATCGCTAAGGGTGCCGGGAACCCGATCAAGGACAAGGTCGGCAAGATCACGGCGGCGCAACTGCTCGAGATCGCCGAGCTGAAGATGAAGGATCTGAACGCCATCGATATGGCGGGCGCGCAGAAGCAGATCGAAGGGACCGCGCGCAGCATGGGCATCGAGATCGTCGCCTGAGCCCGTCTCGCCGGTTGGTGAGGGGCCATCGCTATTGGTGGGAGGGTCGCCTGACCCGCTCGTACCACGAGGAGAGCCGATAATGGGCAAGCACGGCAAGAAATACGAGCAAGCGGTCAAGCTGGTCGAGCTGGACAAGCAGTACAGCCCCGATGAGGCCGTCGGCCTCGTCAAGAAGATCGCCTATGCGAACTTCGATGAGACGGTCGAGGTCCACTTCAAGCTGGGGATCGACCCGCGCCACGCCGATCAGCAGGTGCGCTCGACCGCCTCGCTGCCGCACGGCACCGGCAAGCAGGTGCGCGTGGTCGTCTTCGCCGAGGGCGATGCGGCGCGCGTGGCCCGCGAGCAGGGGATCGAGGATGTCGGCAGCGACGACCTGATCCAGCGCATCGAGGGTGGTTTCATCGATTTCGACATCTCGATCGCGATGGCCGATCAGATGGCGAAGGTCGGGAAGCTCGGGCGCATCCTGGGGCGGCGCGGCCTGATGCCGAACCCCCGCAGCGGCACGGTCGTTCGCGCGGTGGAAGACTTGCCGCGCGTGCTCGAAGAGGTACGCGGCGGTCGCGTGGAGTTCCGCAACGATCGCACCGGGCTGCTGCACGTGGCGATCGGCAAGAAGAGCTTCAGCGAGGATCAGATCCTCGACAACATGATGTCGCTGATCGACGCGGTCAACCGTGCCAAGCCGACCGGTGCCAAGGGCGTCTACGTGCAGAGCATCACGCTCAACACCTCGATGAGCCCCGGTGTGCCGCTCGATGTCACCGCCGCCCTTGCACCATCGAGCCCGCGCCGCTAAACTAGCCTGCGTCCCATGAAGAGGGCGCTTTCCAATCGCATACTTCCCATCTACCGCCGTAGATAGCTGGCGCGCTCGTCTATACCACGAGTCGCTTAATCGGGACCAGCTGAGGCTGCCAGGTAGCAAATAGGGGTGTTGCGTGGACACACGGTCCGCCAAGCCCCGGTCTTTGCGCCCCATGCCTTACCCGGCATGGGGCGCGTTTCGTTAACAGTCGGGGGGAAGATGCGCTCGGCGGGGCGTTCGGGGACCGGCAACAACATTCGGTAGAGGGAGGGGGTGAGAAGAGTGCCAACACCGAAGAAACAACAGACTGTCGGCGAGCTGCGCGAGATCCTGGATCGCTCGACGCTGGCAGTGATCGCCGATTATCGTGGACTCAAAGTGAGTGAGCTAGAGGATCTTCGTACACGTCTGCGTGCCGCCAATGGCGAGGCGCGGGTGGCGAAGAACACACTGATCACGATCGCGGCCAAGCAGAGCGGCAAGGAGAGCCTGGAGCAGTACCTCTCCGGGCCAACCGTGCTGATCACCGCCAACGCTGACCCGGTCAGCGTGGCGAAGGTGATCGGCGATTTCGCCCGCACGTCGCGCATCCTCCAGGTGCGCGGTGGCATCGCCGGGCAGCGCACGATCGACGAGGCCGCGCTGGCGACGATCGCGACGTTACCGTCGCGCGAAGTGCTCCTCGGGCGTGTCGTCGGGCAGATCCAGGCGCCATTGTATGGCCTGGTCAGCGTCCTCAGCGGGACGATCCGTAAGTTTGCCTACGTCCTCCAGGCGCGCATCGACCAGCTTGGCGGAGCGCCGAGCGGCGAGGCCGAGGCCGCAGCGGGCGATTAAGCGCGCCGCAACGAGCGTCGGTACTGCATAACGGCGAATGCTACCCGCGAGGGTACGAATAACAAAGGAGCATAAGGTGGCGTACAACAAAGAGGAGATCATCTCCGCGATCGAGCAGATGAGCGTGCTGGACCTGGCCGATCTGGTCAAGGCGCTCGAGGAGCGCTTCGGTGTCTCCGCTGCGGCCCCGGTCATGATGGGCGGCGGCGGCGGCGGCGCACCGGCTGAGGCGGCGGCCCCCGAGGAAGAGCAGACCGAGTTCAACGTCGTGCTGACCGAGATCGGGCCGAACAAGATCCAGGTCATCAAGGCCGTGCGTGAACTCACCAGCCTCGGCCTCAAGGAAGCCAAGGACCTGGTCGAGGCCGCCCCGAAGGCCGTCAAGGAAGCGGTCACCAAGGACGAGGCGAACGCCGCCAAGGAGAAGCTGGAATCTGCCGGCGCGAAGGCGGAAGTCAAGTAACCAGCCGCACCAGTTGGGCGCGAAACGGGGTCGGGTGGCGTTGCCACCCGACCCCGTGCGTATGGATGGCCTATCCTCCCACGCCACGCACGAATCAGGTCAGCCGTCCGGCAGATCGGTGTTACGCCTCGTATCCCCGCACGCAACACCTGAGCGACACCGCATAACGCCTTAAGCGTATTCGCCGGAAAACACTGCGGTGCCGGTGTATCGTGCCGTCGCGTGGCCACCGCAATTGCCTCCCATTATGCCTACCGCGTTGCCATCACCCGACCGTGTTAAAAGCGAAGCCCCGGCATTATGAGCCGGGGCTGCTGTTCTTTCATAGCGCAACGGGTGGAAAGGGGTGGGAATGAGGGGCCTTAGGAGACTTCAGAGGCGTGGGAAGGGGGGGTATCGGAGGGGCCACCCGCGCTGCTGATCGCTATATTTCCTTGTAGCGCAACTCTCGTGCCACGGCAGAAAACGCATAGTGGCACAGCGCCATTGCTGTACCACCCGTCCCCAATCCCTATTCACTTTCCCCCCGGTATCTGTCAGTATACCATCAACGCGCAAGCACCCTACCCGCGCTGCACAATGTGCGTCATCATCAGCCATCGTCGTCGCGCTCGGCAACGCCGAGTCCCATTCTTCGTGTATCGTATGCTTGGGGCTCGCTCGTCGCTCAGGTAGCAGCATACGCACCAAACACGCCCTACCGGCGCGGCTTCCTTGCCACAGCATCCTTGCCACAGCAATAGAAATCACGCCCTTGACGCACTACGCCGTACCGCGTACACTTACGGCCACTTGGTGAGGTCCGCAAGGGATTACTTCGTCACGACGGTATGGGTCGTTTTTGGCAGCATTGCTAGGAAAACATCGGGGCGTGGCGCAGTCCGGTAGCGCACTTGGCTGGGGGCCAAGTGGTCGGAGGTTCAAATCCTCTCGCCCCGACCGCGCGGGAAACCGCAGCAGAGCAAGGAAAACGGGGGGGCGGCACGCTGTGCCGCCCCCCCGTTCTTTCGTGTGTTCGGTGCCATTTCGGTGCCATTTACGCGAAGAGCAGATCCAGGCGCCCTGCGGCCTCCGACCCGAGGCGCGGCAGGACGTGGCTATAGATGTCCAGGGTGATGCTGATCGAGGAATGTCCCAGGCGCTCCTGGACGATCTTGGGGTGCACCCCTTGCAGGAGTAGCAACGTGGCGTTGGTGTGTCGCAGCGCGTGGAAGCGCCGGTCGGGCAGGCCCGCCGTGACAAGCATCCGCTTGTAAGCGCGCGTCACGTTGCGCCAGTTAAGTGGACGCCCGACATGCGTGCAGAACACGAGATTGCGCTGCTCCCACGCCTGGCCCACCAGCAGCCGCTCCTCGTTCTGCTCGCGCTTGAGCCGCCGCAGGGCGGCGATCGTGGTCCCCGCGATATCGATGCCTCGCCGGTGCTTGTCGCTCTTGAGCTCGACGAGCTGCCCGTCGCGCCTGAGCTGGCGCGACACGTGGAGCACGCCCGACTCCAGGTCCACGTCGCCCCATTGCAGCCCCAGAAGCTCGCCCTGACGCATCCCGCTTGCCAGGGCGACCGCGATGAGCGGCCCCCAGCGGTTGTCCGCGGAGACGGTGCGGAGATGGCGCGCCTGCTCCGCGTCGAACCACTCGATCTCCGTGTGGATCAGCCGCGGGGGCCGGACATCGGCACACACATTGCGCGCGATCGTGCCCCGACCGACCGCTTTTCGGAGCGCCGCATTGAGCACGTTGTGGGCGATCCGGATCGTCTTCGGCGACAGATCATCGTCCAGCATGGCCGTGTGCAGGCGTTCGACGTGCTCGGGCTGCAATCGCGCCAGCGGCGTCTTGCCGAGGGTCGGGGTGATATAGAGGCGGACCATGTCGCTGTAGTTCCGTGCGGTAGTCGGCTTCCGCGTGCGCCGCACGTCGCCCGCGACCCAGTCCGCGAGATAATCGCCGAGGGTCATCGTCGTCTTGGCGACCACGATCCCCTTGTCGGCATCGTTCCGGAGGTCGCGCAGCTTATTCTGGACCTCGCGCCGGGTCTTCCCGCTGACGCTATGGCGCCGCCCATACAACCACAACTGGCCGCGCCAGTTCCCGTCCTCGCGTTGTGTGATCGACCCTTCACCGTTGCCGCGCCTGCCAACCATGTTGATGCCTCTTTTCTGCCGCCGAAGCGGCGGTGACGAACACATGCAGCAAGGAATCCGCCTTGGTTGGGTGCCTTGGCGCATCGGGTCAGATCAAGTCGGACAAAAAGCTCCCTTCCCAGGATGCCATCGTATCATAACCTGGGATGTACTTGCAAGAAGAGAGTTGTATCGCGGAGCGCACACGCTACGCGAGGGTCGACACCAAACGGAAGCTTTAACGGAGCGGCATGGGCCACGGCCCGCACTCTTCGGGATCGCACCCCTTCGCCGGTGCTTCGATACCCAATAACGCGTTGGCCCAGCGCGCCGCAGCCGTATCGAGCGACGTGAGGGGCACCTCCGGCGGGCTGGCGGCGATCGGCCCCGCCCAACGCCCATAGATCGCCCGCTGGCGGCGCGTCATCCTGCCCGCGAGCTCGGCGACGTGCTCGGCGGGTACGGCGGCGCGGAGGAGATGCACGAGGCGGAGATCGCGCAAGGTCTGGGTCGTGAGCCGCGGCGATTGTGTCGCGTCGGCTAGGCCCTCGACGATATCGGACCAGGCCCCCGCGACGAGGGGACGCCCGATGCCGCGCTTCGACTCCGAGACAAACACCGCGGCGGACGACGGCTTCAGCCGAGCACGATGCTCCAGGTAGCGCCGCAGCAGTCGCTCGGCATGGGGCGTCAGCGGCACCAGGCGATCGCGGCGCGGGGCGGTGGCCTGGTCGCGCACGACGGTGACGTTGGCGCGCACGGCGAGCGAC